>JACCDX011130298.1_pt1 | contig 13317 bp, 8 predicted proteins | sample 7449681 | NCBI WGS metagenome assembly JACCDX01 (sample SAMN15323450, study PRJNA562643) | freshwater metagenome | isolation source: river surface water | place: USA:Blue River Watershed | collected 2017-08-18
AGATGACCACCCGAGCCATTCAGAATGCTAGGAACCTAACACGTCAACTGTTGGTGACTGGAAGTGTGATACCACCTGCCAGCAATGGTGTCACACAGGTCATTGATCCAGCATTGAGTGTGTTACCTGGTCCAGATGCCACATTTATCAACAATGTGACGGATGATTTGTTTGATCTGATCACCAGCTTCATATACACTGTGCCTTTGGATCCTATAGACCTCTTGGATCCACCAGATCCTCGCAGACCATATAACGGAGTGAGTGTGAGTGCTTTTGATAACTCAGCACAACTGCTGTTGCAGAACAAGAGCTTCCTGCAAGCTGAAACAGTTGCGTACATAAATGCCACTTATCCTGCTCTTGTGTATGATCCTGCTGTGTGTGCCAGAGATATTGGATTGATTATCGATGCTGTGGCACTGGACACTGAAGTGGGCGGTTTTGTGAGAAGCATCAAGGCTGGCAGAGCATATTGGGAAGGTTTGACCAGAGTGATCACCAATCCAGAAGTTGCACCCACACTGGCAGCCTTGCAATTCCTCAAGACATGGTCACAGAAGCTGGTGATAAACGACACTACTGCACCAGGTGCACCCTACACAGGAATCCGATATCAGAGTGCCATACTGCCTCAAGCTCAGAGCACACTGATTGGGGGTCAACGAGCACAAGCCAATGTGGGTGTGTGTTATGATATCATGGCATATGTGATTGGAACACCTGTGGATGGTCCTGCACTCACAATGTTGGAAAACACCAGCCAGTTGCTGTTGGCCAACACAGAATTCCTACAAGCTAAAACATTAGACTATGTGGACAGCGTGGATCCTGACTTCTTCATCAACCTAGCTAATGGTGACGATGCTGTAGCGGAACAGTTAAGAGCTAAATGTTCCAGAGACATGGGCTACATCGTGGAGGCTGTGGCAGGAGACATGGTGGGGGCAGGTGGCACACCAGCTGTTGCACAAGCCAATCTGTATCCCAAATACTACACAGTTAGTGTGAGCTCTCCCTTGGTGCCTGTGCCAGGCCCCACTACACCACCCACTAATGAACCTTACTACACTACATCTTTCCGTAACTCTGATCTGAGTGGTGGTGACTTTGTGATCACACACGACTTGGGTGATAAGTTTGTGTCAGTACAAGTGGTCAACCAATTAGGTAATTTGGTCCAACCTGATCAAGTCACCTACCTCAATGGGAATCAGGCCACAATAAATGTGAGCAGCTATGCACCCTTGCAAGGTACATGGTCCATTATAGTAACACAAACAGAAAGCTTGAGTTTCACAGCTGGTAAGTTTTACTGGGATGGTGTGATCAACCTAGTCAATCCACCTACTGGACCCAATCAGATTGACGCCACCACCCAAGCTGTGAATTATGTGAGAGACTGGGCTGTGAACCTGGTGCAGAATGTGACCACAGCACCTGCAGGTTATCCAGGAAGTCCTTTCCAGGGTGCAGTAACACCAGTTTCAAATGCAAACTACACAGGCGGTTTATTGAGTGTGCTGGCTGTGCAACGCTTCTTCAATAACATTAGTGCCTATATTGGTGCTGGTAGCCCAGTAACATTGCAGCAGACATTTAATAATGCTGCTGACTTGTTGTATGCTCAGAGATCCTCATTGCAAACCGCAGTGAGTGGATGGGTGACCACCAACTATCCTGGATTTTTGACTGGTCCACAATTGGACTTGTGTGAAAGAGATGTGGGCTACATTGTGGATGCGTTGTCACAGGACATTAAGAAGGGTGGTATTAGTAATAGTTTGAAAGCTGGCAGATATTACTGGGATGGGGCTCAAAGCTTGATTAACTTGCCTGGTAGCACTAACCAGATTGCTGCTACTGTTGCAGCCATCAACTTTTTGGAAACACAGGTGGTCACCATATTGAATGCATATCTGGCCACAGTAGGCACAGCCATAACCACATGCTTTGATGTGATGACAGAAATTATTCAGAATGGTCCCACATTACTGGGTTATCAGTCAGCCAGCCAGTTGATGAGATTGAACAAGAACTTCCTGCAACAGGAAACCAGAGCCTATGTGCAGAGCGCAGGATTTGTGACAGACCATCTGGACGGAGTGCCACTCACACCTGAACTGCTCAACTTGTGCACACGAGATGTTGCATATTTGGTGGATGCTGTGGCAGCTGATCTTGTGGGGGCAGGTGAATTTGCTCTGGGCACCACACAGAACAGAGAAACCACCATCACATTTGAAGAGGTCACAGACTATGCACCATTGGATACTGAAGTGGTCAACCTGTATCAGGTAAGTGTGGCATCTGCTAGCAGTCACACATTTGAATATGTGGGATCAGGCACAGACATCAACACCTGCCTACCACAAACTGGTGGTGTGCCTGTGCAAGAGAATGAAGTTGTGCAACGTCGTGGTGGTAGAGTTTACTACACCAGCACTGACCACAAGGGCGACTTCCGAATTGGTGAAGGTCTGCTCATCAATCAGAACACAGGCACACTGAGTGGCAGAGTGTTTGAAAAGAGCTTGTTTGGTATCATCACACCCTTCGTGCTCAGTATTGAGGCTGGTGGGTAATTGAGTTGTCGCAATCTATGTGAGAATAGTTAAATATTCTCACATAGCATATATTTGAGGATCTCCACATGGCTGTATTGCCACTTAACACGTTCAGAACCATAACCAGAAGTTTAACTGATTCAGTGCAAACCTTGTATACATGCCCCACAGGTGTCACAGGCATTGTGCTCATGGCTCAAGTGAGCAATATTGACCCTACTCGCACTGGCAGGGTCACATTCACCCATGTGAGACAGAGAACAGAAACAGAATTGGTTAAAAACTGCCCTGTGCCTATTGAAGATGCACGCACAGTGCTCACAGGCAGATTGGTGTTGGAAGAAGGCGATAGAATCACAATTATAGCAGATATCACTGGTGCACTCAAGATTGTCATGAGTGTTGTGGAAAGTGCTAACACTTAAACGGTAAATATATCCATAATTGTGAGTGAAATCGAATGACCAGACTTATCAGCGGAAGAGTAAGATTATTTCCAATCAGCACAACTGGGCCTGCACTGCCTGGACAGCCAGAACGCCCCGACTTTTTGGGATTGGACACCGCTGAACCAAGTCTGGGTACTCCACCCTCTAATGATGATTATTTCCTATACAGCACTGTAGATGGTCGTCGTGAATGGCGTAAATTAGCACAGGGAACTGGGCCAACTGGCCCCACTGGTCCGACCGGACCTACAGGTCCCACTGGCCCCACTGGTCCCACTGGCCCCACTGGTCCCACCGGACCAACTGGACCTACAGGCCCCACTGGTCCTACCGGACCTACTGGCCCCACTGGCCCCACTGGCCCTACAGGCCCCACTGGTCCTACTGGTCCTAGCGGTCCCCCAGGCACAGGCGCAACTGGACCACAAGGTGCCACAGGACCAAGTGGGGGTCCACCAGGGCCCACTGGACCAACTGGACCGTTGGGTGGTCCATCAGGACCTACTGGTTCAACAGGACCAACTGGTTTATCTGGTCCTACTGGTCCTACAGGCCCCACTGGTGACACTGGGCCCACGGGTGAAGGTCCAACTGGCCCCACAGGTCCAACTGGACCCACAGGCATAACAGGTAACACCGGACCCACAGGTCAGGGTGCGACTGGACCCACAGGAGATATAGGTCCCACTGGACCCCAGATAACTGGACCCACAGGTGCACAGGGTGTCACTGGTCCTTCTGGTGGACCAGAAGGCCCCACTGGGCCCACTGGCAGAACCGGGCCCACAGGTCCCACAGGGGTTAGAGGGCCCACAGGTATTGGCGCCACAGGTATAACTGGTCCTAGTGGACCTCCAGGGACTTCTGGGCCTACTGGACCCATGGGCTTGCAAGGTTTGCAAGGGCCACAAGGTGTGCCTGGCATAAGAGGCGCAACTGGGCCTACAGGTATAACAGGAGCACCAGGTGTTACAGGACCATCAGGTGGTCCTGTGGGTCCCACAGGTGTAACTGGTAGTAGTGGCTTTAGCGGAACTAGTGGATTTTCAGGCAGAAGTGGATTTAGTGGGTTTAGTGGTCTGTCAGGCTATAGTGGTATATCAGGTTACAGCGGCGGGTCAGGGTTAAGTGGTGAATCGGGTATCAGCGGCATAAGTGGCGCAAGTGGCCGAAGCGGTTTTTCAGGAGCTAGTGGAGAATCGGGTACAAGTGGTGAGTCAGGAACAAGCGGTTTAAGTGGTGCAGCTGGTGTAGGCACAAGCGGATTCAGCGGTTTTAGTGGTCTTAGTGGTGAGAGTGGTATCTCAGGAATAAGTGGATTTTCAGGAGAGAGCGGAATCAGTGGCTTTTCCGGTGTTAGTGGTATAAGTGGATCCAGTGGCCAAGGAAGCAGTGGTTTCTCAGGCTTCTCAGGCTTATCAGGAAACAGTGGATTCTCAGGAACAAGTGGCTTTAGTGGTGTATCCGGCACAAGTGGGATAAGTGGTTTTTCAGGTACAAGTGGAGAGAGCGGCTTCTCAGGCACAAGTGGTTTAAGTGGCGCAATGGGTGTAGGCACAAGCGGCTTTAGCGGATTTAGTGGCTTTAGTGGTGAAAGTGGTGTTAGTGGATTTTCTGGAGAAAGTGGATTTTCTGGACTAAGCGGCACAAGTGGAGAGAGCGGTTTTAGTGGCACAAGTGGCTTTAGTGGACTAAGTGGTCTAAGTGGTCTAAGTGGTCAGGGAACAAGCGGATTCAGTGGCTTCTCAGGTACAAGTGGCTTTAGTGGTGAAAGTGGGTTCTCAGGAACAAGTGGATTTTCTGGACTAAGCGGCACAAGTGGAGAGAGCGGTTTTAGTGGCACAAGTGGTTTTAGTGGTCTAAGTGGTCTAAGTGGTCAGGGAACAAGCGGATTCAGTGGCTTCTCAGGTACAAGTGGCTTAAGCGGAGAAGTAGGTATAGGCCTAAGCGGATTCAGTGGATTCAGTGGCCTTAGTGGTGAAAGTGGACTGAGCGGAACAAGTGGACTGTCAGGTGCCAGTGGCACAAGTGGACTTAGTGGACTTAGTGGACTAAGTGGTCAGGGAACAAGCGGATTCAGTGGCTTCTCAGGTATCTCAGGTACTAGTGGTGTGAGCGGCACATCAGGTACTAGTGGTTTAAGTGGCTCGAGTGGCTTGAGTGGTGCAGCTGGCACAGGTGGCACAAGCGGATTTAGTGGATTCAGTGGTGTAAGTGGCTTCTCAGGTATATCAGGTGCTAGTGGTGAGAGCGGCACATCAGGTACTAGTGGTTTAAGTGGCATAAGTGGCGCATTAGGCACAGAAGGTACAAGCGGATTTAGTGGATTTAGTGGATTCAGTGGTGTAAGTGGTCTTTCAGGTCGCAGCGGTGTGAGTGGCACAAGTGGATTTAGTGGCACAAGTGGGTTTAGTGGCACAAGTGGACTATCTGGTTTGTCTGGTATTGGTGGAAGTCAAGGCACAAGTGGTTTCAGTGGATTCAGTGGTGCTAGTGGTACAAGTGGAGAGAGTGGCTACAGTGGAATAAGTGGTATTAGTGGTACAAGCGGCCTAAGCGGATTTAGTGGGTTTAGTGGCACAAGTGGACTATCTGGTTTGTCTGGTATTGGTGGGGATCAAGGCACAAGTGGTTTCAGTGGATTCAGTGGTGTTAGTGGCACAAGTGGAGAGAGTGGCTACAGTGGAATTAGTGGTACAAGCGGCCTAAGCGGATTCAGTGGGTTCAGCGGCGCGAGCGGTCTTGCAGGACCCAGCAACGCGATAAATGTAGAAGACACTACTGCGGATGCTACATTTTACCCTGTGTTTGTGGATTCCACAGGTGCAAATACCACACCCAAAGTGAGCACCACCAACTTGTATTTCAATCCTTTTTCAGGTGAAATAAGTGCAACTGACTTCAACAGCTTGAGTGACATGACCTTTAAAACAAACCTAAACACTCAACTGGATGGATTGCAGTTGTTGGATCGGATTCAACCATATGCATTTAACTGGAAGGATTCTGGTCAGAAGAGTTATGGTGTGATGGCTCAGGAACTGGAACAGATCCTGCCAGAATTGGTGAAAACCAATCCATCAGGTGCAAAGACTGTGAGTTACTTGCCACTCATAGCCATCCTGATTGATGCAATCAAACACTTGGCTAACAGGTAATGGTGTCATAAATATGCACAAGCTGAGTACTCTACAGGGGCGCGACGATGGCTATTAAAATTTCAGGTGTCACAGTCATAAGTGACACACAAGACATGACCATTACTGGTTATGCTAACTTTTCAGGCACAGGAGCCCTCAAAGTGCCTGTGGGCACAGACGGTCAACGCCCCACTGCTGCAACTGGTCAGATCAGATTCAATACCAGTAGTAGCACTTTCGAAGGCTATAATGGCACAGCCTGGGGCGGGTTTGGTGGCGGAGCAGATGAAACTGCAAGAACATTGGCCACACTGGCTCTGGATAGTGCATTTGCGTATAGCACTACAACTGTGGGTAATGGTGTGGACTCCAGTTACACCATCACCCACAACATGAACAGAGGCACTGTGATAGTAGTTGCCAAGGACACTGGCACCGGAGTTCTGGTATATCCCACAGTAACAGTAACAAGTGCAAATGCAGTGCAAGTGGTATTTGGAAGTGCAGCCACCCTCAATCAATATGCAGTAACAGTTGTGGGCATTGCATAAGCTTCACAAATGTGAGTCCTGATAGCTGGGGATGGGTTAAGCATGATATGATTCTCTAATCATGTGTATGTGCATGAACCACCACACAGATGCATCATAAATACTTGCACTAAAGAGTGCAACACATGGGCGTTTAATGAATTTAACAGACAACATGATTGGTTTAGCATACACACATGATGGCTCCTCAAGTCAGTTTGAGGTCAAGTCAACCCATGTGAACATATGGTCAGCATCTATGCACAGTTGCGAGGTTACACCATGACCATACCTGTTTGTGATCTGATCGCATGTGTGGATGCCAACATCAATGCTGTGACCACCTGTGAATTGACCTTTCTGCAACTGAGTAGCGTGACTAAAGATTTTGACCGCAGTTGGGTAAAAAGTGTGGATACTGTGGCATCACTACCTGACGCCACTCTCAACAAGGGTCGCATGATTTATGTGCAGTCAGTGTGTGGTTACCGCATAAGTGACGGTGTGACATGGAGTAACGATTTCACCAGCACCCTACAAGACTTTCAGATTTGGAGTTGGGGAAATAATAATGACGGTTTGTTAGGAAATGGCACAACATCAACCAGATCATCACCTGTGAGTGTAGTGGGTGGATTTACTGACTGGTGTCAGATTAGTGCAGGTAATGGTCACATGATGGCTGTGAGAACCTCAGGTAGTGCATGGGCATGGGGTTCCAATAGCTGTGGACGACTAGGAGACAACACAACCACCAACAAATCATCACCTGTGAGTGTGGTGGGTGGGTTTACTAATTGGTGTCAAGTAAGTGCCGGTGGCCAACACAGTGTTGCAGTTAGATCTTCAGGCAGTGCATGGGCATGGGGTAGAAATTACACAGGACAATTGGGCAATAACACTACTACAAACGAATCATCACCTGTGAGTGTGGTGGGTGGATTCTCAGATTGGTGTGCAGTGAATGCAGGACAAGGAGGTTTCCACACACTAGCTGTTAGATCTAATGGCACTGCATGGGCCTGGGGTTGCAATAGTGGAGGCAGATTAGGAGATGGCACAACCACACCAAGATCATCACCTGTGAGTGTGGTGGGTGGGTTTACTGATTGGTGTCAAGTAAGCGCTGGAAATTATCACTCAGTGGCTGTGCGAAGAGGAGGAAGTGTGTGGGCATGGGGATGCAATAGTTATGGTCAGATAGGGGATAACTCTAGCTCGCTCACAGACAGATCATCTCCTGTGAGTGTGGTGGGAGGGTTCACCGACTGGTTTCAGGCAAGTGCAGGTAACCGTCATAGTGTTGCAGTTAGATCTTCAGGTAGTTCCTGGGCGTGGGGACGTAATCAATTTGGTCAATTAGGAAACAACACCACCACAAACCAATCCTCACCTGTGAGTGTGGTGGGTGGGTTTACTAATTGGTGTCAAGTAAGCGCAGGCGGTTCATTTAATGTGGCAGTCAGAACCGTAGGAAGTGCATGGGCATGGGGATACAATAATAGTGGTACATTAGGAAACAACACCACCACAAACCAATCCTCACCTGTGAGTGTGGTGGGCGGGTTCACAGATTGGTATCAAGTAAGTGCAGGTGAAATTAGTAGTGCGGCCTTAAACGCCACGAGGGGATTTGCATAACATGGACGTGACCAATCTCATCCTGTATTTGAAGAGCCAGATCACCAGCAACTCTATAGATCAACAGATGGTGAGCAAGGCTATCAGGCTGTTGGAACTAGGTGCAGTGTTTACAGCACAATCATTTGCTGCCTTACCATCGCCTGTGGGTAGGAGTGGTGAACTTTGGCTTGTGTTATTAGATGGTTTGTATTTTAGCACTGGTGAACTTTGGATTCCTATGGCGCAAACCAGTTTCGGTGTGATTTGGTCATGGGGAGCCAATACCAGTGGTGCGCTCGGGGATAACACAGTTACTAACCGATCATCACCTGTGAGTGTGGTGGGCAGCATCACAGATTGGTGTCAAATTAGTATGGGAGCGTTTAATAACGCTGCTGCGCTACGCACAAATGCTACAGCATGGAGTTGGGGGTTTAATAGCACAGGTCAGCTGGGCGATAACACTACCACTAGCAGATCGTCACCAGTAAGTGTGGTGGGGGGCATCACAGATTGGCGTGAGGTTAGTGCAGGGAATCCACATGCCATAGCACGTAGATCTAATGGAAGTGCATGGGCATGGGGCAGAAATAATTATGGGCAATTGGGGGACAACACAACCACAAATAGATCATCGCCTGTGAGTGTGGTGGGTGGGTTTTTCGATTGGTGTCAGGCGGATGCAGGAGGTAATCATAATGTGGCAGTCAGAACATCAGGAACTGCTTGGGCATGGGGTCAAAATAATTGTGGACAATTGGGTGACGGTACTACCACTAATAGATCGTCACCAGTAAGTGTGGTAGGGGGCATCACAGATTGGTGCCAGGTGAGTGGTGGTACATTTATTACTGCGGCTTTAAGAACTGGTGGAAGTTTATGGTCATGGGGAACTAATTACACTGGTCATTTGGGAGACTCCACCACCACAGCCAGAAGCTCTCCTGTGAGTGTGGTGGGTGGGTTTTCGGACTGGAGCCAAGTAAGTGCAGGTAATAATCATACTGTGGCAGTCAGACTAGTATCAGGATCTGTTAGAAGTGCATGGGCATGGGGAACTAACACATGCGGCAAACTGGGAGACAGCACCACAACTAACAGATCATCCCCAGTGAGTGTGGTGGGTGGATTCTCAGATTGGTGTCAGGTTAGTGCCGGAGCTAGCTCTGCAGCTCTAAGAACTAATGGGACTGTATGGGCATGGGGATGCGCTTCGTTTGGCACACTGGGAGATAACAGCAATATAGCCAAATCATCACCTGTGAGTGTGGTAGGTGGGTTTACTGATTGGTGTCAAATCAGTAATGGATGTAATAACATAATAGCATTAAGGAGCAAAACACTATGAACCTTGCATACTTTCAAATGCTGCTACAGGAATCTATTGATAATGCCACCAGCACTCAGGACTTGTTGAGTTTGAGTCAAGCTTTGGAAAAACTGTTACTGGGTCAGATACGCACTGTGGCCACCTATGCACTACTACCTGATGCAGCCACAAATGAAGGCTTACTAGTGTTTGTGACTGCTGATGAAAGACTGTACTGGAGCACAGGTGCAGCTTGGTATAATTTGGTCACAGACAACCAAGCTGTTGCATGGAGTTGGGGCTATAACGCTCAGGGAAATTTGGGGAACAATAACACAAACAACACAAGCTCTCCAGTGAGTGTGGTGGGAGGATTCACAGATTGGACAGACATCAACACGAGTGGCCGCCACACTTTGGGTGTGAGAACAAATGGAACTGCCTGGGCATGGGGGTGTGATCAGAGAGGTCAGTTAGGAGATAACACTACCAGTAACGCAAGCTCTCCAACGAGTGTGGTGGGTGGATTTACTGACTGGTCAAGTGTGAGTTCAGGGACGAATCATAGCCTGGGTTTAAGAGTTTCTGGCAGTGTATGGGGCTGGGGATGCAATCAGTGTGGTGTGATTGGGGATAATACTATCACAGACAAGAGTTCTCCAGTTAGCACAGTGGGCGGATTCTCAGATTGGTGTCAGATCAGCACAGGACAGAATCATAGTGCTGCTGTGAGAACAGGCGGCGCAGTGTGGGCCTGGGGCAGAAATTTGTGTGGACAATTGGGCGATAATGCTACCACTAACAAGAGCAGTCCCATAAGCGTGGTGGGTGGATTTACTGATTGGTGTCAAGTGAGTGTGGCAGGCTCTCATAGTTTAGCTGTAAGAACAGGAGGCACAGCTTGGGCGTGGGGCGACAACACCGCTGGCAGATTGGGCGACAACACTACTACAGCTTCATCCAGTCCTGTGAGCGTGGTGGGATCTTTCATGAACTGGTGTCAGATCAGTGCAGGGTTAACTCACTCATTGGCTTTGAGAAACTCAGGAAGTGTGTGGGCATGGGGATGCAACAACTGTGGACAGTTAGGAGATGAATCCACCACAGACAGATCATCTCCTGTGAGTGTGGTTGGTGGGTTCACAAACTGGTGTCAAGTGAGTGCAGGATCCGTCCACTCTACAGCAGTCAGAACCAATAGCACTGTATGGAGTTGGGGATATAACAATTTAGGCCAATTGGGAGATCAGACCACCACAAACAGAAGCTCTCCTGTGAGTGTGGCTGGTAATACTTGGTGTAGAGTGGATGCAGGATCTGCCCTGAGTGTGGCACTCGCCTACGATGACTTTGTATAAATTAACAAGAAGAGGTAAACAAACATGTACGCAGTAGTGTATAAGAATAGAGTGATAGTGGGTCCCATGGCATGGAACAGGGGCATCTTTCAGGGCAGTTTGGCCAAAGAGGGTGTTCAGGTGCAACTGCCCAGAGTGCCACCTGATGAATGGCCCCTGACAGTGAATTCCGATGCCTATATTGTGGGTGTGCAGGAAAACAGACCTGCAATGAATCCCATGGTGGAATATTACTATGGCCCACTCTGGGACATCCAGCCAGATCTAGTGATAGCCAATTATTTGGTCATGGACCAGGATGTGAACTCAGCTAAACCCAGTTTCAAGGCTCAAGCTGCTGAGGAGAGATACCGCAAGGAGGTCTCAGGTGTTTCATATGTGGTACAAGGCATAAACGTGACCCTGGACACCAGCAGAGATGGTCGCAACATATTTGTGCAGAAGCTGGCATTCATGGCAGATGGCGACACTGTGAACTGGAAGTTTCCTGAAGCCTGGCTGTTGTTGACCAAGTCAGATTTGGCTGATGTGGTGCAAACTGGCGCAGCACACATTCAGAGCTGTTTCGATTGGGAAAAGAGCATTTCAGATCTGATTGATGCTGCTCAAACCAAACAGGAATTGTTGGCTATTCAAATCTTACCACAGCCACAAGACACATAAGGTATATTAATGAGTGATGTTCTGCAATCTGTACTGAAGACCAAACTGCAAACTGTGTTGGACAACTACCTCACAGGCAGCACTTGTGCCACCAACGTGCTTAATTTGGCTCTCAGTGTGTGGTCACAGAATGAAGCCAACATTTTGGTGGTGGACAGAGTGGGCAACCTACCCTATTTGGAATACTATACATCACCAAACAGTGTCCTGTGTTTCATATCTGATATAGGTGTGTTTGCAATTAGCTCTAACATGAGATGGATCACTCTGGATGGCAGATTGTTGCGTAATGATCAGAATTTGTTGGGTCTCGCATGGTCATGGGGACGAAACGACAGTGGACAGTTAGGTAATAACACAAACACAAGCAGAAGTTCTCCTGTGAGTGTGGTGGGTGGATTTATAGATTGGTGTGATATAAGTACAGGTACCTGTCATAGTGTTGCAGTTAGATCTTCAGGCAGTACATGGTCATGGGGTGACGGCCAAGACGGTAGACTGGGAGACAACACTAACACTATCTTTCCAAAATCATCACCTGTGAGTGTGGTGGGTGGATTTACTGATTGGTGTCAGGCAAGTGCTAATAGAGAAATCACTGCGGCAGTTAGAACCAACGGAACTGTGTGGACATGGGGCAGAAGCTTTTTGGGTATTCTAGGAGATAACAGTTCTGTAGCCAGATCATCTCCTGTGAGTGTGGTGGGTGGGTTTACTGATTGGTGTCAATCAAGTGCTGGTAAAACACACACTGCGGCAGTCAGAACCAACGGAACTGCATGGACATGGGGACAGAACCAGCACGGCCAATTGGGTGACAATTCAACAACATCCAAATCATCCCCTGTGAGTGTGGTGGGTGGTTTTACTGATTGGTGCCAGGTGAGTGCAAATGGTCAGACTGCTCAGTCTAATCACAATGTGGCAATTAGATCTTCAGGAAGTATATGGACATGGGGACGCAACCACGTAGGTCAATTAGGAGACAACACCACAGAAAACAGAAGCTCACCTGTGAGTGTGGTGGGAGGGTTTTCGGACTGGCGCCAAGTAAGTGCAGGTGCTAATCATACTGTGGCAGTCAGACTAGTATCAGGATCTGTTAGAAGTGCATGGGCATGGGGTAATAATAGTAATGGTGAACTAGGAAATAACGCCTTCACAGCCAGGTCATCACCTGTGAGTGTGGTGGGCGGATTTTCGGACTGGTGTCAGGCAAGTGGTGGTGGTATTCATACTGTGGCTGTGAGAACATCAGGAAGTGCATGGGCATGGGGATGCAATCGTTACGGTAGATTGGGAGATAACACCACCATAGTCCGAAGCTCACCTGTGAGTGTGGTGGGAGGGTTCTCAGATTGGTGTAAGGTGAGTGCTGGTGAGTATCAAAGTTTGGGAATCAGAAACATATGTTAAATTCACAGAATCTTATTGATAAAATTTGTGCTAAGATCACAGGTGGTGGCCTGACTGCTCTAGAGACATGTCAGATGAATGGAGCACTTGCGGCGCTGTGCGCACCTGTATGCAGTGTGCCCACATTTAACAACCTGCCATCTGCCACAGACAATTTGGGCAGGATGATTTATGTGCATGCAGAGAATCGCTATTATTATGCATTTGGTGGTCTCTGGTTAAATGATTTCCAGTCCACTATCTATAATTATGACGACTCTGC
>JACCDX011132006.1_pt1 | contig 13317 bp, 14 predicted proteins | sample 7449681 | NCBI WGS metagenome assembly JACCDX01 (sample SAMN15323450, study PRJNA562643) | freshwater metagenome | isolation source: river surface water | place: USA:Blue River Watershed | collected 2017-08-18
AAAATGGAAGAATATACATCTAAAAATAAAGTTGGTCGTCCAGTTAATCCAATTATATATAAAAATATTGAATATAATGGTAAAAAATATACCGTTGGTAAAGTTATTAATAATGATATATTTGTTAATTTTGTAATTGATGAAGAGGATTATCCCAAAATTAAAGATTATAGTTGGCATTCTAAATCAAATGCTTATATAGGTCATACTATTCCCGTTGATAATACACGACGTGAATTATATCTTCATAATATGATTATGAATCGTTTAGGATTTCCAGGAAAGGGTTCAAAAGAAACAGTAGACCATATTAATAGAATTGGATTTGATAATCGTAAAGAAAATCTTAGAATTATAACACAATCAGAACAAAATCTTAATCAGTCTAAAAGAAAAAGAACTGTTGAACTACCATTAGATTCAGGACTAACTTCTGATGATATACCAAAACATATATGGTATGTTAAAGCAAATGGTAATCATGGTGATAGATTTGCTATTGAATTAAAAAGTGAAAAAATTACTTGGAAAACAACAAGTTCTAAAAATATTTCATTAAAGGATAAACTTCAGTTAGCTAAAGATAAATTACAAGAATATTATAAAGAATTTCCTCATTTAAATCCAAATAATATAGAAATAAATAATAAAATAACTGAATTGATAAATTCATATAATGAAATTATCAAATTATCTTTATAAGTTAAAAAAAGAATGTAGTACATTTATGGCCTCACAGAGAGCAAAGAAATGTAGAAGAAATAAATAGAATATAAACATACTTTTATATGTATACATAAAATGAGTAATGATAATACATATGATTATTCTAAAATATCTGAAAATGATAAATCATATTTACCATTAGGATTTCAAGGAAATGTATTTAGATTATCATATAATTGGAATAAAGTAATTCCTTATTATGATACTCCTATTAAAATTATGGAGATTGGTTCATATCATGGAGCAAATGTATGTAGTTTAACTAAAACATTTGCTACACATAAAGATACAGAAATTCATTGTGTAGATCCTTGGATAAATTACGATGGATATAATGAATATACTCAAGTTCAACCAACTAATTATTCTATTTTTTTACAAAATATTTCTAAATTAAATCCAGATGATTTAAATAAAATTTATTTACATAGAGAATTATCTGAAAATGCTATTCCTAAGTTTATGGATAATTCATTTGATATAATATTTATAGATGGTAATCATGAAACATTGTATGTTTTACAGGATGCTATTTTATCATTTAAAAAGATTAAAATAAACGGATGGATTATTTTTGATGATATGCAATCACCTGAAGTACAAGAAAGTGTTAGAATATTTTTAAATATATATAGAACATATTTTGATACTTTTATTATACATAATTGTCAATTATTTATTAGAAGAATTAAATAGAATGAAATCACGAAAACTAACAACTCTTAAAACAAAAAAGCGTAAAATAAAACCACGTAAAACAAGAAAAAAAGGAGGGCAGATTAACAACTCAGGATTAGAAGTCCGATATTCATCAGGGATAGTTCAAGGACAGATTTTTACAAAGGAAGAAACAAGTGAAGCACCACACGTCTTTTTTACACCAAAAGAGAGTAAATTATATACAATAATTATGTGGGATCCAGATGCTCCAGCTAAACCATCTTGGGTACATTGGATTGTAACTAATTTATTAAGTTCCGAACAAATTCATCAAAATACAGTCTTATCATATCAAGGTCCTAATCCACCATCAGGAACACATAGATATTATTTTGGATTATTTGAACAAACACAAGGAAAGATACATCCAATGATTTCAGGAGTACGTGGTGGATTTGATTATCAGGAATTTATCCGAGATAATAAATTAAATAAAGTTAGTGAAGTTAATTTTAAAGTAGAAGTATAATATATAAAGATTTATAAATAATATACTATATAATATGATTAAGACATTATTAATATTTGGGTCTAATGGTATGTTAGGTAGATATTTTACAAATTATTTTAAAGATAAATTTAAAATTATACCTGTAACAAGAAATGATTTTGAAATTAATAGTGAAAATATTCATAATATAGAAGATTTATTTGTTACATATAAAATAGATAATACATTTTGTATAATAAATTGTTCAGGTTTAATACCACAAAGATTTAATGAAAAAGAAACAAATAATTACTATATAGTTAATAGTATATTTCCATTAACATTATCTAATCTTTCAAAGAAATATAATTGTAAATTAATATGTCCAACTACAGATTGTGTATATACAGGTAAGAAAGGTACATATATAGAAACTGATTATCATGATGAAAAATCAGCATACGGTTTAAGTAAATCATTAGGTGAACCTATGTATGGTACTGTTATACGAACTTCAATTATTGGAGAAGAAATACAAAATAAGAAATCATTTTTAGAATGGGTCAAGAATGCATCAAATAATATTACAGGATGGGATAATCATAAATGGAATGGAATAACATGTTTAGAATATTGTAAAATTATTGAGAAAATAATAAATGATAATTTATTTTGGAATGGTATACGACATATATATTCTCCAGAAGTTAAATCAAAATATGAATTAGCAAATATTATTAAAAATACTTATAAGCTGAATATTAATATTAATAAATTATCATCCGATATTAATATAGATAAAACACTTTCAAGTATATATGACACAAATAATATGTTTAATATACCAACATTAGAACAACAAATTAAAGAATTAAGTGAGTTTAAAATATATTAAGAATATAATATTAATAATAAAATGAATGCTTTAGAAAAAAATTTACATCTTATTCCTGAATTAAAAAATATAGTTAAAAATGGTAATGGAAAATATTATGAACATATTAAAATTAATGATAATCCTATAACTGAGAATACTATATCAATAGTAATGACATCACATGAAAGATCTAAACAAGTTTATTTTACGTTACATACTATTCAAAATAGTTCAATTAAAGATATTCAAATAATTTTAGTCGATGATTCTGAAAATGATAAAGTAGATATTAATGAATTATCTAAATATAATTTTAATATTGATTTCATACAAATAATTAGAGAAAAAAAAATATGGCGTAATCCTTGTATTAATTATAATATTGGATTTGAATATATAAAAGGTGGAAAAGTTATTATACAGAATAGTGAGGTATGTCATATAGGAGATGTATTATTATATATTAATAATAATGTAATAGATGATAATTATTATGTATTTGATGTTAGATCTTCAACTGGTTTTGAACAAAATGAGATAATTTATAATAATCCAAAAAAATTAGATATTAATTTTTTGAATAAATTTCCATTAGGATCTTGGTATCAACATCAGATACATAGAAACAAATGTTTTCATTTCTTAACAGCTGTAACTATAAATTCATTTAATAAAATAAATGGATTTAGTTATGATTATTCATTTGGAAGTTGGTATGATGATGATGATATATTAATAAAAATAAGAAATAAATTATCAATAATAAATGTTAATAATGATATTAATAATATAGGTGGTATTCATTTATTTCATGGTTATGAAAAATATACAGATAATACAAACCCTTATAAAATAGAAAGAAATGATATATTATTTTTAAAGAAACTTGAATTTTATAATAAAACTAAAATATATCTTGAAATATCAGAAGGTAAAGATTTAGATGAAATTAAAATAAGATATGATATATTCAAATCAATATAAAGGAATATAATATTATTTATACTAATATAGTAATACTATGACAAAAACAATTGTAACAATTACAGGTATTAGACCTGATTTTATTCGTATGTCTCAAGTATTTAAAAAATTAGATGAACATTTTAATCATATTTTAATTCATACAGGGCAACACTATGATACAAACTTATCAGATGTTTTTTTTAAACAATTAAATATTAGAAATCCAGATTATATACTTAATACTGGTAAAGAAGCATCAAATCATTATGAGCAATTAAGTTATCTTTCTAAAGAAATTCCATCGCTATTTATTAGAGAAAATATTAATCCTGATTTAATTTTATTTCTTGGTGATTCTAACTCTGCAGGAGTAGCATTTCCTTTAAAGAAAGAGGGTTATAAAATTGGACATATTGAGGCTGGTATGCGTTCATATGATAAGAGAATGTTAGAAGAAATTAATAGAACTGTATGTGATCATTGTAGTGATATATTATTTGTATATCATAATGATTATAAAGAACAAATTGCAAAAGAAAATATTACTAAAAATGTATTTGTAGTTGGTAATACAATTGTCGAGCCATTTAAACTGTTTAAAAATGAAATTATGAATAAGCCAAAACAAAAAGATATGATATTAGTTGATATTCATAGACCTGAGAATTTTAATTATATTAATAGACTAAAAGGTATTATTGAATTTGCTAATAAATGCTCTAAAAAATATAATTTACCTGTTAAGATGCTATATTTTAAACGTCTCGATGATATGATTACAAAACATAATATTGATCTTGGTAATATTGAATTAATTCCTCTATTACCATTTAAAGAATATCTTGAAACTGTATATCATAGTAAATTTATTATTAGTGATAGCGGAACTGGTCAAGAAGAACCTGCTTTATTAAATACTCCTGTAATTGTTCCTCGTGATTATACTGAAAGACCTCAAAGTTATACCAATAATTGTAGTATTCAACTAAAATTAGATATAGATAATTCTCAAGATATATTTATTTGGATTTCTGATATTGAATGTGGGAATAAAACAATTGATGCTTCATGGTTAGGTAATGGTACTACAAGTGATTTAATTATAAATAATTTAATTATGTATTTATATTAAAATATAGATTTAAAGTATTGTAATTTGTCATAAAAATCTAATTTCATTCCAAAAAATCTTTTTAAATTATCTTCAAATGATAGCCAATAAATAGTATTTTTACCATGTATATTTGCAGTATCAAATATACCATCTTCTATACACCAATGTTCAATATTATTTGAATCAAAATATGTTTTTATATTTATTTCTAAATTCCAAACATCATTAGGTATATTTTGTCTATTAAATAGTTCTAACATTAAATCAATATTTGCTAAATATGTACAATCATTATAACTCCAAATGGATGAATTAGTACTTTTATTTTGTTTTATTCTATCATATTCATATTGTAATGAACTAAACTTATTAAAGGTTATATTATTAAATACAACTTTTTCTAAACATTTTCTATATTCAGTTTCTTTTCCTATACCATTTGATAATTTTAAAAATTTAATATTATTTTGTTTATAAAAATCCATTATATGTTTTATCTTATGTATATTTTCATTATTATTTATACCAAAATGATCATCTTGTATGAATAATAAATCAGTAATACCTTTACCTTTTAATATATGTAATTGTTCTTTAATTGTATCTAAATATGATATATTATTAAATATATTTACATTAAATTCTTTATTAAAATTATATTTATATTTATCTATAACTTTTAGAATAAACTCTTGTGATGAATTATGAAATGTTATTGATAAATCATCTATATAATTCCTAATTTCTTTACCTATATCATCATAAAACATTAGTTCCATTTCTAAAAATCTATTATTACCGTATGTCTGATGTATAATACCTATTTTTTTATTTATCATATTTATATTATAATAGTATAAAAATATATTAGTATTTAAACGCATATTGTTAATTATATATATATATATAAAATGAACAATATAATCTCTAATATTAATATATATACAGATAAATATAAAAATACCAAACCATATCCATATTATTCACAAGATAACTTTTTAGATGATAATTTTGCTAAAGAATTACAAAAAGAAATTATAAATATTCCTGAAAATATGTGGGATAGATATGATAATCCATTTGAGCAAAAATATACACTTCGAGATAAATATAATTTTCCATCGCTTCTTAAAGAATTATTTAATGAATTAGAAAATGAAGAATTTATAAATAAATTATCAAATATATGTGGTTATAAATTATTAATCGACCCAACACGTAATTTTTGGGGAGTTCATAAATATAAACCAGGTGATAAATTAGATATTCATGTAGATGCGGGATTACATCCTACAACTAATTTAAAAAAACAAGTCACTTTTGGTATTTATCTAAGTTCAAATTGGAAAGAAGATTATGGATGTCAATTAGAGATATGGAAAGGTGATAATGCTGTTTCAAATGATGCTAAAATTTATGAAAAGATAACATCAATTGCCCCTATGTTTAATAGAATGATTATGTTTACTTGTAATGATTATGCTTGGCATGGAAATCCTGAACCATGTAATACACCTGATAATTCATATCGTATTTTTATTACAATTTCATATTTAAGTGAAAATCATGAAGATTTAAACAAGAGAAAGAAAGCATATTTTGTAGCTCGTCCATATGACATGGAAGATATTGAGAAAGATAAATTAAGATTATTAAGAGCAGATCCTGAAAAGTTTAAGGAAGTTTATAGAGTTTAATTAAGATTAATTATTTTTTAAAAATTTAAATCCTTTATTTTTATAAAATAAAAACATTTTATCAAAATTGGGATTATTCATAGAAATGGCTATATTTTCTCTACCATATTTTAATGCTTTATATGGTATACTTCCAAACATTTCAATATCATCAATAGGATGTGGTGGTACATAAGTTTTAATACCTATTTGTTGTAATGCCCATGAAAATCCCATATCTTCTCCCATAATAAAAAAATTATTATAATTAGGTACAATTTTAAATAATTCAGGAAGCCATGAACGTCTAAAGAACCATGAATGACCAACTAAGTCTACTTCAGTAATATTATTGTTTGGAACATGCCATCCAACCCTTGGTTCAAGTTCTGAATAGTTATTACAATCTTTTTTAAATATTAATCCAATTGTTCCAAGTAATCCATTTACTTTATTTATACTATTTAAACAATTTTCAAACCATTTTTTACCTGGAATAGTATCATCATCAAAAACACATATAAATTCGGTGTTTGCTAATAATGCTGCTGCAAATCTTGCCCATACACCAAGATTTTTATTACAATCCATAATGATTATTGATTTATCATTTTTAATATCATCTGGAATTTCATAACCTTCTGCATAATTATGCCAAATTATAATTTGTTTTGGTGGAATAGTTTGATTTCTAATTGCATATAATTGCTCATGAATAACATGTGGTCGTTTATATAAATTTAAAACTGCTGTAATATCATTATTAGACATTATATAATATTTTCTAATATATATTATTCTTTAGATTGTATATTATTTTAAACATTAGTATGACCTTTATTAAAATCACAAATAATATTAGCATACATATCATTTGGATTGATATACCCACGATTTGTAGAACCTTTCATAAAATAATCTAATGAAGAACCTACATCAATAAATTGATGATTAGGATATTTTTTATATAAAATACTAATAATATATTTAGATATAGGCCCTGCTGAAAATACAAAAGTACATACATTATTCTTGTTATTATTAATAGTATCTGATACCCATTTCTCAATATTATTTACAAATATAGTTTTTTGAGTATCCCAGTTATTAACAAGATAAGGGTCGATATTAAAAATATCTTGAATATTTAATTTAGAATTTTTATTAGATCCAGGGCCAATATAAAATAATGGAAAATTATTATTAATTAAGTAATCTGTAAATGTTTTCCAATTTTTATTACAAAAAATATTAGCATATGTTAATTGATCATCTTTTATTTCAAGTGTATTTTTTAACCAATTATACATATATTCTCCTTGACATTGCTTACAAGGAATACCTACAAATATATTCTCTGTATTTTTAATTATATTTTTAATATTCAACAAGTCATATTGTAAAGAACCACCTCTAAATGTCCAATTATCTATATTAGTTAAATGTTTTCCTGTCATTACTAAATATTCACCATCAGCTGGCCTTATAATGGCAAAAGGTTCTTTATTTTCAACTTTATTTAATATTAAGTGTAAATGTTCTAAACTATTTTTATTTGGATCCATAATAAATATATATATATCATTATCTTTAAATTAATTATTATATCTATATAAAATTATAAATGTTTCATTATAATTTGTATGAATAGGTGCATCATAATAATATTCTTTTGTAAAATTTAATATTGTATTATATGGTTGTAAATCTAAATTAATAGGTCTATATACAGAAGTTGAATAATCTAAATCTATATTATTATTACATGTCTTATTTGTAGTGATAAGAGCATATTTACAAATTCTTTTAATTTCTATTAAGCATTCAATATTATAAGATGTTGGTAAATGTTCAAATGTATGCCTACAAAGTAAAAGATCAACTGATTTATTTGGTATAGATTTTAAATAAGTTAACATATCTGTATGAATAAAATTAATATTATTATTAGAATATTTTTTAATATTATTATCAATTACATCTTTAACAATATCAAGACCTGTATAATAAATATCATCTTTAAATTTAAAAGAATTTTCTTTCATCCAATTCCATTCTCCACATGATACATCAAGTATATTTTTGATATGTAATGTATCAATTAGATTAATAATATTATTTCTAATATTAGATGCCCAGTTAGTAGTACTACCAAGACCACTTCTTGTTTCATTTTGCCCCATATGCCACATGTTTTTATCATAAATATCAGTAAATATATTTTCAATGTTATTCATAATATATATATGTTTTATCTAATATATATTCTTTAAATTATTAACTTAAAGATTTAATTATACAATATATATATTATGGAAATTATTGATTATAGATTTCTAACAACTGATGATGATGCTAATATTAAATGGGGATGGTGGTCAAGAGTATATGAATATGAATATGTTCTTAAAATGCTTAAAACATTAGGAGCTAATAATAATTCTCTTATTCATAATTCATCATGGGGATTTACTGGATGTCATGTTTTATTTAAAGAAGATCTTGATAAACTATATTCTAATTGTATACATAGTGATATCAGACATTCGCACTTAGAAAAAACGATGTATTATGATATTACTCAATCAATTGATGATAAATATAAACAATATTTTGATTTTGTAATAAATATTTCTACTGTTGAAGAAGTTGGATATGATAATGTTAAAATTATACAAAATCTTTTAGAACAAGTAAAAATAAATGGTTATTTAATACTAACATTTGATTATTCTAATATATATAATCGTGAAGGTAGTGGTTCTATAAATTTAGAAAAAGTTTCTGAATTTATAAAAACTAATATTAATAATAAAACACCTGAAAAAAATATTAATGGTAATAATAGTATTTATATCCAATCATGTTATACACATCTTAATTGTGGTGTATTAATTATTAAAAAAACTAATTAATATTATTTTAAACATTTTTTATTGTTATATCAGTTAAAATTCTCCATGAATGCTCACCATTTGGAGCAAATGGTACATCAGAAGCACTTAGAATTTTATAATTAAAATTTCTATTTAACTCTTCTTCAAACTCTTTATAGTGATTATAATCATCAATAAGTATAACTGTATCATACTTAATATTACTTCTAATTTTAGAATACCATTTAGAACGTAATACACCATTTGGTCCATCAACAATGATAATATCATATGTTTTATCAGGAATAATTACTCTATCAATGTTATTAATATTATACATAATAGTATTTACATTCTTATAATTAACATGATAATTAATATCAGTTTCAAAAGTATCATATTCAATATTTTTAGCATATCTTTCAATAATATCATATAATATTTTTGTAGAATTTCCAGCACCAAATTCTAAAACTTTATATGAATCACGAGGTGTAAGATATTTTAAAAATTCACGCATCTCATTCTGAGTATATGACCATCCCCCTACAAATTTTTGAATATCATTTTCATTATAAAGCGACATGTTATAATTATAATTATATATAGGGTTTTAAATTGTTTTATATATTTATATTAATTATTTATTAGTATTTTTAATATTATTTTACAACTATTACCATCGCCATATTCTAATCCTATAATACCTTTTTTATAAATATCAATATTATTAATATTATCTATATCACATAAGGTAATATTACTATTAGATATAGAATTTCTTTCTGTTATATTTCTTAATACATATGTATGTTTTCCTAAAAAATTTGCTTCTTCTTGAATACCACCTGAATCAGTAATAACACATAAACAAGATGATAATAATAAAATTAATTCATTATGCGATAATGGTTCTATTATATTGAAATTCTCTGGTATATTATCAATATTTTTTAGTATTATTTGTAATGATGGATTAAAATGAGATAGAAATGTAAATTGTATATCTGGATATTTATTTGCTAATGCAAATAAATTAATTAAATATTTAGAGTAATTATTCCAATTTTCTCTTCTATGTAATGTAATTAATATATTATTTTCTCTTGTAATTTGGATATTATAACTTTTAACTAAATCAAGAATTGTATTTCCAACTACATATATATCACCTTTTACACTTTCATTTAATAAATTATGTTTTTCTTTTTCAGAAGGACATAAATGAATATCAGTAATTCTTGATATCATTTGTCTATAGCCTTCCTCTGGATAAGGATTACCTAAATCATATGTTCTCATACCAGCCTCAAGATGAATACATTTCTTATTCATTTGAAATCCTACTAACATACTATAGTACACAGTAGCTGTATCACCTTGTGTTAATATGTGTGTACAGTCATTAAGATATTTTGGTAATTTTATAAGAATACTTGCTCCAATATTAGATAATCTATGATCAGAATAATCTTCAATATTAAGTAAATTATTATAATAATTATCATCTTCAATAAAATTATTATGCTGATTAATTTTAATTACATTAATAATTTGATTATTTTCTTTAAAAGTATCTATTAATTTTTTAAGTTTTAAAAATTCTGGCCGAGTACCATATATAATACATAATTTCATAATATTATATATTATATAATATATAATCTTTAAACTTAATTTTTTAAATTATATTACTAATTATTAATAATATCATATAAATATTTATAAAATATTGATTTATCTTTATCTATATGCGATGGTTCATAAATAAATTCATCAATAAATTTTCTTGAATTAATATTACCATTATACCAATGAATACCCCATGTATTATCTTTAATTTTATTATTATTGGTATAAAAAAATAATTCAGGTTCATTCCACATATAAGGATATATTTCATTATTATCAAGTAATTCGGTATTATCAAAAAATTTGTTTAGTACTTTATAACATGTCATCCATAAAGTTGGTCCAAATTGTTGCCAATCTGAATTAATATCAGATTTTCTTATTTTATTTAAACATAAAGTATAAATCGCACTGATAGCTTTATTTTTTGGCGTAGATACTATTAAACCTGTTGCGATTGTATTATAATAACTAAACATTAATATATCCTTAGTAGATTCTGTTATATATTGCGGTATTTTTTTTACAAATAATATATCTAAATCAAACCAAATTCCACCATGTTCATATAATTTACATATCCTTATAATATCAGCTTTATGTATAGGCGAGGTAATAAAATTTAAATTATATTCATTTTCTACATCAATGTTTATTATTTCAACATTTGTAATATTTTTAATATCATTTAAAGATATACATCTTTCTTTGCTAAAATTAAATCCAGAAGCATGAATAATATTATTTGTTTCATTATTTGTATCTATATGTTTAAAGTTTTCTTGTTTATTTGAATAATATATTTTAATTGTATAATCTGGATTATATTTTGAAAATGAATATACTGTTAAATAATGTAATATAGATAGTTGTGTACCTTCCCAAAATGTAAATGCTATTTTAGGAATTATAGATTTATTTTCAACATTTATATTTTTAATAAAATATTTAGGTAAGTTTATATTAGTAGTTATAGGTATATGTATTAATTTATCATTATTAAAATGTAATACCCCATCTTCAATACATTTATTCAAATAATTAATATCTTTATTTTTATTATTATTATCTTGTTGTTCAGAAAATGACTCTAATTTATTAATTATAAATTGTGTGTCACCATAATATGTTATATGCCACCCACCATTTTGAATTTGTTCAAAAAATGAATGTCTAATAATCTCTGGATTATTAGTTTCATTATATTTAAAGAAGGATAATAATTTAACATGATACCATTTTCTCGACACTGTCCATTCTAATGTATAATAATATAAAGTCATTACTAATGAGTATATAGTATTAATATTGATATTAATACTATTATTTTTTATACTATTAATAATATATGAATTAGGAATTTCATCAACATCTGAGATTATTATAATATCATTAGGATCTAATGATAATCTTGATATACCTCTATGAATACATTTTCGTTGATGATGTTCTCTATCCCAAGGATTAGTTGTTATAGGATAATCGTCGACAATTATATGAATTATTTTATTATTATATTTTGAAAATAATTCTTTATTTTCATCATAATAAAGAGGTTTAGTTTTTCCTGTAAAAGTTAATGTTCCTTCTACTAATATAAAATAATCAATTACATCATATAATTCATGCAATCTTGCTTTTAATAACTCTAATTCATTATAAAATATAAATCCATCTATAATTTTCATTATATATTTATATTAGATATATCTTATTTAAATAGTTATTTAATTCTATTTTATTTAAAGGATTAAGTTTACTATTATAATTTTGAATATTATCTGTAATTAAAAGATTTTTATAAGGAGGTTTAATATACATATAACCATTAGGTCCATTTATAAGTCTCATAGACTGTGTTTCACTAATAAGCGATTCTAACATTTTTTCACCAGGTCTTAATCCAGTAATTTTTACAGGTTTACCATATTTTTCTGAAAATATTTCCATTAAATCAATTAATTTCATTGAAATAAGTTCAGGAATAACTGTATCACCAGATTCAGCGTGTAAAATGGCATGTTCAATTAATTGTACACTTTGTTCTAATGTCATTACAAATCTTGTCATATCAGGATGTGTTAATGTAAACTCTTTTACTTCAGGATCATTACCTTTTTCATGAAGAATTGGAATAATACTACCTCTTGAATTAAGAACATTACCATAACGAATATTAACAAATTTACATTTAGTAATAAATAATGATTTTTCAATAATAGCACATTCAGCCATTGCTTTAGCCATTCCATATGCATTTGTTGGTTCACATGCTTTATCTGTACTTACAAATACTACAC
>JACCDX011644079.1_pt1 | contig 13316 bp, 14 predicted proteins | sample 7449681 | NCBI WGS metagenome assembly JACCDX01 (sample SAMN15323450, study PRJNA562643) | freshwater metagenome | isolation source: river surface water | place: USA:Blue River Watershed | collected 2017-08-18
TGCCCAAACGCGAAACCGCTTGCGATGTGGTGCCTGTCCCCGCAATAGACAGCTACGCGCAGTTCGCCCTCAAGGCTGACGGCAAAGAGATGAGCACCACCATGGCGTTTGTTCGCATGCTTGGCACCTTGCTTAAAGACCCCACATTAGGCCCACGCATCGTGCCCATCGTTGCTGACGAGGCACGCACCTTTGGCATGGCCAACTTGTTCAAACAAGTTGGTATTTACAGCAGCGTCGGCCAGCGCTACGCGCCTGAAGACATTGGCTCTGTGCTCTCTTACCGCGAAGCCTTAGAGGGACAGATTTTGGAAGAAGGCATCAGCGAAGCCGGCGCGATTGCCAGTTGGACGGCAGCGGCCACCAGCTACAGCGTGCACGGCATGGCCATGCTGCCGTTCTACATTTATTACTCCATGTTCGGCTTCCAACGCGTGGGCGATGCAATTTGGGCAGCTGCCGATCAGAGAGCCAGAGGCTTCTTACTCGGCGCCACCTCAGGCCGAACCACATTGGCAGGCGAGGGCCTGCAACACCAAGATGGCAGCAGTCACTTGGTAGCTGCCACCATCCCCAACTGCAAGGCCTATGACCCAGCCTTTGCAGGTGAGTTGGCGGTGATTGTTGACGCGGGCATGCGCGAAATGCTGGTTGAGCAAAAAGACGTTTTCTATTACGTCACGCTCATGAACGAAAACTATGCCAACCCCGATTTGCCAGAAGGTGCGGCTGAAGGTGTGTTGCGCGGGGGCTACCACTTTGGTAGCTATGGTCCAAAAAAGGGGCAACGTGTGACCTTGCTTGGCTCGGGGGGCATCTTCACAGAAGTGGTTCAAGCCGCGCAACAACTTGCTGAGCGAGGCATCGGGGTAGATGTCTACAGCATCACCAGTTGGAGTGAATTGGCCCGAGATGGCATGGCGCACGAGAGCGATGGCGATACGCCTTACTTGGCCCAACTTCTCAGCAGCAGTTCAGGTCCAATCGTTGCTGCGACCGACTATGTGCGCGCTGTGCCTGAGAGCGTTCGCGCTTATTTGCCTGCAGGTCGCACGTACCGTACGTTGGGTACGGATGGTTTTGGCCGCAGTGACACGCGCGCGGTGTTGCGTTCGTTTTTTAATGTGGATGCTGAAAGCATCCTGGTTCGCGCTTTGGTTGAGTTGGGGGTTAAAGAATGAGTTGAATCTTCAGACTACGTTTGTGCAATTTCTTTCGCTTTGCTTTCCGGCACGCAAAGGTCTCGTAATATTGAAACTGACCTGCCCTCTGCCAACCGTACCAAGGTAATGGCAGTAAGTCTGCAAATTTTGGATGGCAAGATGATCCAAGACCATCAACTGTCCGAGCGCCACGCATGCCGTCTTGTGGGACTAAGCCGAGACAGCTATCGCAACCTGCCTCAGCCAGATCAACTCACTCGTGATCTATGCGAACGCATTGTGGACATTGCCCACGTGCGTCGCAGATTTGGTTATCGACGTATCCACGACCTGCTGCGCCCAGAGTTCCCGCAGGTCAACCACAAGCGGGTATACAGGCTTTACCGTGACGCTAACTTGGCTGTGTGCCGTCGCAAGAAGGCCAAACGCCCATTGAGTGAACGCGTACCGCTGCAACTCTGGCCCAAACCGTCAACGAGGTGTGGAGCATGGACTTTTTTCCAGATAGTTTGTCCAATGGTCGCCGGATCAAATGCCTCACAGTGGCCGATGACTTCAGCCATGAGTGCGTAGACATTGCAGTCGACTATGGCATCTCAGGCCAATACGTCACTCGATTGCTGGATCAAGCTGCAATCTTCAGAGGCTACCCATTGGCTGTGCGAACAGATAACGGCCCCGAGTTCACGAGCAGAGCCTTCATGGCCTGGGCCACATCACATGGCGTGCGACATATCTTGATTCAGCTAGGACGCCCCATGCAAAACGGCTACATCGAGAGTTTCAACGGCAAGTTTCGTGACGAGTGCTTGAACGAGCAATGGTTTGAGACATTGACGCAAGCCAGAACGTGCATCGCTGAGTGGCGCAGGGACTACAACGAAGTCAGGCCACACAGCAGCTTGGGCCGGATACCACCGGCTCAATTCGCGCAACAGCATCGGATTAATTCAAATGCTGCTGCAAATACAAACCATCAAGTTTTGGAATAACCTTGACCCACCGGACTAACTTCTGATTCAGTGTTACTGCTAATGGGAGCAGATCACTAGCCATCGTCGGTACCTTGCCAAGCTGTTGGGCGCGCGCGTGGATGTGAAACCTGCTCAGTCCCAAGGCTTGTGTGTGAATGTGGGGTGGTCAGCTGATATGGCTGTTGACCCACTGCACCAAATCAGCTGCTGATCGCGCACCCGACACACGCGCCACTTCGCGCCCGCCTTTGAAGATGGCCAGCGTAGGGATGCTGCGGATGTTGTGTTGCGCCCCTGCGTCTTGGTGGGCCTCGGTGTCCACCTTCACCAGTCGGGCTTTGGGTTCCAACACAGCACAGGCTTTTTCGTACTCGGGCGCCATCATGCGGCAGGGGCCACACCACGGGGCCCAAAAATCCACCACCACGGGCACATCGCTCTTGGCAATTTGAGCATTCAGCCCTGCGTTGTTGAGCGCGGCGGGGTGTCGGTCAAACAAGGATCGGTGGCATTTGCCGCACGACAGCTCGGCGTTGCCATCGAGCTTGTCTTTGGGCACGCGATTGGTGCTTTGGCAATGTGGGCAAACAATGTGTTGGGTCATGGCAAAACTCTTTGTCTTCAAATAAGTGTGTGCTGATGTATTTGGGGTGGGGTTGCGATAAATCAAGCGCTATTAATTATGATGAATTTATGCTTTTCGTTGATTCAGCGAAAGGGAGTTTCATCATGCATAAAAAAACAATCATTCAATTCATCACATTGGCTTTGGCCGCCTCAACCGCCAGTTCGCAAGAGCCCGCCAAAGCCCACACCATCGGTGCACCTGAAAGCTACGACGTGTCGAGCTTGCCCGATGACCACTACGGTCGCTTGGTGCGTTACGGCAAAGAGCTGACCGAGCGCACCTTTGCCTACATTGGCCCCGAGGTGAAAACCCCCAAGATGCGTTACGCCGGCAACAACCTGGCCTGTGTTTCGTGTCACGAAAACTCAGCCACCAAACCCTTTGCCATGCCATGGGTGGGGGCACATGCCACCTTCCCGCAATACCGTGGCCGTGAGGACGAAGTCAGCACCATCGACGAACGTGTCAACGGTTGCATGGAGCGCAGCATGGCGGGCAAGCCCTTGCCTTTAGACAGTCGTGAAATGAAAGCCTATGCCACCTACATTCACTTTCTCTCCAGGGGCGTGCCCACAGGCGGCAAGGTGGAAGGCCAAGGTTTGCCACCCTACAAAGCCCCAGATCGCAAAGCCGATGTGCAAGTGGGGGAGGGCATTTACAAAGAGAAATGCGCCAGTTGCCACGGCGACAAAGGCCAAGGCGTGCGCGCAGGTGCGGTGGGCTCGGCCACGGGCTATGTGTTTCCGCCGCTGTGGGGCAACGACACCTTCAACACCGGCGCAGGCATGAACCGCTTGCTCACAGCTGCTGCCTTCATCAAAGGCAATATGCCTTTGGGTTCAAGTCATGCACAGCCACAGCTCAGCACCGATGAAGCCTATGACGTCGCAGCCTTTGTGTTGAGCCAGCCGCGCAAGGTCAAACTCAACTTGGACAAAGACTTTCCCGCACGCTGGAACAAACCTGTGGACGCGGCCTTTGGCCCCTATGTAGATGGCGCTTCGGCCGAGCAACACAAGTATGGACCCTTCCAACCTTTGCAAGTCAATATGAAAGCGCTCAAAGAAAAGCTGTCTGGTGGAAAATAAGCGCTTTCTTATGAAAGGGTAGGCATGTCATTCATCGAGCAGTATTGGCCCCTATTGGCCTTGGCCGCGTGGTTTGGCTACAAGTGGTGGGCCGCTAAGCAGGTGGTGCGCATGCTGCCCGAGTTGCGCCAAAACGGCGCGGTGTTTGTGGATGTGCGCTCGGCTGCCGAGTTTGCCTCGGGCAACGCGCCTGGCAGTATCAACATTCCCTTGAACGAGCTGCCATCGCGTTTGGCTGAGCTGCCCAATGACCGCGATGTGGTGGTGTTTTGTGCCAGCGGCTCGCGTAGCGGTATGGCCAAGATGATGCTCAAAGCCAAAGGTTTTCACAAAGTGCACAACGCGGGCACTTGGGGTAATGTATGTTAAGCCGTGTGCGTTGGCTCATCGCCATGGTCTTACTTGGCTTGTTATCAGCTTGCTTTGATGTCAAGCCCGTGCATGTGGTGCTCGAGGGTGTGGTGCGTTCAGGTGCAGAACCCATGCTCATGCTCAGCGATGAACTCGAGCCCGTGGCTGATCCCAGCTATGTGCACAAAAAACGTGACCTCTACGATTGCCAAGGCATGGTCGCACCTTGGTTTCAAAAGGTGCTGGTGGCCGAGCTCAATTACTTGGCTGATCAAAACAAGTTGGCCCACATTCAATCGCCAACTTGTTTGCTCATCGTCGACAAAGACTTAGGCCCCAAAGAAGGGCGCTTTAGCGTGCACTTTTATGAGGATGTGCAAGAGCTGCGCGAATGCGCCATCAACCACCGCTGCAAGCTTGCCCGCAATGTGAGCTTGGTGTTGAAAAATCAGTTGGTCTACCGCTCTTACTTCTTGTCTGACTTCAAGCGCGAAAAATACTACCAACACTGCATCACGCCTGATGACATGTGGATGGCCAACACCACCTGCTACACCGTTCCCTGATCTTGAGAAAGCTATCGATGAATTTTTCAAGCTTACTGCGCATGCAGCGTGCATTGGCTTTTGCTCTGGTTGTGGGAGTTGCCACCGTTAGCGCGGGCTGCTCTGACCCGATTGAAGCGACCGATCATGTCAGTCTTGAACAAGCCCGTGCTGAACACGAGGCAGGCAAGGTGATGTTGGTCGACATCCGCGAGACACGTGAGCACAAGACTGGTGTGGCCGCTGGTGCAGTCTTGCTGCCCATGAGTGAGCTGGGCGAGAAAATTGGCCAACTGCCTCAAAGCCCCGACCAACCCGTGCTGTTGATTTGCAACACACAAAACCGATCCAAAGCCACCTTGCTCAAACTCAAGCAGCAGGGCTACACCAATATCCGCTACGTTGATGGCGGTATGAGCCAGTGGGCAGCCAAAGGCTGGCCCATGGTGAGCCCACAATAAAACCTGATTCAAACGAGGTACACATGGACGCCTTTCAAGGCCACTACCCCGATAACGTCGTGCATTACTGAATGGCGCAGGGACTACAACGAAGTGAGACCACACAGCAGCTTGGGTCAAATACCACCGGCTCAATTCGCGCAACAGCATCGGATTAATTCAAATGCTGCTGCAAATACAAACCCACAGTCGTAAGGCTGTGGGTTTTTTATTTTCTAAAGCGTTCAGTGTTTGATATGACTAAACGATTTGATGGTGTGAATGACCAAGCTTGCCGATGCCAGCACCAGCACAGTGCCAAACCAATCACCCACAGCCATGACCAATGTGTTTGTGATGAGGTCGTCTGTCTTGCCGCTCCAAAAGAACCATACTTGGTGGAGCAGGGAACTGGTCAGCGCAAATAAAACAGAGATTTTGAAAAAATTTTTAGAGGTCAATCCATCTAACTGTGTGTTGAGTTGCAAGAAATGGACGGCCATGAAGCGTGCCAAATAAGGCGATCCACCGGAGATCAGTGCCGTGAGTAGGTTGTATGCATGGCTGTTGTCTGGCGCACCAAAAGCATAGTTGATGAGCGCTGTGCCCAGCATGATGCCAAGAGCCCCCGTGTGTGCCAGTACCAGCACAAACAGCAGGCGCAAACCACTGGGGATGTAGAGCCAATTCACACCATGCGCAAACTCAGACCATTCGAAGAAAAACGTATTCAGCTGGAACGCATAGAAATAAACAATGCCGCACACCAAGGCGATGAGGGTTTGTGTTTCTATGCTGAGTTTGTCCGACGATGGCATCTGGCCATTCTATTTTGAATATTTTGCACAGTGCATACAACCTTGGTTTTATGCACTGTGAAATTGACTCAAGGTTTTTGTTGATGCAGCTGCACCACTTGTTTGGCACGTTTGCGGAAACGAATGTTCAGCATCTCCACAATCACCGAGAACGCCATGGCAAAGTAGATGTATCCCTTGGGAATGTGGTGGCCCAAGCCTTCAGCCATCAGCACCACGCCCACCACGACTAAGAAAGTAAGGGCCAGCATTTTGATGGACGGGTGGTTTGACACAAACCGACCAATGCTTGAGGCAAAGGCCATCATCAAGCCGACAGATGCGATGACGGCTGCAATCATGATGGCCACCTCGTCCACCATGCCCACAGCGGTGATGATGGAGTCGAGAGAGAACACCAAGTCAATCACCATGATTTGCAAAATGATGGCAGCCATGGTGGCTTTGACGGCGCTGCTGCCGTGCTCTTCTTCACCTTCCAGCGATTGGTGAATTTCGCCTGTGCTTTTCCAAATCAGGAACAAACCACCTGAAATCAAAATCAAGTCACGTCCTGAAATGTCCTTGCCAAAGGCGGTGAACAAGGGTTCGACCAAGCCCACGATGACTGACAGCACCAGCAACAAGCCAATGCGCATGAACATGGCCATGAACAAGCCAATGCGACGCGCCAACTCACGCTTCTCAGGTGGCAGCTTGTCCACCAAGATGGAAATGAAGATGATGTTGTCAATGCCCAGTACCAGCTCGAGTGCGGTGAGGGTGGCAAGTGCAATCCACGTTTGTGGGTCGGTCAAGAGTTCCATGCGGTGCTTTCTGAATCAGATAGATCGCATCGTAGCGAGCGTCTAAAAGTCCACAAACTGTGGGCATTTAAACGCTTGAGGCATTGCTTATTGGTTTTTGAAAGCGGCGGGGCGCTTGTTCACAAACGCGTCCATGCCTTCTTTCTGGTCGGCGGTGGCAAACAAAGCGTGGAACAAACGGCGCTCAAACATCACGCCATCTGCCAAGGTGCCTTCAAACGCGCGGTTGACCGATTCTTTGGCTGCCATGGCGGCGATTTGCGAGTAGCCGCAAATCATCAGCGCGGCACCCAAGGTTTCTTCCATCAGTTTGTCTAGTGGTACCACGCGACTGACTAAGCCTGAGCGCTCGGCCTCTGTGGCGTCCATCAGGCGGCCAGTCAAAGCCATATCCATGGCTTTGGATTTGCCCACGGCGCGTGGCAAGCGCTGTGTGCCGCCTGCGCCTGGAATCACGCCCAGCTTGATTTCGGGTTGACCAAACTTGGCGTTGTCAGCGGCGATGATGAAATCACACATCATCGCCAACTCGCAGCCACCGCCCAAGGCGAAGCCGCTCACAGCAGCAATCACGGGCTTGCGGATGCTGCGGATGGTTTCCCAATCGCGGGTGATGTAGTCGTTCTTGTACACATCGGCAAAGCTGTAGGTGGCCATGGCGCCAATGTCAGCGCCTGCTGCAAATGCTTTTTCGCTGCCGGTGATGACCATGCAGCCGATGGTTTCGTTGGCATCAAAGTCTTTGAGGGCTTGGCCCAGTTCAATCATCAAACCTGCGTTGAGCGCATTGAGTTGCTTGGGTCGGTTCAGGGTGATGACGCCCACTTTGTCGGCTTCGGTGTGGACGGTGATGAATTCGTAGCTCATGCGGGGGCTCCCAAAAGTGTGAAAAGGTAAGTTGAAAAATCTTTATCTGAACTATAGGCCTAGCCAACGACTGAGCAGTTTGGGGTTGTCCTGCATGAGACGCCAAGTGCTGTTGGTTTTTGAGCCGGGCCATGCGAGATTGAGACGCAGCAACTGACGGTCGCGGCTGATGAGTGCTGTGATTTTTTTTGCCTTGCCTGCGTACAGAGATAAGTCGTCGAGTTTTTTAAGTCGCCAAGCAGAAGGTGTCTGTGATGTCGCTTTACCCGCCACCTCAACGCCCAGCCACTCATCACCCGGCGCAAAGCCCGCCTTGTGCGCTGCGCTGCCATTGAGCACGGTTTTGATTTGCACGCTGTGGTCTTCTGCCACGCGCAGGCCCAAACGTTGCGCCAGTTGCGCAGGGTCGTGTTGTACCGTCACGCCGTGGGCAGCCAGCAGTTTTTCCAGTGGCAAATCGCGTGTGCCATGCACCCACGCTTTGAACTCGGCAGCCCATGAACGGCCTGTGAGCTCTTTGAGTACGGCCAACACATCGGCCTCAAGCATGGGGCCATCGTGCTTACCTGTGCAGCATCGTGCCCACAAGGCACGCATCACATCGTCGAGTGACACGCTGTGGTTTTTCACGCCATGCTGGCGCAAGCTGAGGTCAAGACACAAAGCCACCAGCGCGCCCTTGGTGTAGTAGCTCACGGTCAGGTTGGGGCTGTTGGCATCTTGGCGGTAGTACTTGGTCCACGCCTCAAAGCTCGACTGCGCCACGCTGTGCACCTCGCGGCCGGGCGTTTGCAGCACTTGGTTGATGGTTTTGTTCAGCAGCTTCAGATACTGCGCATCGTCAATCAGTCCTGCACGACGCAGCAGCAAATCGTCGTAGTAGCTGGTGAAGCCTTCAAAGAACCACAGCAGCTCGGTGTAGTTTTCTTGGGTGTAGTCGTAACGCGCAAACTCGGCGGGGCGCAAGCGCTTGACGTTCCAGGTGTGGAAGTACTCGTGACTGATGAGGCCCAGCAGCGTGGTGTAGCCCTCGCTTTGCTTGGTATCGTCCAGGCGCGGCAAGTCCGCGCGGTTGCAAATGAGTGCGGTGGAGTTGCGGTGCTCTAAGCCACCATAGCCATCGGCCACGGCGTTGAGCATGAACACATAGTTTTTGTGGGGTGCGGCTGAGCGTTTGTTGCCATGCCAAAAACGAATCGCGGTCTCGCAAATTTTTTGACTGTCACGCAGCAAGCGTTCGCCGTCAAACGCAGGTGTGGCGCCTGCCACCACAAAGCGATGTTCGATGCCGCAGGCCTTGAAGCTGCCGCTCCAAAATGCGCCCATCTCTACAGGGCAGTCTACCAACTCGTCGTAGTTGGCGGCCACGTAGGTGCCAAAGCCTTGTCGGTCGGTTTTGACGGGCGTGAGGCCGGTGGCCACTTGCCACTTCGATGAAGTCGCGTGTGTGTTGACTGCTGCGTTGAATGATTCAGCAACGACCTCGATGTGATGCGGCACATCGGTCAAACCTTCGACCTGCAAACACAAGCTTGTGCCGTTGAAAAATCCGCGCTGCGTCGTCAGCCATGCAGTGCGCACCGATTCATCGTGGGCATGCACTTGGTAGTGCAGGGTGAGGGGTTTGCCTGCTTCGCAGTCCACCATCCATGTCGCCTTGTCGAGCTGCCGCACTGCCACGTTGCGCTTGCCTTGGCGTGCGCTGATGCCGATGATTTGCTTGGCAAACTCACGCACCATATAGCTGCCAGCAATCCACACGGGCAGCGACACAGGCTGGTTAGCAGCGGGGTGTGCAATGGTGAGCGTCACGCCATACAAGTGCGCGTGCAGGTCGGCAGCTTCGATGCGGTAGTGCATGGTCTAAGTCGCCGCAGCGCCCAGCAAACAGGCCAAGGTGGCCACCACGGTCAAGCGAAAACGCATGGTCATCCAATCACGCAGGCCCGCTTCGGGCCATGTTTTGCGGTCGACCAAGTAACAGGCCACCAAGAGCATCGCCAACAAAGGCAAGCCCGCGAAGGCTGGCATGATGACCGCCACCCAAGACACCAGCGAAGGCACCACGCCCCACACCATGTGCAGCTTGCGTTGCGGTGCGTTGTGACGCAAACCAATGCCCCAGTGAATGCCGCCTAAAAACGAGGCGATGGTGGCCGCATAAGCGCTCAATGCAATCGCCACATACGGGTGCGCTTCAGGCGTGACGATCCATAAAAAGAAGGCGAGCACGACAAAAGGAATCAAGCCTGCGTAGCCCAAGCGTCGAATCAACTGGCCAGCATCGCTGTCGGGGGTAATGGGGGTGTGAACCATGGTGAACTCGTTTCTCTTTATTTACTGGCCTTGATTACTTGCTTGCGTCTGCCAGCAGTTTTTCAATTTGCGTGCTGTTGATGGCGCCTGGCACGCGTGTGCCATCTTGCGCCACCAGCGTAGGCGTGCCTGTGATTTTGTATTTGCGACCAAACTCTAAGTTGCGATCAACTGCGGCGGTGTTGCATTGCGCTGCGGCAGGTATCACATCTTTTTGCATGAGGTTGACCCATGCAGCACCTGGGTCTTTGGCGCACCAAATGTTGCGTGATTTCTCCACCGAGTTGGGACCGAGTACGGGCATCAAAAACAAATACACCGTCACGTTGTCGACCTTGGCCAAGTCGCGCTCGAAGCGTTTGCAGTAGCCGCAGTTGGGATCTTCAAACACAGCGAGTTTGCGCTTGCCGTTGCCATGCACGAGGGTGATGGCGTCTTTCAGTGGCAGAGCGCTGAAATCAATGGCGCTGAGTTTGGACTCGCGCTCTTCGGTGAGGTTGCGTTTGCTTTTGGTGTCAATCAAGTTGCCTTGAATGAGGAAGTTGCCTGTGGCATCGCTGTAGTAAATCTCGTTGGTGCTTAGGCGCAGTTCGTAAATGCCGGCCAGGGGTGTGGGCGTGATTTCTTCAATCTTTGGGATTTGCGGAATGCGTTCGCTCAAGGTTTTACGAATGGTGGCTTCGTGGCCTTGGGCCAAAACGCTGGACACACTCAGTACCATCAAAGCGGTGGTAGCGAGTGCGCGGAGGGTGTGTCGCATGTGGAGCTTCGTTTTCAAAAATGTGTGTAGGTGCGTGGGCTTAACCCATTGCCTGCTGCATGGTCCAAGCCTTGACAGGCGCGAGGCTGTTGAACCCATTCATGCCCCAGTTGCGCAGCGCTTGCACGCCGGTGTTGGGGTGGGCGAACAGGCGTTGTAAGCCATCGCAGGCAGCCCAAGTTGGCACCATGTCGGCTTTGCGCGCACGTTCGTAGCGGCGCATGAAGTAGCGGTCGCCCACGCTGCGCCAGTAGTCTTTGGCTTCGCGGGCTTTGAGCACATTCGCCAACTCGGCCACATCGGCCAAGCCCAGGTTCAGGCCTAAGCCAGCGAGGGGGTGGATGTTGTGGGCCGCATCGCCTGCTAATGCCCAAGCGCTGCCGTCGGCAAAGTTGCCTGTCCAGCGGTCGGCACAGGCGAGTTGCAGCGGCCACATAGCGCGTTCGCTGGCCAGCTCGATTTGTCCCAGCACGCCATGGCTGGCCTGTTCAAGTTCAATGCCCAATGCGTCGGCGCTCAAGGCCATCATGTCTTTAGCCCGCTCGGGGGGCAGCGACCATACCAAGCTGGCGGTGTCGCCCTGTGCGCCGCCCAAGGGCAGCAGCGCCAAAATTTCTAAGCCTTGTGCGCCGTGGTGGAACCATTGCAGCGCTTGTTGGCGGTGCGGCGAGCTGCAACGCACGCGGGCTGCGACTGCATGTTGTTGGTAGGGCTGCACCTCAAAGTTCACCCCCAACTCGGCGCGGGTGGCGCTGGTGCGGCCTTCGCACACCACCGTCAACCCGGCGGGTTCTGGGGTGGTGAGTGGGGTAATTTCAGCTTGGTAATGCACGGCTTCGGCCAGTTGGGCTTCGAGCACGGGCACGTCCACAATCCAAGTCAGGCCCTCGGGCGTGGGGCTTGCAAAGTGGGTAAAGCCGCCATCGTCGCCCCACACGCGCATGTGTTGAACGGCTGTGGCGTGGAGGGTGTCAGGCCAGCAGCGCAAACTAGACAGTAATTCGCGAGAAGCGCTGTTGAGTGAGTAAGCCCTAACGTCTTGCGTAGTTTTAGGAGGCGAAGTGACCAATCCCACGCGCAATTTTTGGCGTGCGAGCAGCAAGGCCAAGGTGCGTCCCACCATGCCATCGCCGCGAATACAAACGTCCAGTTTTTGAGCCATGAAGTCAATTGTAGGAGGGCGGCACAATGCCGTATGACGTCCAGCTTTCAGTCCTCCACTTTGCAAGCCCAAGGAGCCGCTTTGCCCATGCACTTTCCAGCTGAGTTTGAAGCCTGCATTGCCGCTTTGTGGGTATTTCCCGTGAAGTCGTGTGCGGGCATCTCTGTGCCGTATGCCGTGCTCACCCCCACAGGCCTAGCCCACGACCGCACATGGATGGTGGTGGACGCTGACGGCGACATGGTGACTCAGCGTGAACTGCCGCGCATGGCGCTGATTCAGCCGAAGTTGGTGTACTTAGGCGCAAGTGTTTGCGAACTGGTGTTGCACGCCCCTGGTATGAAAGCGTTGCACTTGTCGTTGACTGTTGAAGGGGGCGGCTCTATTGCGCTGGCAAATACCTCAACCCTTCCAAAAGCCCAGACCATCCAAGTTCGAGTCTGGGATGATCAAGTACCCGCTTTCGACATGGGGCCGCCAGCCAGTGCATGGTTGAACGAATTTTTAGGCAGCAGCTTAGGCAAGTTGCGCTTGGTGCGTTTTGACGAAAACCACCAACGCCCCAGCAGCGCCAAGTGGACGCAAGGCTTGCCGTCGCTCAATCAGTTCAGCGATGGTTTTCCGGTGTTGTTGGCCAGTACCGCGTCCTTGGATCAACTCAATGAACGCTTGCAAGCCAAGGGCGAGATGGCGGTGGACATGCGGCGCTTTCGTGCCAATGTGGTGTTGGGAAATGCTTCCGAAGCTAATGCGCAGGCTGTCAATGCTCACGATGAAGACCGCATCAGTACGCTCATTCTTCACACCGACGGTGAACCCGCGCAACTCAAGCCCGTCAAACCCTGCCCACGTTGTCCCATTCCTAACATCGACCCCGATTCAGCCCAAAGCCACCCAGCAGTCAGCGACACCTTGCAGGCCTATCGACAAGACCCGCGCGTGAACGGTGCGCTGACCTTTGGCATGAATTGCGTGCCTGTGTCGGGCGTAGGTCAAGTACTGCGCGTGGGGCAACGCGTCAGCGCAAGCTGGAATTTTTAAAGCGCAGGTGTGTTTGATTGGTTAGGCACAGGGCGCACGATTTCGCGCAAGATGCCGCCTTCTTGCACGCTGCCTTGGGTGTTGCCCTCGCCACGCATACGTGCCTCGCAGGCCATACGGTCTTCGCCCATGTGGGCATCACATCGTTTTGACGCATTGCTTTGAATGGACGATGCGGGGTTATCGTCAAGTCGATTGCGCTTGGCTTCAGCCAAAGCATTGCGCGCTTCTAAGCGACACGTCTTCAATTCCTCATCAGACGTCAATCGTGCACATTCAGCCATTTCTTCTTTGTAGCGCGTTTGTGCGTTGGCGAGTGTGTCCGCTTGCGTGGTGAGTGTGCCAAGTGCGAACAAA
>JACCDX010484508.1_pt1 | contig 13311 bp, 9 predicted proteins | sample 7449681 | NCBI WGS metagenome assembly JACCDX01 (sample SAMN15323450, study PRJNA562643) | freshwater metagenome | isolation source: river surface water | place: USA:Blue River Watershed | collected 2017-08-18
TTATATTTTTTACTTGCATTTTTTTTTGTTGATTAAAATGATGAACGAGAAAAATTATATACATCCGATCGGTTATTCGGTTCCCGATGAATTGCTCATTTTGCCATTACAAAATGGAACAGGACAAGGAGTCGGATTTTTGGATAAGGGACGGGACAAGGATATGCGTGGGCCTATTTTGGATTTGTTTATTCAATCAAAGAGACATATTTTATGTGATGTTATCCCCGGGGAACCTCTCACATACCGTTTTGGTCCGGGTGAAGAATCCGATTATTTATCCAATTATCGCGATTGTTATTTCGCCCTCACCAAAAAAAAAGGCGGTTGGGACTGTCTCAGACACTTGGAAATCCTCTCCCAAGGATGCATCCCCATTTTCCCCGATCTCGACAAATGTCCGGCCAATACCTTATCCATCACCCTCCCAAAAGATTTACTCCTACAGGCCACCTCCGACCTTTTACCTGTAGGGAAACATTCTTATCAATCTAATTCTGAATACCAAGAATTATATAAATCTTATTTGATCAAAATCAACGAATATTTATATCAACATAGCACCTGTTCATCCGTTGCACGTTACATTTTCTCCACCATTGGCCAAGGTCACGGCCAAGGTCACGGCCAAGGTAACGGCCAAGGTCACAGAGTTCCTCGTCGTGTCCTCCTTATCCGATGTCATGAAGGCGTCAATTATTTACGCGAAACTGCGTGGATCGGTATCCAACGTCTCGTCACTTCCGAATCCCCCGACAATGTCGCCGTCGAATGGCCCCCTATCAATTACCTTTACGATGATTACCCTGTAGAGGATGCTGGTCAATTGTATGGTTGCGGATATTTATACACTCGACGTTTATCTCGTTGTTGCGGTGGGGGTTTTGATGAATCCGCCATTGTCCAACGCATCCTCTCCCATTATTGGGATCTCATTATTTATGGCAAAGTCGGACCCGACGAATTGACCCAGGGATCACTCCCCCATTTACCCCTCTGGCAACATGTGATGGATGGCTCCTACTTGCAAAATGAATTGGTTTTCCTTTATGGCGGTGACCACCCTTTTAACCTCAATAAAGATGACCGTTATTCACAACACCTCCGGACCATGTCCCAAAAAGGTCACTGTTTTGTCCGTGAACTCGAATCTTAGAACTCGAATCTTAGAACTCGAATCTTAGAACATTCGTTTTTTCAGTTTTTTAATTTCCTTCTATTTTTCTTTTTTCGTTTTCTATTTTTCTTTTTTTTTTTTAAATTAAAAAAAAATAATGCACATATTTTTTTTTTGGTTATTATTTATTTTATAAAAATCCAAAAAAAAATATTTTTTTTTTAAAAAAAAAAAGAAAAAAATATGAGCCATTTAGCTTTAGAAGATATTCAAAAAGCCATTCAAATATGTGGCGAACTTTATGGATTTAATTCACTTATTGCGTTTGGACGCGTTGTTGAAAGAATGAATTTAATTCCAGAACAAAAAACTGGTGGTCAAGACCAAAGACAAACAAAAGAAGAAGTTGAAGTAGAAGTTGAAGAATATAATGTTACGGCAACAACTGTTGCTGATGTTGCTGATACGGTTAATGAAAAAAAACGTAAACAAAAACAAAATCAGAATCAGAATCAGAATCAGAATAACAAGAAAAAAAAACAAAAATGTATTAAGCCATTAACGTTGATTGTTGGTAAAAATATTCCCAAAGCTGTTCCCAAATATGGTTATTTTTCACGTAGCGAATTAGAACAATTGCGAAAATCCCCTTCTTCCGACACAAAAATAAAAAAATCAAAAACCATTGTTCAAGAAGAAGAAATGGAAGAAGAAGAAATGGAAGAAGAGGAAGAAGAAGAGGAAGAGGAATCTAATGATTCTGATTCCGATGATTCCGATGATTCTGATTCTGATTCTGATTCCGATGATTCTTCTTCTTCGGAATCTGATATCGGTGAAAAGAAAGAGGATATGCCTGTAAAGGAAACTTCTTTACAACCTCAACAAAATAAGGATTCTGTTATATTGGATGGAATTTTATATAAAATCACATGCAGAACACATGCGGTTACTGGTGCTCAAGATATATGTTATGTTTCTAGCGTATTTCCCCATTTGGTTTATATGAAAGATGAATCCGGAGGAAAATTACATGAAATTGGGGTTTTTGACAAAAATGCCGAAAATAAAAAATATATTTTTTTCAGATCTCATGAGCATAAAATAAAAATATTACAACAAATTAACCACATAAAATAATATTAATTTGTTTTTTTTTTCACTTTAAAATAAAATAAAATAAAATTAAATAAAATTAAATAAAATTAAATGAATTTTGCACAAGGCTTTACACAAAATGATGGAAACATTGAACAAATTATTACAACCATGGCGATTTCCTATTTGGTTACATTAATCAATTTACGTAACTCGGCCAAATCCAATATGCCTTTTTATTTACCTGGTATCGTGATTGGATTTTTTGCAAGTAAGATGATTTATGGTGATTGGGATCTTGGATATCAATGGACCATCAGTGATATATTCTTCCTACTTGCCATTTGCTTCGTCGGTTTCATCGGCGCCATGATCGCCAAAATTGTTTTATAATACCTTATATTTTGATGTAAGAGGACATTCCCCCGCTTCTGCCCCTGAAAAATTAATATAATCTTTGAAACTGCAAACTTTTTTTGTTGTATTCTTTTTACATTTTCTGCATTTTTTCATTGATTGTAAATACTTTTTTTCATCGTTTATGGAGAGTTTGAATAATTTCTTTTTCAATATGTCTTTTTTGTTTTTATTCCAGTGATCCGTCATAATTTTCTTTGCATTTTGACACGATTTACATTTCAATGTTTTACACCTTTTCTCATTCAATCCGCCCATTCTGGGCGGATAATTGAGTGAGAATACGGTGACTTATTTGCGCATCTTAAATGCGCAAAGGTGTAAAATGTTCAGGACATTTTTTCTTGAATTCTCTATTCATAATTTTCAAAAATTGTTTTTTGCTATGATTACCTGTCTTTATTGCCCCAATCCCCGTATAACAAATTATATCATCTATTTTTTTTTTATTCATAAGCTATTTTTCTTTTTCTTTTTGTTTTTTGTTTTTTGTTTTTAGATTATACAAATGTTTATATAAAATATATATAAATAAAAAAAAAAGAAAAAAAAAAAGAAAAACAAAATTCGATTAAAACACAGAAAAAAAAAACACATAGAAAAAAGAAAAAGAAAAAGAAAATATGAGACTTTTAGCATTGGACACTATTAAAAACCAACCAACTCCTTTTTTCAATCGGTATCAATCCGGATCAGGTGTTGGCAATTCGAATTCCATCGCAGTACGTCGTGCCAAAGATAAACGCGCAACACCATTAAATGGCGGATGTCCTCTTTATTGTACTCCTTCTTCTTTCGTCAGTCAATTCGACTATTCCATTATGCCTGTAGCATGGCAATCAATTGGTGGCACTGCTCTCACTTCCGATCTCGCAGTTGGTGCTTTCAATCAACGCCGCACTTTTGTTTCGAATACCGGCATTCAAACCGTCAAATGGACCTTATCCTCCAATAATGTCCTCCTCATTTCCGGTGCCACCCCCGCCATCTCCCGTTATTATGTCTTTATTACTTGCAATGATGAAAGTGCTAGCGCCGGCGTCCTTTCCATGTTCGACCCCGTTGACGGACATTTCGTCCGTTCCCTCTATCTCCCCCATGAAAACGAATATTTCACCGGCGAATCGTCCCCCACCTTAGACCCTACTCGTCCAGTCGTCTATCTCACCACCAATCAAGGCCGCGTTTATGCCATTAATTACGAAACCGAGACGACTGTTTGGGCCCGCCAATACGGATCCGGCGAAGAAATCGCCGCCTGTCCCGTCATTTCCCCCGACGGTTTATACCTCTATTTCGGTACCATGGCCGGCATCATGCATTGTGTCGATTCCTCTACTGGCATTGAACGCACTTTTTGGCCATATAATTGCAATACCGCCGTCATTAGTCCGGGTGTCAATCATCAAATCCGCACCGCCTGCGCTTTGGATCGTACTGGAACCATCCTCTATTTCACATCCCATTCTAGCGCAGTCACCTATAACGGCTATTTATTCGCCCTCGATGCTGCCACCGGCGCTCCATATTGGCATTTGGTAAATAATAGCGTTTCGAATGGCATTGGAAATGTCCCTTACAGGCTAACCACTGAACGTATCCAAAACCAACCGGTCATTTCCCTTTCGGAAACACGCATCTATTGTTTATATAATAATACCACCGGGTCCACATTTACTACATTGCTTGCATTGGATTCCAATACGGGTGCAACCGCTTGGTCAACCAACATTAGTAATCTTGTATCTACGGGAACTCTCGCCATTTCGCCTGTAGGGGGATCTATTTATTTGGTGGGGAATTTTATTAGTTCTGTGGCGCAAACCCTTGGTCGGTCGTTTGCATGCATTGTTTGTATTCAGCCTGCGACCGGCTCCGTTTCATGGCAATATATATTTGGTTCATTGGGTAACGCGTTGTCCCCTTCTTCTTCTATTGATAACGGGTATTCCGTCGGTGCTGGATCGCCTGTGGTCGATTCGAATGGGAATATTATTGTGGGGGTTGAAATTGGTGGGGTTGCTTATGTCTATAAGTTCAATTCCAGCGGGGACGTCATGAACAGTCATTCATTCCAATACAACGATTCCATTGTTGTTTGTGGTCCCGCGGTCGATTACGATGGCGGTGTTGTCGTCGGTATCCATCGTACCGATTTAAATAAAAGCGTATTGGTTAAAGTCATTTAATTGGTGGTGGGGTATTTTTTTTTTATTTTTTTTGTTTTTTATTTTTTTATTTTTTTTTTAAATTTTATGGAGGGGAGGAGAGGGGGTTTCTAGATCATTCTTTGAGATTTGATGTGGGGAAAAAAAATATTTTTTTTTTCATTTTGGATTTTAATATCATTATTAATTTCATTTTTTTTTGTCCTTTTTTTTAAAAGGAAAAATTTTTGATTTGTCCATTTTATTTCATTGAACAAAATGGAATCTCCAACCACCATTTCCAATATTGAGCTTTTGGATAAATATTGCAATTTTATACCCATTTCAAAAAATAATGGTTGGGAGGAGAATTTAGAATTAAATCCTAGTGATTCCTTGGTCGATTCCTTGGTCGATTCCTTGGTCGATTCCTTGGATAATGAATATGTTGTTTCCGATAATGAATTATTTCATGAAAATAAGGTGCCTGTAGAAGAAGCTGAAGAAGAAGAAGATGATGATGAATTTTTATTGGATGATGTTCATTTTGATCATCCTTTTGGTCATTCTTTTGGTCATTCTTTTGGTCAACCTGTTATTGAAAAGAATGAACAAAAGAATGAATTAAAGATTAAGGAACGAATTAAGGGACAAAAAAAGGGACGAACTAAGGAACAACGAATTAAGGGACGAACTAAGGAACGAAAAAAGGAACAACGAATTAAGGGACGAAATAAGGAACGAAATGAAAAGGTGACTGATGAAAAAAAAGGACATGTTGCAGGAAAGAGGAAACAATTGTCGCCTTTGGATTTGTCTCAAGATCCGAATTCCTTTTTTTTCCATGGTGTTCAAATGTCTTACACCTCGAAATTATCTCCTTTATCTAAAAAGAAAAAGGGCATTATTGATGAATATATTCCCTACTTGCGTTTTGAAGAATGTTTTTCAAACATTCAGATCCATTTTTCTAATTCTAATTCTAATTCTAATTCTGATTCGAGTGATGGTGATGTTTATAAATTTTATCATAAAAAATTGAAATGTCTACATCCTTTTTATTTGACGGCCACGTATCAAGGACGTAAAATAAAGATCTATGAAATCAGTTCGCCTGTAGGAGCAATGTATTCTAGGGATATGGAATTGGTGGATAAATGCAAGAAATTTGGGGCGTTTGGTGGTGGGGGTGGGGTCGTCATTATTGACGCCTTGGAGCCTGGGGCAAAGGCCAAAGGTTCTGGTTCTGCTGACTTTACATCGGGTGCAGGAGCTTTGGATTCGCTCGGAATTCAACGTTTTTATGCGGACAAAGTGGTCCTCCCAATTGATTCTGCTCTGCCCATCGGCCCAAATAATTATGATTTTTATGATGAACCTTGTAAAATGTATGTTATGGTAAATGAAATCGATACGGTGTGTGATTTGATCCATTGTAAACGCCGGTTGAAAAATGATCCGCAAATGATTGAACAATTTGCTAGATCCAAAATCAGTATGATCAAATATTTGAAAATGTGTCTCTACAGGGGAATTTTCCGTTTAAAACCCGAAATGACATTTGACAATTTTTGTTTTGTCGGCTCGTTTTATTCTATTGGCAACGATCACGTCCAATTAACTTCTGAAAAATTGGGACTCTTTTGTTTGGAGGAATATGGCGTTGAACGCGCTCCCTTACGCGTTCCCGCCAGCCCTAATCCTTCCGCCGCCCCTGCTTTTTTCGCTCTGAAAAATAAAATCAAAAAGACCAAAAAGAAGAAATTATTCATGTCTCTTGACAATTCCAATTTCATTCGCGATCATTTGAATGTGAATGAAATTTGCAAAATTATTGCCGAAATTTTGTTTTTTCGTGAAGAATTTAAACAAAATGTGGTACTTCACATGCGTGGTATGAACTATTCAGTTCATTTAATCAAAACCATTTGCAGAAATGTTGACACTTTATTAGATGATATTCAAGAAGCCGCGTTATTGACTCCCATGGAAATGCACCATTTTGATGTCATTAGATCGCGCGTTACTTGCCCATCCGATTTTTATTTGTCTTTCGATGACTCTGAAGAAGAAGAAGAAGAAATTATCGATGATGATGATTATGATAATCATGATGATATACATTCGTCTTATTCTGATAATGATTTTGATGTTGATTCAATTCATTATGAGTCGTCTAATGAAGAACAAGAACAAGAACAAGACACAACGGTCTTTGAAGAAGAAGATATCTCTGAACCAGATAATAATCAAACTCATAATAATGAAGATGATGATTGGTTTTATTCATAATGAAAGTGTCAATTCTTTTTATTTTATTTTATTTTATTTTATTTTATTTTTTATCGTTCATTCTGTCTGTTCTTTTTGTGTGTTTTATTTTAGATTTGTTATAGTTCTCATATATAGTTCTCATATAGAATAGATTATTATTATTATTATTTCGTTTTCTTTATTTAATTTAATTTCATTTTATTTCATTTTTTTACAAAAAAAAAACTAAACAAACATGTTTGAATTGAAACCACCTGCGGATGTACTTGAACATATCCAAAATATTTTTCTTAAAACGTTTCCTAATAAAGTTTTTCATTATAATTGGGATTATTTAGATAAAGAATTTTGTGTTACTACAACAGATATAGTCGATGATAATGAGCAATTTGGAGTCATTGTATCTTTTGACCATGGTGCCAATTTTTCTTTTTGTCAGTCGAGACAATTATTTTTACGACGTATTCAAGGTGATGGATTCATGTTTCTTAAACTTTTACAAAATGGATGATAAATATATATTTGTATAAAAAAAAAATTTAAAAATTTAAATAAAAAAAAAAGGTGATTACAATGTCGGTATAATATTGCTGAATTGTTGATTGATTACATTTTCAACGAATGACCGTGGATTATATTTATTGGCCATGATATTCTTGATGAATTCTATTAATTGTTCATCTATTGTTCCTCTCTTTTTCTTTTCTTCTTCTAAGGGAGTGCCGACCGAACCTAAGGGAGTGCCTAAGGGAGTGCCGACCGAACCTTCTAATGATAAATTGTTATAAATATGACCACAAGTATTTTCATCAAAATAAGGAACGGTGGTTGCTTTTAATACAAGTTGTTTTTCTTGTTCTTGTTCTTGTTCTTGTTGTTTTTGAAGCCATGAAAGCCATGGTTTCGATCCGTCCCATTGTTGTTCTTCGTATTGATAATTTGTATTATAAACAAATAGGGGGATATTTGTTGCAAGTGCTTCCTGTAGGGCAAAACCTTGTGATTCGGCACACCCGACCCATAATCCAAATGCGGATTCTTTGAGAAATTCAATGTATTCTGATTCCCTATATGATTGGTAGGTGAATAATTTAAAATCGTATGATGTTTTGCCTGTGAGTCGGAGAATGATTTCCGCGTTGCGATAAAATACTTGCATCATTTCATGATATCGTGATGCCGGTACAAATTTGTAATAAATGAAAAATACCAATTTATCGGGTTTTGCCTGTAGGGAATATATATTTGATGTGTGATGGGTCTCTTGTGTTTGTGTTGCTGTTTGTGTTTGTGTTTGTGTTTGTGTTTGTGTCTGTGTTTGTGTCTGTGTTTGTGTCTGGCTCAACTTTATGAGCGGGTTTATATTCGGATTCTGATTCTGATTCGGATTCGGATTTATGAATGGTAATGGATTCGGTGTAAATCGGATCACATCTACTGGGAATGGTATACTGATTGGTTTGAATATTGCATTAATTTGATTTACTTGTTCGGGGGTGTATTTGTTATTTATTATTTCGTTGTATATGTCGACATTGTGACGCGATAACATATTTATATATATTTTCTTGTTATTATTGTTGTTTTTCTGATAATTTGAAAGTTCGAGCAATTTTTCACAATCAAACCGATGGTCATAAGATGGTCCTATTATAATTATCATGTTGTTGATTTCAATTGGATTCGTATCAAATAATTTCACAAATTTTTGATATGTTTCAAATACGGGAATATACCGTTTATAATCATCGATTGTATTGAAAATAAATATTTTCTTTACTGGCTGTTTTTCCCCCTCCATGAAAAAATACAGGTCGTTTGCCTGTAGGGGATTATGTTTTAAATATCGGATTTTCAAGGTTGGATCGCGCGGTAATACTTCCATTAACGAATGGGCATTTTTATGATGAAAATTACCGTCATAATATATTTCTAACATTTTGTCTTGTCTTGTCTTGTCTGTTTATTTTTGATTTGTTTTTTTTTTTTAATTTGTTTATTTTGGAAGTGTGTTTTTCAAAAAAAAAAAGATGATGATTGATTAATATTAATAAATGAAATTAAATTAAAACGAGCATATAAAACGAAATAACGAAATAACGAAATAACTAAACTAAAATATATTTTTTTGCATTCCTGCTAATGATTTCGCGATCATTCTTGCAGTTTCATGGTGATTGAGTGTATAAGATAATATTCCGCAATGAAGGGTTTCGATAAACACTTCCGGTGAAGCTTGTGATAATCGAACGATACGACCAATTAATTGGGTTCGGGTTGCTTCATTGGATGGGTAAGGTGCGGTGATCATATATTTGGCGGCGGTTACATCATAACCTGTTTCGAGACGTGTCGTGGTGATGACTACTTCAATATTCTCTGGATTGTAAGTCGAGGTGATGGAAATCGAATTGCCACTTGCTACTGAAAAACATTTGAATCCTCGTAGGGACAAATCATTATGGAGTCTCTTTTGCATTGCTTTATCTTTCGTCACCACGAAAATACATCCATGATTTAATATTTTATGATCTAATACTCGTTGGATGATTGCATGATAAATACTTTCGAAACAAATGGAGGCTGCTTTCGCATAATCGACTTGTGACGATTTCCCTCCAAATTTGGCGTCGACATAATTGTAATAATTGTCAGTATCCAGTAAGGGAACTTCGATTTGATGTCGATTTTGTTTAATCGGCAATTCTTTTTTTCCTGAGACGAGACAGGCCACTCCGATCATATAATTCTCCGGAGTTATTTCGAAATCGACCACTTGACTTAACCATTCGATAATATTGTCTTTCACGATGTCTTTGTTTTTGATTAATGTCCCCGTCATTGCTATGAAGAGATTGCATGTTTTCGCCAATTCGAGTGCTACCGACGTCCTCTTGGAATTTGCAAACATGAAATGGACTTCATCGAATAGAAACATGGCATTACTGGAAATCGATTTTAATTGTTCATGAAGATCGTCGAGATGGTCGTGCATGATCAAATTAATGCAATTTGTTTGGATTTGCGTATTGCGGGTGATTTGGTTTTTGCGCGGATCCAATTTGTTGACTGGGAGTCCCATCAATTCAATTTGTCGTTTGATGTTTTCTTCGGATGAAGGGGTGATTGCAAATATCGCATATTTGGGCATTTTGCGTTCTTTGATCAATGTTTCTATGACCGACAATACGATCAATGTCTTGCCTAAACCGACATCCATCCATATTAAATGACCTCGTTTCCCGTCATAAATTCGGTCCAATACTTTATTCATTGCTTCTCGTTGGTTTTCCCAGAGATGTCTGTTGCCTTGAGGTATGATTTTCCAATCATATTGCTCTACTTGCTGAACCATCGTCAAAATATATTTTCGGACCATTTGCCAGTAGGGGAAATATTTTACTTTGAATTTGAGAGACGCATCCGTTTCAATGACGCCTGGAATGATGACACACAAATAAACCAAAAACCGGAATACCAATGAATCGCTTTTATCCGTCATTAAATAAGTTCCCGTTCCATTTTTACTGATTTTGTGAATTGTTATTTCCGATTTGATGGTTCGCATGTAGAGAGAAAGTCTCATTAGGAATCCTCCTCCTCTTTCTCTTTCTCTTTCTATATATTTTTCTATCAATTCCATTGCATTTGATGCGACTCCTCCTTTTTCATTTCTCTTTTTTGGTTGATAAGCTTCTTCTACCAATTTGTCAAAGTCCGAGCCTTGTGCAAAGTCATAATCAAATTCTGGCAATGTGAATTCCGATTTGCAATATTCACTCCACATAAATTGATTAGCGTTGGCTTTGGCGTGACAAAGGAAATCTCCATTGCGATAATATACATTACTATTAAAATTCAATATATTCGATTTCACATGGAGGGGTTTTGCTTCTCGTTCTTTCATTACTTGACGAGCTGCCGCATTTTTCAAATTGTCATCAATTTGGAGTTCGCTTTCTCTTGATGGTTTACGAATCGTTATGATTTGATCCATATTTTCAGGATCATAAAATGACAACAATTCTGATCTCCCAATTTTCACATTCATTGCCCCTGTTAGCCCTGCCATCCAACTAGGATCTATTCCAATTTTGCCTGTAAAGACATGTCCTTCTACGGGCTTTTGATGTTCCATAGGCACTGACGTGCCTCCAAAGGCACTGCCCAGTCCAAAGGCACTGCCCAGTGCCTGGGCCGTTGTGGTCTGGGCCGTTGTGGTCTGGGCCGTTGTGGCCTTTGCACAAGGCTCGGCACCAAGGCAGTCCCGACAGGGACTGTCGGGCCTTGTGGGCACTGACGAGCCTGCCTTTGCAATCCAAAGTCTTCGTTGTGCTGCGGCGACATCTATATCCACATTGAATGCTTCTTTTCGGGAATTTATACCGGTTCCATATTTCCAAATATGTTGCATGATCGATTTTTGTTGGTCTTTCTCTTGATGTTGGGCAGGGGTGCCTGTATAGAAATGAACAATTTCGGTGATGGAATGCTGATCCAAACAATGATAGATTGGCATCTCAGCTGGTTGCATTCTATCGGAGGTTTTTGATATTTTGCGGCGAAAAATATCATATACCATGTTAATATCACCTTCAAATGATCCTAATGTCTCTATCATGTGACAACTCATTAATTCACTTCTTGACATATTATTCATATCACGTGGACTATTCGTATTATAACTATAATAAGAACTCGATTTCAATCCATCGATCGCCCAACTCATACATCTCTTGATAAATTCCATCGATGGAAAATAACCTCCTTCCCTCGACGCCAATGCTGCCGCAAATAAACAATTCACATGAACAAAGTTTGATCCTATCATCGTGTCTTCCAATAGACAAATGGCTAATCTTTTCAAAGCTGATTCAGCACCATTCACAAATGTATTCAGATTAGGTACAAATGCACCCGGATGAATCAATAACAATAGAAATGCGCTTGTAAGGACTGATTCTGTGTCGATGCTTTGTTGATCCTGATCCAAATATCTGACCTTTACAGGCCTTACTCTGATGCATTTTTGGATCAATGATTTATATAATGAAGGTGTAAACCATTTGGTTGTTTCCAAAACATCTTTATTGACGAATTCCTCTTTGACCTGGTTTTTGATTGCAGGACCATAATCACAAACTCCCAAATACATTATTTTCTTATCATCTTTTTTCACTTTGATCTCAGCTTTGTAACATTGCATCCCTTCTGGAATTGCATCTACGTATTCCCCTGTAAGGAGATTTATATATGCTGAATAGTTGACGACGGCATTTGGATTATATAAACACCAATTGCTTGGTCTAAATATCAATGTATGTCGTTGGGCGGATGAATTCTTTGGAAACATATTGTAAACCACGTCCATATCTATCCATTCGCCAGACACGATTGTTTGCATGTGGGATTCGGATAATTTCTCATTATTGGAAAAATCAGTGTCTTTCCCCAATGATATGAACCGAATTTCGCATTCAATTTCCGATAAATAGAGATCTTTATTTATCGAATGTTCCATCAACCATTTGTATTTCTCCGAAACAGTCATCTTCTCGAAAAAACCCCAGGTTAACAAATCCCTCATTTTATAATGAATTCCATCATCTTCTTCCTCTCCCAAAAAAGTTTCCAATGGTGGAAATAACAACAACGGGCCAGGTGCTCTTCTTATTTGGATAATGGTTCCTTTTGTTTGTTTTCCAACCCCAATCAAATACTCTCCTGAGCGAACACCTGTGTAGCCAACATGAAAATGTGCATTTTCTTGTTTGTTATTACTTCTTTCACGCTTGTTTGACATAATTCTTCTTTTTTTTTTTAATATAAATCAATTTATATTTTTTGCCTTTTTTTTAATTAATAATGACTCAATCTACAAAATAAAAAAAAAATTTGGAAAAAAATATTTTTTTTTTTTTTGGATTTCCTCCTCATATCTTGAAAAGACATTAAGAAAATGGCCTTAGCCATTTTCTGCATGGTAAAATTTTGTCAAAATTTTTCCACCACCAATCATTTTGCCTGTAAGAGATAATATTCTTGTTCGTCGAACATTCTTGTTCGTCGAATATTCTTGTTCGTCGAACATTCTTCTTAATAGAAATAAATTATTAAATTTCCATTTTTCCATTAAGAAAACGGCTAAGGCCGTTTTCTTAATGGAAAAATCCGACAAAGTCGGATTTTATTTAAGAAGGTGAAACCGATAAAAACAACCTGAATCATATACACCCTACAGGTGGATTCGATCGATAA
>JACCDX011123601.1_pt1 | contig 13310 bp, 15 predicted proteins | sample 7449681 | NCBI WGS metagenome assembly JACCDX01 (sample SAMN15323450, study PRJNA562643) | freshwater metagenome | isolation source: river surface water | place: USA:Blue River Watershed | collected 2017-08-18
AAGTGATATTGGTACCCGATGGTTGTGGGTTTTTGGGTGATTTCAGATGCGCCAACATTGCCGAAATTGGGTTCCAGTTCAGTTTGCAGACCTCTGCCAATGGTGTTTACCAATGCGTTGGAATTGTTGGTGATCATGAACGTCATTGCCTCTTTTTGAATGGGGTTGATGATGCGTTTTGCCTTGGGGTTTTGGGCGACGTTATTGGTTTGTATTGGGTTGTTTTGGGGTGATGGGGCGTCCTTTGTTTCGCTGTTGGTGGTTTCATTTCTCTCCTGGCGAATGGGCTTTGTGGTGTCGGCACCATCGTACTGTGAGAATGCGGTGGTGATGGAGAAACAAGTGGTGAGGGTGATGGTAATGAAGTGTTTCATGTATTGGCGCGATGGCTTGGGTGGGTTGAGCGATGGCTTATTTTTTGAAGGAGATGCTCCGAATTTGTTGCAATTTACAAAGTTTGGGTTGAGTTGGTGGAGGAATGACACTGATTTGACGAATGTGTTTTGGAATTTTGGATTGTTTTCACGATATTTGTTGTAACAAATAAAAAACGATATGACAACACAATCTTTGGCACAATGGAACTTGGATCCTACGCACAGCGAGGCTCAGTTCAAGGTTAAGCACTTGGTTATTTCTACAGTGACCGGTACTTTCAAGCAGTTCACAGCGTCTTTGCACGCGGCCAGCAGCACAGATTTTACAGGTGCTTCTGTGACTTTCAGTGCGTCGGTTGATTCAATTGATACAAACAATGCGGATCGCGATGGACATTTGAAGTCGGGCGAATTTTTTGATGCGGCTCAGTTTCCTTCAATTGATTTCAAGAGTGCTTCATTTGAAAAGATTTCTGATAGCGAATACAATGTAGTGGGTGATTTGACCATCAAGGGCATTACCAACACAGTGGCTTTGAAGGCTGAATTTGGTGGCGAAATGGTTGATCCATGGGGCAATCACAAAATTGGTTTTGAGGTAAGTGGTGTGGTGAAGCGCGAGGAGTTTGGTTTGACTTGGAGTGCAGTAACCGAGGCAGGTGGCGTAGTGGTTGGCAGCGACGTGAAGTTGTTGTTCAACGTACAGTTTGCTCCTGCTCAAGCGTAATAGTTGTTTGATTTTAAAGTGTGAAAGAGGCCGCGCGCAGCGCGGCCTCTTTTTTTATTGCTTTTTTTATCGCCTTTTTACCACCTTTTTACCACCTTTTTCTTGCATTATTCGTCGTCTTTTTACTGCTCCGGATACCGAAAAAATTGCTGCAGCAGATTTGCCGTGGCTTTGGCTGTTTTCTTGTCGATGCCTCCCAAACGCTTTAAGAATCGTTGACCATCGACGGCGCGCAGCTGATCAATCACCAATTGGCCTTGTCGTTTTTGAAACTGACAGGAAATACGTGTAGGTAAATTGCGGTGTTGTGAGGTTAAAGGTACAACCACTGCCCTTTGCAAAAAGTTGTTGGCTGCGGTGGGAGAGACAATCAAACATGGACGTGCTTTTTGAATTTCTGTGCCCAAGGTTGGATTCAACTGAATCATCCAGACATCGAATTGTTTCATCACCATTGCCACTCCTCCTCGTCAAATTGGTTGGGGAAATCGCCCATTGATTGTGCGTCTATTTTTTCTTCCGCGCTCTCATGAATGCAATTGTTAAACGCAGTATCCCATTGTATCTGTGGTGATTCTGCTTTTCGGATGATCAATTGCTGATCCTTTACTTCTATGGTTACGTTTTCTTCCATGTTGCACTGTGCGATCAATTCTTTGGGGATGATGATGCCTTTGCTGTTGCCGATGTTTCTCAGTTTTACAGTAACCATGTTAAAACAAAGTTACAACAAATTGCTGCACAAATTTCGGCATGTTGGTTTTGATAACCTTGGTGAAAATCACAAGGGGGAATTCTTCATTGACGAATATTGCCAATTTTTCGGATGTGGGGGTCGCGCGCAGCGCGGCCCCCATTTTTTTTGCATCTTTGTGTATGCAACAATCAAAGATCCGACAGAATTCGTATTTGCTACTGTTGGTTGTATTTGGCCTTTTCATTGCCTCGCAACTGCTGGGTTTTTTGTCGGGCTTCTTGGGTGCCCTTACCCTGTATTTTTTTCTGCGAAAGCCCCAGGCGCATCTGGAGCGGAGGTATAACTTTACCAAGTTGAAGTCGACCCTGCTTTTGTTGATTTCATCCTTTGTTTTGATTGTGATTCCCGCGGGTTTGATTTTGGGCATGGTCACAGCACGCATCGCCGATGTTGTATCGCACAGTGAAGAAGTACTGCAATCGATCAACGTATTTATCACCGCACAGGAACACCGTTTTGGCTTTGAAATTCTCACGCCCGAAAACCTCAAGCAAGCCACTGCTTGGATTACTACGGCGGCGACTTCCATGGTGGGGGTTGTGGCGAGCTCGTTTGCCACGGTGGCCGTGATGTATTTTGTGCTCTATTTTATGTTGCTGAATCGCCGAAGCTTGGAAGCTTGGTTTTATGAATATTTGCCATTGGAGGACAATCACATCGCCCTGATAGGTAAAGAGCTGAATTCATTGGTGGTCTCCAACGCGGCAGGCATTCCGGCTACAGCCTTTGTTCAAGCGTTGCTGGCGGTGATATGTTATGCAATTTTGGGGGTAGACGATCTGTTGTTTTGGTTCTGCGCTACCGCCATTGCTGCCATCATTCCGTTGGTTGGGGCTAGTATTGCTTATGTGCCGCTGGCCGTGATGCAGTACACTTCGCACCATGAAACCAATGCCTGGGTGATTCTGATTTTTGGTCTGCTGGTCCTTGGAACGGTCGATAATTTGGTGCGGTTGTACATTCAAAACAAATGGGGCGATGCGCATCCGCTGATTACCATTTTTGGGGTCATCATTGGCGTGAATATTTTTGGTTTTATGGGACTGGTTTTTGGGCCGATTTTGATATCCCTTTTCATTCTGTTGGTGAAAATTTACATGCGTGAATTTCATTTGGGCGGCATGGGTTTGGACGATAGGGAGGGACGTACGCCATGAGTACCTATCATTACGATCAACTATTTGAGCATTTATTGCTGTCTGAATCCCCGTTGGCGGTGGGTGAATATGAGGAGTGTGTTTTTACGCATGTGGATTTTGCCGGGACCAATCTCACCGATTTTAATTTCTCGGGATGTAGGTTTGAGCACTGTAATTTGAGTGGCGTGCGGTTGGATGGGGCGATATTCCGTGATTGCCAGTTCGATCATTGTAAGCTGCTTGGACTTCGGTTTGAAACATGCAATACACTGATTTTTTCGGTAGCTTTCTTCGATTGTTTGCTGGATCATTCGTCGTTTTATCAGTGCAAAATGAAGAAAACCCCGCTTCAACGCTGTAGTTTGAAGGAGGTAGATTTTACAGAGGCGGATTTAACGGAAGTGAAGTTTGCGGACTGTAACTTGGTGGATGCTTTGTTTGATCGCACGGTATTGGAAAAAGCCGATTTTACGTCTGCGGTGAATTATCGCCTCAATCCCAATACCAATCAAATCAAAAAGGCCAAGTTCTCCTTGGAAGGATTGCCTGGCCTGTTGAGTGCCTATCAGATCGAGATCAAGTAGGCGGGTTAAGTTCGATTTCGAGTTTGTTATTTGTGTTGGTCGAGGAGCGACTTTAACTGATTGGCAGGTAATACGCCCGACTGTCGCCACACCGATTTTCCATTTTTGAAAATCATCAAGGTGGGCACACTTCGAACGTTATAAGCTTGTGCCGCAGCGGGGTTTTTGTCGATATCAATTTTGATGATGCTCGCTTCATCACCCACTTTGGTTTTGAGTTCTTCGAGGATGGGTTTCATCATTTTGCAGGGTCCGCACCATTCGGCGAAAAAATCGACGAGAACGGGTTTGTTGGACTGTATGAGTTCTTGAAAGGTGGACATGTTGCGAGGATTGGCGTTTAGATTTGGTTTTTAAGCGAAGACCAACCGCCGCCGTTGTGCACATCGAAGCCATTGTTTTGGAGGATGCCTTTGGCCGATGCGCTGCGCATGCCCGAAGCACAACAGGTGATCACGGGTTTGTTTTTGTTGATTTTGTTGAGGTTGTTTGGCAGTGTATCTAATGGGATGTTGATGCTGCCTTTGATATGCCCGGAAGCGTATTCCGCTTTGCTGCGAACATCGATGATGGTGGCGCCTTGGGCTGCCAATGCTTTGAAGTCTGCTGATGGGCCCATGCCGAATAGAGATTTGAATGAATTGAACATTTTAGGGTTTGTTTTAAATGATGCTACAAAAGTCATGGTTGTTTTTGTTGATTGCTGTGACAATTGTCACAGCCATTTTTGAGAGGGAAATTCGTTCATCGAACAAATCGATTTGTTCATAGTACTTTGTATTGCATAGTACTAAAATTATCACTTATCTTTGCAGTATGGATTTGGAAAACACCCAATCGCAGATGAGGAAAGGCATTTTGGAGTACTGCATTTTGCAGATTATCTCTCAAGGGGCTTGTTATTCATCGGACATTTTGGATCGATTGAAGCAGGCGAAGTTGTTGGTGGTGGAGGGAACCTTGTATCCTTTGCTCACCCGATTAAAGAATGGGGGTTTGCTCAGTTATCACTGGGAGGAATCCAAATCCGGGCCGCCGAGAAAGTACTTTGAGATTACGGAATCTGGTGCCTTGTTTTTGACATCGCTGTCCAACACGTGGACAGAATTGCAATTTGCCGTTGAGCATGTATCGAAAAGCAATCCAACCCAATAACATCCCTTAACACCATCACAAAAAACCATAAAACCCATGAATCGCATCATTTCAGCCAACATCAATGGATTTGTATTTCAGATCGATGAGGTCGCGTATGACCGTTTGAAACAATATTTGGAATCGCTCCGAATCCGCATCACCGAAAAGGAGGTGTACGACGACATTGAAAACCGCATTGCGGAGTTGTTCAGTCATTTTTTGAATTCGGGCACCCCCGCGATTTTTCTGAATCAAGTGGAGGAAGTAATTGCGCAGGTGGGTTCAGCGGAGGAGTTGGGCGATGCGATGGACCGTGTGGACGCGGAGTCGGGCGATTCGAATGCTGGGGCCGAGGGTGCTGAATTTGCTGGGTCTACGGTTGGTTCTGGTGGGGATGGCAAGCGATTGTATCGCAACGAGGACGACATGGTGGTTTATGGGGTATGCAGTGGGATAGCGGCTTATTTTGGGTGGGATCCGGTGTTTGTGCGAGCGGCGTTTGGGGTGTTGGCCTTTGCATCGTTTGGAACGGTGATTTTGGTATATGTCTTTTTGATGGTGATTATTCCTGCGGCGAAGACACCGGTGGAGAAGTTGCAGATGCGGGGTGAGCGGGTGAATTTCGACAATTTGGCGAAGGTGGTGGACCAGAATGTGCGATCGGCCATGGAGAACGTGAGTCCCCGCGCGAAGCGAGGGCTGGGTAAAACAGGCAAGTTGGTGGTGAAAGTCTTTGCGGCCATTGCATTGATTGCCCTGTTTTCTATCATCGTTCCATTCGTGGTGGGAGGCGTGCTTTCTGCGGGCATGTTTGCTTTTGTGTTTGATGCTTTCTATGATTATTTCTTGTTGGGCTATACCTACTTGGCCGGAACGGTCATCGCCATCTGTGCAGTTGCGCTAGTGCCATTGATACACCTGATTTACGGTTTGATTCGGATTTTGGTGAATGGTAAAAAAATGAGTCCTTTTTTGCGTTGGCCGTTGAATGTGGCCTTCTGGATTGCGTTGGTTTTTCTCACCGTGAAATCGGTGGAAATTGGTCGGGGATTTTCAACTTCGGCCTCTGTGAATTATACCAAAACTTGCGAATCATCGGATACAGCCAAGACCATCAAGGTAAGAACAGAAGCTGTGCCCATGAAATGGGAGGGTGATGTTGATGGACCAACCAAAGCAGAAGTAGAACAGGCGATGGGCGATATGGATGTGGAGATAACGCTCAATGGCGGAGACATGTCGTATCGTCGAGAGCATGGCGATGGCAAGGAGTTTTATGATTTGATGCTCAATCGCGCCAGCAACGACGTATCGCTGACGGTGGCCAATACCTTGGAATCCAAGCCCTATGTAACGGTGTTTAAGCGCAGCCGGGGCAGTCGCAAAAGTGCTATCTCCAATGCGGCGGGGTTGCGTTACGATGTTCGATGGGATTCAACTACATTGATTTTGCCGGATGTGCTAATTTTGGGTAAGAACGCGCCATGGAGGAATCCGTCGGTGGAAGTTGTGTTGAATTTGCCTATTGGTTACAAGGCCAACATCGATCGCAGTTGTAGGGATTTGATTTCTTATGTGAACGATCAGTATTTGGGGCTAGACGATATGGAGAATGGGTATACTCGGGTGAAATCAACCGAAAGCGGCATCGAAATGATACTGCCATAATTTTCGTAAATTGCCATACTTATGAAACGCGTATGGATCGTTTTGGGTATGGCATGCTTGATGAGCTCTGCCTTCGCCCAGACCAAAGGAAATTGGCAGCAAGAAGTAGATTACAAACTCCAAGTGACATTGGATGATGAATCGCACATGTTGAGGGGGAATGAACAGTTTGTTTATACGAACAATTCACCCAATACGCTGTCGTTTCTTTACATTCATCTTTGGCCCAACGCTTATAAAAACAATGGAACGGCCTTGGCCAAGCAATTGATGATGTCGGGCAAGGACTTTTTGTTCCGAAACGATCCCGAGTATCAAGGTTTTATCGATTCTTTGGATTTTAAAGAGGGGGATATTTCGTTGAAATTAACCTATGATGCGAAGCACATCGATATCGCCAAGCTGACTTTGAATAAGCCTTTGGCACCGGGAGAAAAGGTGGTGATTTCTACGCCATTTCGGGTGAAATTGCCTTCGGGTGAAGTGTCGCGGATGGGACATATCGATCAAACCTATCAAATCACGCAGTGGTATCCCAAGCCGGCGGTATACGATGAAAAAGGTTGGCATCCCATGCCGTATTTGAACCAGGGAGAGTTTTATTCTGAATATGGTAGTTTCGATGTAAGTATAACACTGCCAGAGAATTATACAGTGGGTGCAACGGGTGATTTGCAAACTGAAAGGGAAATTAAGCGTTTGAATTTGTTGGCGGAATACAATGCTGTTACGGATTTGCATCCCGACGAAACCAAAGTGGAATCAGAGAATCCGTTTCAAGCGAATGTACCAAAAGAGCTGATTCCGGTTGGGATGTATCGTGCTGCTGATGTGCCCATTAAGCGTGCGGACATAGATTGGAGCAATATCGACAAGCACTATGAAGATCAGACGTCGAGCAAAGTGCTCAAAACCATCCGATATACCCAATCGCGCGTGCATGATTTTGCTTGGTTTGCCGATAAGTCGTTCAAGGTATTGAAGGGTGAAGTGATCTTGCCGAACAGCGGAAAAACGGTAACCACTTGGGCGATGTATGAGCCAAACTCGGAGGATATTTGGAAGCCATTTGCTTTGGAATATTTGCACGATGGCATTAAGAAATACTCTCAATGGAATGGCGATTATCCTTACAGTCAGGTTACTGCGGTGGACGGAACCATTAGTGCGGGCGGCGGGATGGAGTATCCCAATGTAACGGTGATTGGTTCAAGTGGTAACAAAGAAGCACTGGAGGTGGTGATTGTGCATGAGGTTGGGCACAACTGGTTTTATGGTATTTTGGGTAGCAACGAGCGCGATTTTGGGTGGATGGACGAGGGGTTGAATACCTTGAATGAGATGCGATATGTGGCGGAGAAGTATCCGAAAAATACGCGATTGAGCGATATGGCCGGTGGCGCTGCAAGGAAATTGGGTTTTGAGGGGTTGTCGCACAAAGACGAGGGCGATGTGATGTATCGATGCATGGCTTCGTTTTGTGTAGATCAGCCAATTCATTCGAATTCTGCGGATTTTTCATCGGCCAATTATGGCGGGGTGATGTACCAGAAAACGGGGTTGGTATTTCATTATTTGAAGGCCTATTTGGGCGATTCTTTGTTTGATGCTTGCATGCAGGCCTATTTTGAGCGTTGGAAGTTTAGGCATCCACAACCCGAGGATTTTAGGGCGGTTTTGGAGGAAGTGAGCAAACAGGATTTGGGTTGGTTGTTTGACGGGTTGATTGATTCTCGGAAGGTGGTTGATTATAAAATCGTGGGTGTAAGACAGGCAGTGGGAAAGAGTTTGGTGAAGGTGAAAAGTGTGGGGCAAATCAACGGTCCGATCGCAGTGCAACGCATAGAAAACGGCGTGGTGGCTGAATCGGTTTGGGTATCGCCCGGTAAGGACGGAAAGAAATATCCAACGGTTCAGCTGGGTGCGAGTCAGTCTAAATTTGCTGTTCAAAAGGGCCGAAGGGTTACGGATACGTTTGTGATTGATCAAAATCGGATGATTCCGGAGGTGAATCGCAACAACAATGTTTGGTCGGGGGAAGGACGTAAAACGACGTTGAAATTTGGCACGGGGAACGATTTGCCTTGGGAGAGGAACCATTATTGGTTGCCGGCGGTGGGTTGGAATCAGTATGATCGTACAATGTTGGGTGTGGTGCTGCACAACACGAGTTTGCCGTCGCCCAAGTGGCGGTATTCTTTGGTGCCGTTGTATTCGTTTGGACGGAAGAATTTATCGGGTTTGGGAGACATTAGCTATAATCCCTTGGGTGGTAAGCGATACAAGAGTTTGCGAATTGGGGTGAGTGCGATGACGTTTCAGAGTAACTCATCGTGGCGGGATTCGCTTCGCGACAATTCGTTGACGCATCCGGGATTTACTGTAATTAAACCTTATGCGATTATGGAGTTGGGCAGTGCGAAACGCCGCAAAGGGTTTACGCATTTTTTGGAGGCAACGGGATTGATTAATTGGCAGGGGATGCGCTGGGCTCCATTTTATGCAACGGAACAAAGCGATATTGGTCTCTACGGATGGCGCCTTAATTACTTTGGAACCAAGCGTGGTCCAGTGTCTGTATTTGAATATAAGGTCAGTTTAGAGAACGTGTCGCAAAACGAATATGTAACATATAGCATTTTTCCCGTTTCGGATGGTATTACTTCCACAAACCGAGGCCAAGTTGAGGCCAAGTATACATGGAATTACATCGCTGAAAAAAAGAAGGCCAGAAACATTGAGCTGCGTGGTTACTGGGGTAAGGTAGGTGTGTTGAGCGATGGTGGAAATCGAGGTCGGGGGGCTGAAATTGAAAATATGTATTTGATGTTGAGCGGCGCCTCAGGTCAGCAGGATATTTTTTACGATGAGTATTTCAGGGGGCGGAACTCAGCGCCTACGTTTGCGAATAATTCTTGGAATGGTCAGTATGGTTTTACCACCAACGGACAGCAGCGCATGAACAACATGGGGGGCATGGGTACCGCAACTTTTATGGGTAGTACGAGTAGTTTGGCCGCAATTAACTTTTCGATGAGTTTGCCAAAAGTGCCTTCGATGATTCGGGTATTCGCTGATTATGCTCGTATGCCCAATCCTGTAATACCCGCGCTTCCTGGAATATTTTCTTTCCCAACCAAATTTTTTGATGCCGGCCTGATGATCCGTACCGGATTTTTACAAGTGAGTGTGCCGTTGTTTATGAATAATGATTTGCAAAAGACCTTGGGTGAAATGGAATTTGTGGGCGAATATATCTTGCCCACTTACAAGCAACAATTGCAACGCGGGATTCGCTTTAGTTTGAGTATTCCGTTAAACTCTGGTTTGTTTTTGCGGAAAACGCTACTCAGTGCACTTTGATCACAGCGCGAGGGTTATTTACCCACTTCGGGAATGCCAATCAGCGGTGTTTTTCCATCGGTGATGATGACCTTGGTGTTGGCACTTTGAGACAGCAACTTGAAGGCTTCGATTTGGTTGTTTTTGAGAACATCCTGTGTAAGCGTTTTTGTCAACAATTCATTGGCTTTTGCCTTGGCTTCGGCTTCTAATTTGATGGCGATGGCTTGTCCTTCCGCGTTCAATTTTGCCACTTCTGCTTGAGCTTGTGCGCCAATGATGGCAGCCTGTTTGTCACCTTCTGCGGCGATGGCCTTTCTTTCTGCTTCAAGTTTTTCGCGTTGTTTGGTGAATTCCATGCGTTGAGCTTCTTGCTCTGCGCGCAATTTTTCTTCAATGGCGGCTGATAAACCTTGGGGCAGAGAAATCGACTTCAATAGAACATTTTCTACAATGAATCCTTTTGGGCCAAGAATTTCCATCATCGTGTCGCGGATATTGCGTTCAATCAATGCCCTTTCACCGCTGTGCATGTCTTTGGCGTAAAATTTTGATGTTACATCGGCAGCGGCAGAGCGAAAAACAGGAAGAATGATGACTTCGGCGTAATCCATGCCGATGTTTCGGATCACATCGGGGGCTGATTGCTTTTCGATGCGATAAAGGATGGAGATTTCGGATTGAATGGTGAGGCCTTCTCTGCTGGGTAATGGCAGTTTAACAGCTAGATTGACTGTTTTTAGTGGCACGATCAAGACTCGACTCAAGAAGGGGTTGAATACTCTAATCCCAGGCTCGTAAGATTGGTTGCTGAGTTTCCCCAATCGTCTTTTTACCCCAGTTTCACCTGGTTTGATGATGGTGCAAGCGGATAAAAGAACCATGCAGGTTGTGATGGAAGCGAACAGTCTGGCGTAAGTGTGTTTCATTTTCTTTCGGTATTACAAAAATATCGAACATACACATTGAGATAAGGTTCGCCGTTATTGAAAACATGCATAAGTGCGGCCGCATGGAGTCTTTACATCAACGCGGCGGTATTGATGGCGTCATCAGGCCATCCGGGGGCATTTTCAATGGCTTCGATGATCGTTGTTGGGTCTGTGATTACACTCCAGCAATCGCGGTGGTGTTCGCCCATGAATCGTTCTTCAACCACTTTGTTGAGCATCTGTAGGATGGGGTCGTAAAAGCCATCCACGTTCACGATGATGATGGGGTGGGTGTGTTGGCCCAGTTGTTTTAAGGTGATGGCTTCGAACAATTCTTCAAAGGTGCCACAGCCACCGGGCAGGGCGATGATGGCGTTGGATTGCTCAATGAACTTTCGTTTGCGTTCATGCATGTCGGTTACGATGTGCATGTTCTCCACTTCGGGGTGATCCCATTTGGCGGCTTTCATGAAGGCTGGGATGATGCCAGTGACATGGCCTCCATGTTGCATGGCGGTTGTAGCTACTTGTCCCATCAATCCGGTGCCTCCGCCGCCATACACGATGTGTATTCCGGCTTCGGCCAGTGTTTGTGATAACTGCTTCGCCGCTTCAAAATATTTCTGCGGGATTTGGTTGCTGGATGCACAGTATATGCAAACGGTGTTGATTGATTTTTTCATGGGGTTATAGCCAGTTTTTTCTTCGGAACCACACATAAATGAAGATCACAATGCCCAACATGACAGCCCAAACAGCAGGATAGCCCAAACGTTGTTCCAATTCCGGCATGTATTTGAAGTTCATTCCGTATACACCTACCAAAAACGTCAATGGTAAAAAGAAGGCCGAAAACACGGTTAGTACTTTCATTACCTCATTGGTTTTTTGGGAAGAGACAGACAAATACACGGTGAGGAGGTTGTTTACGTCGTCTGTTAACTGATCAAAATACAACTCCACTTTGTTGTGTAGGTCAAACGCGTCTTGCAGATCAGCGGGGGCTTTGTGATGCCCTTGTAACCCTGTTAAAACCTCTCGGGTGAGCAACAATAGCTTCCGACCGATGTTGCTTTGGCGCTTGAGGAAATACAATTCTTGCAACGTGTTGATCTTTCTTGTTTTTATGAAAATGGTGTCCTCGATGTGGTCTATTTGTTCGTTGAGGGTGAGGGTGAAGCGTTCAAAGCTCCTCAAACTGCCTTTGATCAATTTTACCGCAATGTCTTTGGGTTGGTAGATTTTTTTTGGTTCGATGTAGCGTGTGATCATGTCTTCGATGAAGTCGTGAGGCAATCTGTGAACGGTGATCAATGTATTTTCGTCAAAGAACATCGCCACCTTGCTGCTGATTTCTTGTACGGTATGGTCTTCACGTGTGTTGCCAACAATTACGCGGGTGATAAGGAATTGCAGGGGTTCTGTGTCTTCGAATTTGGGCAGGTGGTCAGACTCCAAGCAATCCTTGAGATTTTGTTGATGGATTTTGTGGCTTTCGGCAAATTGGTCGAGTTCTGCTGCGCTGGGCGATTGGATGTCGATCCAGCGTTTGTTTCCGGTGAGTGGAAATTCTCTGATGATCATTTTGCTGGTCATGGACTTATTTTTTTGATTTTTTCTTGGCCAATTTTTCTTCGATTTCTTGCAATCGCAGCGCAAGGCATTGTCTTACAATATCGGCTGGTATGGGGTCGCTTTCGGTGAAATGAATGGCGCTTTTGGTGGTGGGGCGTCCTTGGAGCAATGGTCTAACTTGGTCTAGCACTTTGGGCATCACAAACAGGCTCATGTGGTTGGTGAAGGCCGCATAATAAACCAATATACCATTCTGTTTGAAGGCGGGCATTCCGTAGCTGATGGTTTCCTCTGCTTTCGGAACTTGTGATTGAATCAGCTCGCGCAGCTTTTGCAGCGCTTCGCGCTGCGTGGGAGGTAATTGCTCTATATACCCGTTTACCGTCATGCCGGGTCATGCAAAAATTTGGTGGAAATCCAATGGCCAAGCATCGCCATGGGGATGTAGGCGAATGCCAAATCGGTGATGTTGAACCACAACGGTGCAGGAAGCATCGAAACGGCCATCGCACCGCCAAAGAAAAATACAATCCCAGTGGCCATCGCACAGCGCTTTCTATAGGATTTGGCAAACAATGATGCCAATAAAGCCGCCACAAGAGTGCCTATTGCATGGGCCAAAAATGGCATTATGAAGTGCTTCGGTTCAAACAAATGAATGCTCTTTTGCAGTCCTTCCATCGTTTTGACATCGGCGCCCGCAGGCCCGGGAATGATGTCGGTGCTGATGTTGACGATGGCCAAGTTGATGTTGCCGCCCACAATCAGACCCAAAATTGTCCCGATGAAATTGCGCCAAACAGAAGAAATCCAGCGCATAAAACGAACAGCGAGTAAGCCAATTTTCTGAAACATGATGGGAAATTAACGATTCTCTCGGAAAAAGACCTGTTCAAGGTGGGAAAATGACAAACGTTTTAGCGTTGGGGGTGGGTTTGTTCTGGAATGAATCGGAAGGTGAGATTGATGCGGGGTGTAAGGATGCGTTTTTGGGCGGGCAGTTGGTGTAGCCAATGGTGCTGCATATCGCCTTGCATCAAAAGTACAGATCCGCTGTGCAGTTCCAGTGAAA
>JACCDX010680594.1_pt1 | contig 13307 bp, 9 predicted proteins | sample 7449681 | NCBI WGS metagenome assembly JACCDX01 (sample SAMN15323450, study PRJNA562643) | freshwater metagenome | isolation source: river surface water | place: USA:Blue River Watershed | collected 2017-08-18
CCACGTCGGTCGAGCGGACGATGACCGAATTGGCACCCTCGACCGCACTGAAGCTGTTGGTGAAGCTCGAGCCGCCGTCGATGCTGTAGCTGGTGGTCGCGCCCGGCTCCTGCCCCGTGATTGCCAGTGTGCCGACGTTGGTGATCTCGTCACCGGTATCGGCACCGGAGTCCGTGACCAGCGCCACGACCGGTGCGGGCGTGGTGGTGTCCTTGGTGCTGCTGTCGCCGGTGCCGCTGGCGGGATTGCCCGCGATATCGAGGGCGCTGATGGACGCTGTGATCGGGCCATCCAGCAAGCCGGACAGATCGGCCAACATCGTTCCGTTGTCCAGATTCGGAACCACCACCGTGTTGCTCGCGCTGTCCGTGAAGGTCACGGTCGCCTTCGCGTCCGCATCCAGGCCGGCCACCGTGAAGCTCACGGCGGTCATTTCTGCGTTGTTGATGAAGCCGTCAACGTCGTTGATCGTCACCGCCAGGTTGTCGCCGAGATCGGCGTCGGTGTCGAGCGTGAAGCTGAATGCCGTGTCGGCCTCGTTGCCGGCCACATCGGTCGAGCGGACGATGACATTGTTAACACCCTCGACAGCTGTGAAGCTGCTGACGAAACCGCCACCATTGAGGCTGTACGAGGTGGTGGCGCCCGGCTCCTGGCCGGTGATTGCCAGCGTGCCGACGTTGGTGATCTCGTCACCGGTATCGGCACCGGAGTCCGTGACCAGCGCCACGACCGGTGCGGGCGTGGTGGTGTCCTTGGTGCTGCTGTCACCGGTACCGATGGCCGCATTCCCCGCGACATCGAGGGCGCTGACGGACGCTGTGATCGGGCCATCCAGCAAGCTGGACAGATCGGCCAACATCGTTCCGTTGTCCAGATTCGAAACCACCACCGTGTTGCTCGCGCTGTCCGTGAAGGTCACGGTCGCCTTCGCGTCCGCATCCAGGCCGGCCACCGTGAAGCTCACGGCGGCCTTTTCTGCGTTGTTGATGAATCCATCTACGTCATTGATCGTCACCGCCAGGTCGTCGCCGAGATCGCCGTCAGTGTCGAGCGTGAAGCTGAATGCCGTGTCGGCATAGTTGCCGGCCACATCGGTCGAGCGGACGACGACGTTGTTGGCTCCTTCGACCGCACTGAAGCTGTTGGTGAAGTTCAACCCGCCGTCGATGCTGTAGCTGGTGGTCGCACTGGCTTCCTGGCCGGTGATTGCCAGTGTGCCGACGTTGGTGATCTTGTCGCTGTTGCTGGGACCGGTGTCGGTCACCAGCGCGACGCTCGGCGCAGCGGTGCCAGTGTCGAGCGTGAAGTTGAACGCCGTATCCGCAGTATTACCAACCCCATCGGTCGATCGAACGATAACGTTGTTGACGCCTTCCACCGCGGCAAAGCTGCCGGTGAAAGTGGTGCCACCATCGATGCTGTAACTGGTGGTCGCGCCGGCTTCTTGCCCCTTGATCGACAACGTCCCAAACCGCGTAATCTTGTCGCTGTTGCTGGAGCCGGAATCGTTCGCGAGCTCGACGATCGCCGCATCCGTGCTGGCGTCAACGATGGTATCGAGCGTGAAGTTGAAGTTCGTATCGGCGAAATTGCCCGCCACATCGGTCGAGCGGACAATGACCGTGTTCACACCGTCCACCGCGGTGAAGCTGCTGGTGAAGCCACCTCCATTGACGCTGTAACTGAGGGTGGCGCCAGCCTCCTGGCCCGTGATCGTCAACGAGCCGTCACTCGTGATCTTGTCGGTATTGCTGGGGCCGGTGTCGTTCGTGAGAGCCACACTCGGCACCGCCGTGCCGGTGTCGATCGTCAGGCTTCGTTCCGTACCCAGCAGCTTGGATTCATAGTTGCTGATGTTGTTGGACGTACTGAACTTGATCGTGTAATTCCCCTGCGCCAGTGCAGGAGCGTAGGACAGGTTCCAGGAAATCGTGCTGCCTGCCGTGGAGGCGATGGCGAGCGACGGATTCAGACAGACGGCTGTCCCTGTCTGCGGCACCAGCCAGACGTAAAACGATTGCGGGCTGCTGCCCACGGATGCCGACACCGATCCGGCGAATGTGATGGTGGTGTCACTGGTAATGAAATCGGTCGAGCTGCTTCCGGTGTCCGCTGCAATCGATGTGGTCGATATGGCCGTGATCGACGAATTCACCAATACTTCACCGTAGGCCGGATCGCTGATGACTGCCGTCTCGATCGTCCCCGTACTCGCTTCCAGATCCCAGTCGCCACCCGCAGATGCGCTGCCCGTCAAGTCCGTCGAGGCCGCCACGTCAGCGCCGGTCACCGCCGCCAGCTCCTGAATGAACTGCTGACCTTCGGCGCCAGCCGCAACGTCGCAACCGTAAATCAGGATGTCGCCGCTTTCGGTCAGCATGTCGCCGATGGCGGCCAACTCGGCTTCGTAGTCGGCCAGGTTCGCGCTGGTGAGTACCGTCGAACCCAGAGTGATTTCGCCGGCTCCACCGTGCGAAACCACATCGAGGCTGGCGATGTCGGCAACGATGTCGATCGCCTCGACCAAGCCGGTGTTCGCAGCCAGGTAATCGTGAATCTGCTGCACACCATCCCGGCTCGCATCAAGCACGACAATGGTGGCGTTTGCCGGCATGTCGGCAATCAGCTGCTGGTAGTTGGCAACGCCCGGATCAACGAAAACGACCCGCGGATTGAAGACGCCGTTCTGGCTGCCGCTCGCGGACACCACATTGATGTCTTCTGCCGAAATGGCATTCGAACTGAGGTAATCCTGAATCGCCTGATATCCGCCAGACACTTGGACGACGGTGTAAGTCGACGTATCGTAAAGACCGGCGAGAGCCTCGAAATCATTCAGATTGCTGTCGATGAAGACGGTGCGTTGAGCAGTCACTTGTAGCCCCTTTTTTATCTGCTTGCCAAAATGAGAATTAGGTGAAGCACCTACCATTCACTCAGCAGCTTCAAGGGTCGTTGGCCCGTCGTGCCTCGGCCCGCCCCTCGCCTCCCTGACCGTGGAAGGCCTGCTGATCGCAACTTGCATCCGTGTTGCAATTATTAAAACTATAGTGATCGATGGTCGGCCTGTCTTGTGAACAAGTGACCGTTTTTTGTAGTAGAGGCTGAAAATTATTCCGGTATATCCTTAGTACTGATGTACTAGATATAACTGGTAATTTTTTACCAGCGGATGGCGGCCAGGTTGCAAAGGGAGGTGCGCAGCGGCGCTGTCGCAGGCAAGCCAAGGCGGATATCGCCGCCCACTTTGGTTATTATTCGTGCATCAATCCGTGGCCGGGACCGCCGCGGCAAACAGGCGTTGAAAATTCAGGCAAAGGAGCAGTTCATGGACGAACAGGTGCGGAGCCTGGAGCACATGCGCAACACGGCACTCGACATGGCGCTCATGTTCGGGCCGAAGCTGGTGGTCGCGATGGCAATCCTCGCGCTGGGCTATGTGGCCAGCCGCTGGGCTTGCCGGATCGCGGGACAAGCGGTGGAGAGGTTCAGGCTGGAGCCACCGGTGGTGGCCTTGCTGGTCAGGATCGTGCAGTTGGTCGTGCTTTGCCTGTTTGCGATCATTGCACTGCAAAATCTGGGCGTCGAGCTGTTGCCCCTGATCGCCGGACTCGGCGTGGCCGGCGCCGGGGTGGCGCTGGCGATGCAAGGCATCTTGGGGAACGTCGCGGCCGGCATGACGATCATCTTCACGCAGCCCTTCCATGTCGGCGACTATCTGTCGATTGGCGATGAAGAGGGAGAGGTGCTCGAGATCACGCTCTTCAGCACCACGCTCGGGCATCCGGATCGCTCTCGGGTCATCATCCCGAACCGAAAAATCGTCGGCGAAATCATGCACAACTACGGAAAGATCCGCCAGCTCGATGTGGCGGTCGGCGTTTCCTACGGCAGCGACATGGAATCGATTTTCCGAGAAATCGACGCGCTGTTACGCAAGCATCCGCTCGTGTTGCAGGAGCCCGCTCCGGTCTTTGGCATCAGCCGCTTTGGGGATTTCAGCGTCGAAATCGGCGTGAACCCCTGGGTTCATGTGCCGGACTATTTGGAGGCCACCAGCGAAATCAATCGCGCCCTGCTCGAAACCTTCCGTGATAAAGGCATCGTCATTCCGATGCCTCAGCGGGAAGTGCATATGCGGGCTTGATCAACGCCGACGTGCGGGTCGCCCCGACTGTCGACCATGGTGCACGGGCGCCGTGACACTGCCGGGGTGACCCCGACAGCGCGAAACTTCGCCCTTGAGTGCAGCTGCGATATTCGAGGCGTGACGGATCCTCGTTCAATAGCCGGTTGAGCCAGCATGCCAAGCGATGAGCAGAACGACTCCCAATATATCCTTCTGCCATCTTGGCGGATATTGAGGTCAGGTCGTTGGTAGTGATTTCAGTCGGTCGATAACTTCAGCGGAAAGCTCGCGCGAATTGATCAGATCGGCAAGGGGCAGATGGAGGGAAGCCAAAGCACCGACCAGAAACTCCTGGCGCTCGGCAATCACCGGAAGGATCTTTGTCCGGATGAAATCACGTTCGGCAGATTGCAAACGCTCATCACCGATGACCTTGGAAATGGCATCAGGCAAGGCGGCATTCATGCGCGACAAGACGCCGCGTACCAAACGCGGTGCGACTCTCGCTTCGTAGGCCAGTGCATCCCAGTGGATGCCTTCGACCCATCCGGGTTTGTTCTCGCCGCCAATACTCATCGACATTGCGGCGCGCGGCAAATAAGCTTCGACACACAGCATGTCATAGAAGGGGGCCACCTCGGCTTTCTGTCCTCGCAGCAGGAAGGCGATGTTCTTCGCATGCGCGTCAAGGTTGCCGATCAGGTAATTGAAGGCCACCCACTGAATGACTGCATTGACGGCAACGACGGGTCGGTCGATGAAGGGGCCTTGCAGCACCTCGAACAGGTGATGGAGGCCCAATCCGCCCTCACTCTCGTATTTCCGTGACGGCGAGACCCCGAGCGCCTGACACAAATCGATCTGGTGCAGCCGCTTGATGGGAGAAGCGCCCTCCCCCTTGTTTGGCTTCGCTCCGGGTTTTCGTTGCGCGCGATCGAAGCGCTCGATGATGTAGAGCGGTTCGGGCAGGTGCCGAAGTGACACTTGCGGTACGGGCACCTTGAGTTCGTCCGCCAGGCGCATACAGAAGAATTCGTTGGCTGGACAAAAAGGGAAATCCGCGCTGGCATTCTCCGGCTTGACGATGTGCGTGGAAGCCGCCGTGCCCTCGGGCAGGAGCATCACGCCATCGGGATCGATCCGCAAGCCAAGCTTCTCTTGAGCCCCGGCCAATGACATGCGTATGTCTTCCCAGGACGCCATCAACGGCAAATTGCGCCTGCGCGATTCCTCGATTTTCGCCTGCAGGTCTTCCTGTGAGAGTGGCGCCAGCACTTCGCCGGGAAGATCGCCGTCGGGATCAACCGGAACGAGAGACAAGGCGCCGGCCGTGTCCTGGCCGTGACGTACGAGAAACGCCCAACTGTCACGGGGATCGATCCGATCGCGAAAGGCAATGAGTTCCCGCAACCGACCCTCGGGCAACAGGTTTTCGAAGAACCACTCCACGGGCCGATGCTCGCCTGCATCGCGATAGTCGCGAACCGTTAAAGGGAATCCGGGGGCGAGAGGATGTATCGTCCATTCGGGCGCATAGGCAAACGACCACCGACCTTCGCTGACATCGAGGGTACCGATCCATGCGCCATCCGACAGCACGCGCAATGGGCTCATACCACGTCCTCGCTCTCGGGCGCCATCGGCAATCGCAAGCGAACATCGATGCCGAAGCGCTGGCAAACGGTCAGAACCTTGCCAATCTGTGCCGTCGCTTTTCCCTGCTCAAGCCCATTCAGAAACGGCAGACTGACGTTGCACAGGGCTGCAGCATCCCGTTGCGTCAGCCCCGATTCTTTCCGAATCCGGCGGAGGGTATCTCCCAGCTCCCGGATCGAGGAAATACTGACTTCACGGGTCATGGCACCCATCCAAAAGATAAACGATCGTTGAATTTTGCCTTGCCTAAAGGATCAGCGCAAGAGAAGATAAACGATTGTTTATCATTTAATCTGCCCGACGCGGACCTTCTGCAACGCTGGAAGCTACCTCGCGGACAAAGGGACACTCGCCTTGTTCCTCAGTGGGAAGTGCATATGCGGGCTTGATCAACGCCGACGTGCGGGTCGGCCCGACTGCCGACCATGAATGCAGATGGCGAGAATTTTTGTGTGCGCCTTCTCGATCATGCCGACCGCCTCATCCGACCAGGCCTGCCAATTCCGAGGATGCAGAGCACGGTAGTCGTCGCCCTTCCTTGGCCAGGTTGACTTGCAGCGCTGCGGACGCCACCTCCAGGATGTCTTCGGTCAGCGAGTAGCCGCCCCTGTCCTGCAGCCAGGCCAGCACATCCGCGAGGTGCCAGATTGATGCGCTGCCTTCGTGCACGGGCGCCGGAAAACTGCCGGGGTGGGTCAGCATCAGCTTTGGCACGTATGGCCGCGATACGCCGACGATCTCTGCCACGTCGGTCAGGCCCACCAGATCCGGCGCCGCCTCGATCAGCCGTGCTGATGGTACGGCATTGCGCACATCGGCCAGCGCGCTGCGTACCGCTGCATCTGCACTGTCTGCCTCACGGGTGAATTCCAGAGTCTCCGCTAACCGACCGAGGCGATCGCATCTGCGCGCAAGCGAAGAGCACGCAATCAGCGCAGTGCGCAAAAGGATATATTGAGTATTTGCGCAAAAAGAGCATAATAGCCAAATATTTTTTTATCGATAGGTAAATTTGATGCTGGTCGAGTTTCGTGTCACGAACTACCGCAGCCTGCGTGACGAGCAGGTGCTCAGCTTGGTTGCATCGGCCGACAAGACCTTGCTGGACACCCACGCTCTGAATACCGGCCTGAAGGCGGCTCCGCACTTGCTGAAGAGCGCGGTGGTGTACGGTGCCAACGCCAGCGGCAAATCCAACCTCATCAAAGCCCTGCAGTTCATGCGTGGCGTGGTGCTGGAGTCGGCGGCCCTTCAACCGAACCAGATGTTTGATCGGCTCCAACCCTTCAAGCTGGACGCCATATCGAACAACCAGCCAACCGAGTTCGAGGTGACCTTCATCCTCGCAGACGTACGCTTCCAGTATGGATTCACCATGAACGCGCAACGCATCGTCAGCGAGCGACTGCTTGTCTACAAGGCGTTCAAGCCGCAACGCTGGTTCGAGCGCCACTTTGATGCTGAAAGCGGCAAGGACGTGTATGAGTTCGGGCCCGGCCTGAAAGGCGCCAAGAATTTGTGGGAGGGTGCGACCCGGCCCAATGCCTTGTTTCTGTCGGTGGCGGTACAACTCAACAGCGAGGCACTGCGCCCGGTGTTTGACTGGTTTGCCAGTCGTCTGGTGATTTTCAATGAGCAGTCACCGCTATCCCCGCAGTTTTCGGTGCAAATGCTTAAACAGGAGGCACAGCGCAAAGCCATGTGTGAGTTTCTGCGTGCCGCCGACATCAGCATTGCCGACATTGAAGTGGCCACCAGGCAGGCCATGGTGCACACGATCCATTTCGACACCCTCACCGGCAAGAGCGCGGAAGTCGCCAGCGAGCAAGCTGTGGACGAAGTGAAATTCCACCACATCACCGAGCACGGCAAGGCAGTTTTCGACCTGATGGACGAATCCGGCGGTACCCGCAACCTGTTTTTCCTGACCGGCCCCATCCTGGACATTCTCAACAAAGGGCTGACGCTGATGGTGGATGAACTGGATACCAGCTTGCACACCTTGCTGGTGCAGGCGCTGGTGCGCTTGTTTCACCGGACTGAAGTCAATACCGGCGGCGCGCAACTCATCTTCACGACACACGACACCTCGCTGCTCGATGCCTACGGCCTGTTCCGGCGTGATCAAATCTGGTTTGTCGAAAAGCGCCCGGATCAAAGTTCCTCGCTCTATCCTTTGCTCGACTTCAGCCCGCGCAAGAACGAAGCGCTCGAGCGCGGTTATTTGCAGGGCCGTTATGGCGCCCTGCCCTATCTCCGCAATCAGATTTTGGCTATGACGCACTGATGGGGCGCGATAACCAGGCTAAAGTCCGGCAGTTGCGCCGCAAGACGGCCAAAGACGCGAGGCGTGCCGGCTACTCCCGCATTCTGATCGTCACCGAAGGCAGCAAAACCGAACCGCTGTATCTGGAAGAAATCCGCGCTGCGCATCAACTGCATTCGGCCAATGTGGAGGTACAGCCGGCTCAGATGGGCACGGCACCCATACAAGTGGTGCGTTATGCCCAGCAACTGTTTGAAGACGGCGATATGCGCAAAGGCATACGCCCCAAAAGTTTCGATCAGGTCTATGCCGTGTTTGATCGTGACGACCACGACAGTTATTTCAGCGCCCTGAATTTGGCCAAGGCGCTGGATGGCAAGCTGCGCAATGACGAGAAGCAGCCGATCACCTTCAAGGCCATTGCTTCCATCCCCAGCTTCGAGTTATGGCTGTTGCTTCACTACGAGAGCGTTCAGGCTCCCATTCAGCGCGACGAGGTCATGGCGCTTGAGACGGCATATTCCCGCCTAAGAGAAAGGAACCGGTGGTACGTTCGCCACCATCCGCGACCGGCTGCCGGATCCGGGCGATCGTGGGACTCGAGGGTGCCCACCAACAAAAATGGCGCCCGCAGGCGCCATTCCGCATCACGTCAATCGACACTCCTTACACGACGATCACTCCCACTCGATTAATGCCATGAATAATGCCATGCTCAGACCAAGAGGATGAACACTGCCTTCGCTGTTGACGGGCAATGGCCTGCTCCAGAGTCTCCCCAGGCTGCCATCCGTACAGGTCGCGGACGCTCTTCGTTCTGGCATGGCCGGGAGGCTTGAACTCGTAGCCGGCAGCAGCCATCTCGGCCGCCATGTCCTCGGTGATGAAGAACGGTTCGTTTTCTTCGTTCAGTTTCATGCTGACACCATAGCGACGTTCTAAAAACCAGAAGTCTATCCATCTCCCTCCCAGCCGATCAGTCAAGAACTTCCGGCCGGCTCCAGCAAGCTGGGACGCGCCACGATAGCCTTGAACAGATTGGCGGACCGATCATCGATGAGTTCGATCTGCGGCCATGCCCTCAGTGAGCGCAGCAGGCCGCTACCCAATCCGCGATAAGGCAGGAGCTTGGCGGCAAAGGACGCCAGGATGGGGTTGCGCATATTGGAGTTGCCGGCCTTGATGTTCTCGATAGTCAGGTTGTTGGGCAGGTGGCCAGGGCTGATGATCTCGACACGATCCGCGAAGACCAGTACGCGGATCGGCGCGCTGACGAAGTAGTCGCGGTGAATGAGGGCGTTGGCGACCAGTTCTTCCCAGACGATGCGGGGAATCTCAGGCTGCCCCTGGGAGTTGAAGCCCTGCTCGCCCTGCGCGGCGCGGGTGTTAGCGACGATAAAGCCCAGCGTCTGCTGGAACACGTCGGCCAGCTTGCCGACAATGTCGCGGCTGTCGATGTAGCGTTCGTCCTCAATCTGGGTGCCGACAAAGGCGACGGCCTTGACGACGAAGGCGGGTAGCGCGTAGTGCGGTGATTTGGCGAACAGCAGACCGCCCGCCACGTTGAGCTGCCCCTGGTTCATCAGGTTCATGTTGGTCAGCAACTGCGGCAGCGGCTGGTTATGCTGGGCGAGCGGCTCACCGAATTGCTGCTCGAAGAAGGTTTCGAAATAGGGCATGTCCACATCGCCCGCGCTCAAGCCAGCTACGGGCGTTTCGTCGGCGTGCACCAAACCCGCCTGCTGGAACAGGCGCTGCAATTCCTCGCGCGAGGTGGCGCGGCGCTTGTCCGAGCCGTTCTTCACCCAAATCGCGCCGTTCTTGTCCATGTAGGGCTTGTTGACGCCCTCAGCGATAGAGAGCACCAGCACCGTGCCTGCCGGGTGAGGCACGTTTTCCGTGAGCGGGTTCACGGCGGGACGCACGACCTGCGAGGCCACGTTGGCGATGAGGATGTTGAGACGAGCAACGTCGGCGCCGGATAGACCGCGCGCCGAACCGTCGTCGTTCACCCCAATGAAGATGCGACCACCAGCGGTGTTGCTGAAGGCAACGATCTCTGCTGCCAAGGCGTCGGCATTGTTGATGTCCGTCTTGAACTGCTGCCGACTGTCCTCGCCCCGGCTGAGCAGGTCGATCAGCTCTGTGGTTTCCATAGGTTGTAGACCTCTTTGCGACGGTTGAAGGCTTCCTGGCCTCCTTCCATGATGTTGATGATGGCGTCCTGCACCGGGCGGGCGTCGATGCTGCCGCTTCGCGTGGCGACCTTCTCGTCCTGGTATTGGCAGGCGTGCACCTGTTCCGCGTCACCCAGCACCGGGAAGTTGGCGTTGTGGGTGGCGAAGATGAATTGGGCGTGAGGCTTCATTTCCCGTAGCAGCTTGATCACATCGTCGTAAATGGTCTGGTTGTCCAGATCGTCTTCCGGTTGGTCGATGATGATCACGTCGTTCTGGCGTTGACTGAGCACGTACAGCAACAGCGCCGAAGCGCGCTGCCCGAGAGAGTGGTGCTTCAACTCTTTGCCGCGATAGCGGATGACGAAGCGGTTGGGCACCTGCCAGGTGACGAAATCGGTCAGGTTCTGCATGAAGGTCTTTTCGAAGACCTCGGGGGTGCTGCCGGCCTTCGCCAAGGCTCCCGGCAGGGCACGCAGGAGGCCGCCGAAATCGGCATAGTCCTCCATCACTGCGCGCAGCGTGGTTTCGCGAATGTTGCTGCCCTTGAAGAGCTGCTGCATGAAGCTGATGGCGGCTTCCTTGTCGCCCTTGAAGTCCGCTTCGATCTGCAGGGCGGTGTGGCCAGCGTTCACGCGGTCCAGCTCTACCTTGATGGTGTTGAACTCGCGCAGCCATAGTTCATTGAGTTTGTCGATCTCGGCAAACAGCGCGTCGCGGATGCTGGTCTGCTGTGATTCCTGCTTGGCCAGCGCCTCCAGCATTTGCTCCGCCTTGGTTTTGCGCTGCTGCTGGGCCAGGAAGTCGTCCGGCTGGGTGGCAGTCATGCCGGTTTGCTTGAGCTCCTGAGCCAGTTGGCGCTCGACTTGTGCGAACTCCTCCTGAAGGCTCCTGCTTGCGCCTTCAAATTCGCCCTGTTTGGTCTTGAGGCGAGCTGCAATGACGTTCGCTTCTCGCTCGATCTGCTTGAGCTGATCGACCTTGGCAACGAGGCTGGAGAACTCAGCGTAGTAGGCCGTGAAGAAATCCGGGTTCTGCTTGGAAACGTAGCTCGTTGCGTTCCGCAGCTCGTCCTCATGCTCGGCAATCAGACTTCCTAGAGCGAGGATGAAGCTGTCTGCCCGCTCCATCATGCGCGCGAGCGCTGTGGCGTCCTGCTGGAAGCCAAGTTGCTTTTGGAGCTTATCGGCGACACCGTGCTCCGCGAACTTGGTCAGACGGAAGTTGGCATCATTTAGTTGGGTCTCGAAGTCGCGCTTGAGTTCGGCCGTGTTGCTGAGCTTAAGCCAGCGCTGAGCAGCGTCACGCACGCGCTGGCGTTGAACCTCTATTTCGTCACGCAGCACACGCAGCTTCTCGCCAACCAGCTTTTCCACCAGATCGGTCTCGAAGCCTTCGCCGGTGCTGGAAAGGTCCTTCTGGCCGAAGTAGATCGGACGGCGCAGTACGGTCTCCCGGATCGACACGCCGGGTTGCAACTTGCCGCCCAAATAGACATTCGGGGCTTCGCGGAAGATGCGGGAGATGGTGAATTCCTGTCCGTACACGTCACATGCTGTCAGCGTCACCTTGCCGCCGCTGCCAAGGGTATGGCGGATCAACTCATCCTTGTACTTGGTGTCCTGCGCCTTCTCGCCGCGTGGAATGTCGAGGGCGTAGCGTACTGCCTCCAGGATGGATGATTTGCCGCTGCCCCGGATGCCGATCAACGTGTTGAGTTCGGAAGAGAAATGCAGCACTTGCCCATCGAGGATGCCGCCGTCGAAGCGGATGCTGCGGATGTGCGACGCTTGATGTTTGGGCGGCTCCATGGCTACCCGCCCAGCGGGATCGCTCAAGGCAAACTTGACCGCCTCGAAGGACAGTTCGCCCAGCTTCAGGTAGCTGGCTTTGCCTCGACCGATTTCATCGACACTCTTAGGGTCGCTGCCTTCCAGTTCGGCGGGGTACCAGCTCTGTAGCCAGCTTTGAATCTTGGTGCGGCAGGGTTTGTCTTTGCCTGCGCCGTCGTGCGTGCGTACCTTCTGAAAAGCCAGCGTTCTGCGTCGGAAGAACTCGTTTTGCCCCAACTCAGCAAGCCGGCCGCCATCCAGCTCCGCCCACAGGCCACTCGGGGCTTCGACATGGGCGAAGACAAGGAAGAAGTCCCGGTGATAGCCTTCCAGCATCTTGATGGTCTCCAGAAGCGACCATGAAGTGCGCCCGTTCTCCTGCTCGTACTGCGCGGGCGTTTTACCTTCGAATGCGCTGGTCAGAAAGGGGTTGATGTAATTGTGTTCATCGATCCATTCGTCGGAGAACACAACAAGCGTGTGGATGCCATTAGCCCCGTCATTGACCGACAACTCAACGCCTGGCAGCAGCGCAATACCCTTCTTCTGGGCCGTCTTGCGCAGTGCTTTGAATTCTTCGAAGTCGAACTTGTTGTGGTTGGTGATGACGCCCAATCGGATGTCCGCTTTCTCCAACGCATCCACATAGTTGCTGTTGTAGAAGTTGTCATCGCCCGTGAACTTGAATTCTCGGTCCGCTCGGGTATGCAGATGAAAGTCAGCACGGACCCACTGCGCCCCTTCGGCAAAGACCATGGATCGAGCCTCTGACTGCTTCGGTCGCAGACTTTCCATCATGGTTCATCCTTATAGTTAGTCCGCGCGTAGCCCACCAGTCGAGCGGTCTGCGGGTCATAGATAAACTCGGTGATCGATCCATCTCGAATGCGCTGAACCGCCTCGTCGATCACATGAAGTGGCACTAGGAACCATTCCTCAGGCTGCACAGGATGACCGAAGCGGTCGTTGATCGTGATGTTCAACCGCGCGGGCGCGAACAGTCTGTGGAACAGGTTTTCCATCCGGGTGCGGTTGACGCCCGCGAGCTTGTAGGTCGCTACCACTTCGACCTTCGCCAGCAGGTAGGTGGAGTCGTGTTCGGCGTTGGCAATGCGCGTCTCCACCCTGCCCCCGGTCACGCCCATCTTGTGGATGATGTCGCGGTGCTGCGCGACATAGGGATGATCGGAGAGGGAGCGCAGGACGTAGATCGTGCCGCTTTCGACATCATCGGCCTCAAGCTC
>JACCDX010506238.1_pt1 | contig 13302 bp, 14 predicted proteins | sample 7449681 | NCBI WGS metagenome assembly JACCDX01 (sample SAMN15323450, study PRJNA562643) | freshwater metagenome | isolation source: river surface water | place: USA:Blue River Watershed | collected 2017-08-18
AAACGGCAAGATCACTCCTGCTCGTTTGACTGGTACAAAAGCTTTGTATCAGCGCCAATTAGAGACAGCCATCAAGCGCGCTCGTTTTTTAGCCTTGATGCCTTTCACTGACCAACATAAGAAATAAGCAGGGGTCATCATGCAAATTATTCTTCTAGAAAAAGTAGCTAACCTAGGTAACTTAGGCGACGTTGTGCGCGTTAAAGACGGTTTTGCTCGTAACTTTTTGATTCCTCAACGCATGGCGCGTCGTGCCACTGCAGCAGCCATTGCTGAGTTCGAAGCCAAACGTGCTGAGTTAGAAAAGCTAGCGGCTGAGAAATTGGCGGCGGCACAAGCTGTAGGCGCTAAATTGAATGGTCTTGTTTTAGAGATCAGACAAAAAGCAGGTGTGGATGGTCGTTTATTTGGTTCAGTGACCAACCATGACATCGCTGATGGCTTGAAAGCAAAAGGTTTCAATATTGAGAAAGCTTCTGTGCGCATGCCAACAGGCCCATTGAAGATTGTGGGCGACCACCCAATCTCAATTGCTGTTCACACAGACGTAGTTGTAGAAATTACTGTCCAAGTGATTGGCGAGCAGGCTTAATTCAACATCTAATTGTTTGATATCTCTCTGATATCATCAGTTCATGGTTGATACAGCTGTACAAGCTTTAAAAGTACCCCCGCATTCCGTCGAGGCCGAGCAATCGGTGCTCGGCGGTTTGCTTTTGGATAACAACGCATGGGACCGCGTGGGGGACATTCTTACCGAAAAAGATTTTTATCGTCCTGATCATGGGCTGATTTATCGCGTCATCGGTAAATTGGTTAGTGATGGTGTTCCAGCTGATGTGATCACAGTGGCTGAGGCCATGAAAACCCAAGGCGGTGGTGAGTCAATCGGAATTGACTACCTGAATGCTTTGGCTCAATCGACTCCGAGTGCATCGAATATTCGAGGTTATGCAGAAATTGTGCGTGACCGCAGTGTGTTGCGTCGCCTGATTCAAACATCCGATCAAATTGCTGGCACTGCTTTCAGTCCAGAGGGTCGTTCAGTCCGTACCATTTTGGACGAGGCTGAATCTAGAATTTTGGCGATTGGTGAAGAGGGTAATCGCGGTAAAACCGATTACTTTGAGATTGCGCCTTTATTGACTGAAGTGGTGAGTCGCATTGATGAGTTGTACCACCGTCAAGGCTCAACGGATGTCACGGGTGTTGCTACTAGCTTTGTCGATTTGGATCGCCAAACCAGTGGTTTGCAAAAAGGTGATTTGATTATTGTGGCGGGTCGCCCATCGATGGGTAAAACCAGTTTTGCCGTCAATATTGCAGAGAACGTGGCTTTAAAAGAAGGTTTGCCTGTATTGATTTTCTCGATGGAGATGGGCGCCTCTCAATTGGCTTCTCGTATTCTGGGTTCAGTGGGTCGCATTGATCAATCTCGCATGAGAACAGGTAAGTTATCTGAGGATGAGTGGCCAAAAATTACTGAAGCGATTTCTCGCTTGAATGAAGCAAGCATCATGATTGATGAGACGGGTGCTTTGAGCAGTCTTGAGCTCAGAGCCAGGGCAAGGCGCATTGCACGTAAGTGCGGTACCTTGGGCTTAATCGTGATTGACTATTTACAGTTAATGAGTGGTAACAGTGGTGGCGGTAGCAGTGAAAACCGAGCCACAGAAATCTCCGAAATCTCCCGCTCCCTCAAGTCATTGGCCAAGGAGTTACAGTGTCCTGTGATTGCGCTTTCTCAGCTCAATCGTGGTTTGGAGCAACGTCCCAACAAGCGTCCAGTGATGTCTGACTTACGTGAGTCAGGGGCGATTGAGCAAGATGCTGACGTGATTCTCTTCATTTATCGCGATGAGGTCTATCACCCAGACACCACGACCGATAAGGGCATCGCTGAAATTATTTGTGCCAAGCAACGTAACGGCCCCATTGGCACTGTAAAACTCAGTTGGCAGGGCCAGTTCACCAAGTTTGATAACTTGGCCTTGGGTCAAGGTCAGTCCTCAGGCGGCTACGAGCCATTTTAATTTTTCTCCGGTTGTAGCAAGTAAATAGACTAAAATCATGACAAATTTGTGTCATGTCATAAAAGGATGTCTATGCTTGGTCGATTCATGCCCAAAGAAGAAAATTTCTTCGAATTATTTAATCAACACGTCGCATTGTGTGTGCAGGGATCTAAAGATCTCTACCAGTTGATTAATGACCTTCCGAATGCTGCAGAACATGCAAAAGCCATTCAGTCATCAGAGAAAAAAGCCGACAAAATTACTCATGAAACGATTGATTTGCTCCATAAGACGTTCATTACGCCATTAGATCGTGATGAAATTCATAAGTTGATTACTACCATGGATGACATCCTAGATTTGATGGAAGATGTCGCTGAAGTAATTCAACTTTACGACGTAACTCAAGTGACTCCTGAAGCAGTTGAATTGGCACGTATTTGTGAAGCTTGTTGTGAAAGAGTGAATGCAGCAGTATCAAAGCTTCATGACATGAAAAATGCAAAAGATATTTTGCGTATTTCTACTGAAATTGACATGCTTGAGTCTGACGCTGACCGAGTAATGCGATCAGCTTTATCGCAATTGTTCCGCGATGAGAATGACTTCAAACGTTTGATGAAACTCAAAGCTGTTTACGAATTGCTAGAAACTATCACGGACAAGTGTGAGGATGTGGCGAACATCCTTGAAGGCATTGTTCTGGAAAACGCGTAATGACTCCAGTTGAGATGAGTATTTGGGTGGTGGCCTTGTTGGTCGGCCTGGCCCTATTATTTGACTTCATGAATGGCTTTCATGATGCGGCCAACTCCATTGCTACCGTGGTTTCAACCGGAGTTTTAAAGCCTCAACACGCTGTGGCTATGGCGGCTTTTTTTAACTTTATTGCCATCATGGTGTTCCAGTTAAAAGTGGCTGCCACGGTGGGCAAAGGAACAATTGATCCATCCATTGTGGATCACTATGTGATATTCGGCGCTTTAGTGGGTGCTATTACTTGGAACGTCATTACTTGGTGGGGAGGCATTCCGTCGAGTTCATCTCATGCTTTGATTGGAGGGTTGGTTGGCGCCGCCCTGGCCAAATCAGGCCCAACAGCATTGATTAGTGCAGGCGTAATCAAGACGGTGGCGTTTATTTTGGTTTCGCCGATGCTGGGGTTTTTGCTTGGTTCTTTATTGATGCTTCTCTTTTCTTGGTTATGTTTTAGGATGTCACCAGCTCACGTAGACCGTTGGTTTAGAAGATTGCAACTTGTATCAGCTTCAATGTACAGCTTAGGCCATGGCGGCAATGACGCTCAAAAAACGATTGGTATTATTTGGTTGCTTTTGTTAACGGGCGGATACATGAGTACCACAGACACAGCACCCCCAACTTGGGTGATTGTTTCTTGTTATGTGGCGATTGGTTTAGGAACCTTGTTCGGTGGTTGGCGGATTGTGAAGACCATGGGGCAAAAAATCACGAAATTAAAACCTTTTGGTGGCTTTTGTGCTGAAACAGGTGGTGCCATGACTCTGTTCTTGGCGGGTGCTCTAGGTATTCCTGTTTCAACCACGCACACCATTACAGGGGCGATTGTGGGTGTTGGTTCAGCTAGGCGCATGTCGTCTGTGCGTTGGGGGTTAGCGGGTAGTATTGTTTGGGCTTGGATTTTGACAATTCCAGCCTCCGGCTTAATGGCTGCTGCTGCATGGTGGGTAGGTAAGCAAGTACTCTGATGATGTAACGTACTCATCGCATGATTAGACTGTGCGACTGTACCTACCAATTACTTAGTCACGACGCGTCTGGCCTCTGTGTATCGCTTAGACCAGTAGGGCGAAGTGATTCTTTCAAGTCGCACTGTGCCACCTTTCGATGGTGCATGTACAAATCGACCTTTGCCCACATAAATGCCCACGTGAGAATATGGACTTCCTTGCGTATTAAAAAAAACAAGGTCGCCAGGAGCTGGCGTTTGATTTCCTAAAGAGATGCCTACTTTGCCGATTTCATCGGTGGTACGGGGCATTTTTTTATTGGCAGCGTTCTGATATACATATCCAATCAATCCACTGCAGTCAAAACCACCTTTGGGTGTGTTGCCACCGTAGCGATAGGGAATACCGACCAAACCAATCGCCGCAATGGATATGTCTTCCAATCCAGCACTAACTTCTTGATCAAAGTCAGGTAAAGCGGAGAATCGGGGCAGCATCGCACAAGCAGAAAGTAATCCGCTAAGACCCAGTACTAAAAAGATTCTTTTGTTGATTGACACTGCGTTTAAATAAAAAGAAGGCGAGAACTTCCTCGCCTTCTGGGTTAAGTGAAAATTAAAGGGCGTCAGCCGCATGATCAGCGAGACGAGAGCGCTCACCCCGAGCCAATGTCACATGACCGCTGTGACGCCAACCTTTGAAGCGATCGACCACATAGGTTAAACCTGATGAGCCCTCAGTCAAATAAGGGGTGTCAATTTGAGCAATGTTGCCCAAGCAAACAATCTTGGTACCTGGACCTGCTCGGGTCACCAGAGTTTTCATTTGTTTTGGAGTTAAATTTTGTGCCTCATCAATGATGACAAACTTACTCACAAATGTGCGACCACGCATAAAGTTCATGCTCTTCACTTTGATGCGAGAGCGAATCAATTCTTGAGTGGCAGCCCGACCCCATTCGCCAGCGCCATCTTCATTGCGGTGGAGTACTTCTAAGTTGTCATCAAATGCGCCCATCCAAGGTTGCATTTTTTCTTCTTCAGTGCCTGGCAAGAAGCCGATGTCTTCGCCGACGGGAACTGTCGCACGAGTAATGATGATTTCGTTGTAGCGCTTGCTATCTAACACTTGCTCCAAGGCGGCGGCTAGAGCCAAGAGGGTTTTACCTGTTCCAGCCTGACCAAGTAAAGTCACAAAATCAATATCTGGGTTCATCAACAGATTCATCGCAAAGTTCTGTTCACGATTGCGTGCTGTGACGCTCCATACATTGTTTTTCTGATGGGAGAAGTCTCTTAGGGTTTGTAATAAGGCTGTTCGACCTTGTACTTCTCTGACTTGGGCATAGAAAGGGGTGCCACCATCTGAATTCTCTTGATAGACAAATTGATTGACCATCATTTGTGCCACAGTAGGGCCAGTGACACGGTAGTACATCGTGCCAGATTTGGCATCACTCCAACTTTCCATGTCTTTGCCGTGTTTAGGCCAAAAATCCACTGGCAGTTGAAGAACACCTGAGTACATCAAGTCGCGATCTTCTAAAACCTGATCGTTGAAGTAATCTTCTGCAGGCAATCCCAAGGCGCGCGCCTTGATGCGCATATTGATATCTTTGGATACCAAGACCACTTGACGGTCTTTGCGGCTTTGCTGAAGTTCACGCACGACCCCCAAAATCATGTTGTCAGCTTTGCCAGTTGGCAAGCCATCGGGTAGGGTGATGCTGCTTAATTGAACTTGGAAGTAAAGATTTCCTGTGGCATCTTTGTTGCCTAATTTATTGAGTGGAATGCCTTCTTCTAAAACACCGCTGGTGTTTGCTACCAATTGATCCAGTGAACGGCTCACGGTACGCGCATTGCGGGCCACTTCGCTCATCCCTTTTTTGTGATTATCTAATTCCTCTAGGGTCATCATCGGGAGGTACACATCATGCTCTTCAAATCTAAACAGCGCTGATGGGTCATGCATCAAAACGTTGGTATCTAGAACAAATAAGCGAATGATGCCGTCATCTGGAATCTTGCGAACCCGTGCCGATGATTTGGTGGTGTTGCCAGCTGATTTTTTCGTCTGCTTACTAGGTGCCCTCATTTTCTCGATGGCAATATCGGCCAAAGATTGTGAGTTATCTAGTTCTAAATCGAATGCATTTGAATCTTCTGCTACTTCAGTTATTTCTTCAACTTCCTCAACTTCAATTCTTTTGGGTCGTTTCTTTAAATCTGCTTTGGGTTGACGACTGATGTTTACTTTATCGGCTGCTTGAGTTGGGATGGGTGGCAGAGGCATTCCGGAGGTCTCCTAATAAAGAAAAAACCGCCTACCTGGTGGGGTGGCGGTCATTGAGGTAAAGGTATTTTTGTGCATCTAAGTGATAACTTATCCTAATTTTTATGACATTGCAATCATAAAGCGATGGCAGCCTTCAAAACATCTTGAACGTGACCTGGAATCTTGAGACCACGCCATTCATGACGCAAGATGCCTTCTTCATCAATCAAGAAGGTGCTGCGTTCAATACCACGCACTTGCTTGCCATACATGTTCTTCATTTTCATGACCCCAAACATCTGACATAGGGTTTCCTCGGTATCAGCCAAAAGTTCAAATGGCAATTCAATCTTTCTTTTGAAGTTTTCATGGGATTTGAGATTGTCACGAGAAATACCCACAATCAGAGTATTGGCTCGAGTGAAATCATCAATGGCATCTCTAAACTCCATTGATTCAACCGTGCAACCAGGGGTTGAGTCTTTTGGATAAAAGTACATCACCACTTTACGTCCCAAGCAGGCAGAGGGGCTAAATACCAAGCCACTGGTCGCGGGTATTTCAAAATGGGGGATGGGTTTTCCAAGCGCAACAGTCATTCAGTCTCCAGATATTGATATGTTTAATACTTATTAAGCATATTTATATCAGAGTTGTGTGGAATAACTAAATTTATGCCTTTTCGATGATGAGAGCGGCAATCACGTTTCTGCCTTCACCCATTAAAACGTTGTAGGTTCGGCAGGCAGCCTGAAGATCCATGGTCTCGATGCCGATCTTGGCCTGAATCAAAGGTTGTAGGATTTCAGGACGGGGAAAGCGGATGGTTTTTCCACTTCCAAGAATGACCACTGCTGGTTTTTGCGCAGCAATTCGCTCAAAGTCTTGTATTTGGAGTTCCTCAAATCGACTACAACCCCAATCAAGAACAGGCCCCTCAGGACTCACAATCACAGAAGAATCATAGCGTTGAGCATTGATTTCAATGTAATTGGGGCCGTAAGCAGAAACTGTATTTAGGCTAGGTTGTTGATCCGGTTGAAGTTTCACGTCAATGGCCCTCAGGCTCTGTCATAATTACAAAATTATAGATAAATTAAGACTTTATAGTGCTCCTATAAGCCTTTAAGTGATTATTGTGAAAGAAATTAAAAAATCCTCCAAATTAAATAACGTTTGTTACGACATTCGTGGACCCGTGCTCGAGCTTGCTCAGCAAATGGAGGAAGAGGGTCAAAAAATCATCAAGCTGAACATTGGCAATGTGGGGGTTTTTGGTTTTGACCCTCCTGAAGAAATTCAGTTGGACATGATTCGTAATTTGCCCAATTCAGCTGCGTACTCAGACTCCAAAGGAATTTTCTCTGCCCGCAAAGCCATCATGCACTATTGCCAAGAAAAAGGCATTCAGGGTGTGACTTTGGATGACATCTATACGGGTAATGGTGTTTCGGAGCTGATTGTTTTGGCCATGAATGCTTTGTTGAATGCCGGTGATGAAGTATTGGTGCCTGCTCCAGACTATCCCTTGTGGACAGCTGCAGTGAGTTTATCGGGTGGAACACCCAAGCACTATTTATGCGATGAGTCAAAAGACTGGGCTCCAGATATTGCGGATATTCGGTCAAAGATTACGCCGAAGACCAAGGCAATTGTGGTGATTAATCCGAATAACCCCACCGGTGCTTTGTACAGTGACGCCGTGCTCAAAGAAATCATTGCTGTGGCGCGTGAGCATGGTTTGATTATTTTTGCCGATGAGATTTATGACAAGACTTTATTTGATGGTGAAAAGCACACCTCAATAGGCGCTTTGTCGACTGATGTGGTGACCGTCACATTCAATGGACTGTCTAAAAATTATCGTTCTTGTGGTTACCGTTCTGGTTGGATGGTGGTCTCAGGCGATAAAAGTGGTGCCGCAGATTACATCGAAGGCTTGAACATGCTGTCTTCAATGCGCTTGTGTGCAAACGTGCCGGGCCAATTTGCGATTCAAACGGCTTTAGGCGGGTATCAAAGTATCAATGACTTGGTCGCCGAGGGTGGCCGTTTGCGTCGTCAAAGAGATTTGGCTTGGGAGTTGGTGACCAAGATTCCGGGCGTGACTTGTGTCAAGCCCAAAGCCGCTTTGTATTTATTTCCAAAATTGGATCCAGAAATGTATCCGATTGAGAATGATCAGGAGTTCATCGCTAATTTGTTGCGTGAAGAAAAAGTTTTATTGGTGCAGGGCAGTGGTTTTAATTGGCCTAAGCCTGATCATTTCCGGATTGTGTTCTTGCCTCACGAGGACGTCTTGCGTGAAGCCATTGCGCGTTTGGCAAAGTTCTTAGAACGTTATCGCCAAAAATACGGCAAGCAGTAATCTTTTTATATTTCATTAGTCAGAGTATTTATTCATGAAACCTATTCAAGTTGGCCTATTGGGCATTGGTACCGTCGGTGGTGGCGTTTTTACCGTTTTGGAACGTAATCAAGAAGAAATCACACGTCGTGCGGGTCGCGGTATTCAAATTCACACGGTGGCTGATTTAAATACTCAACGCGCTGAAGAGTTGGTCAAAGGTCGCGCCAAGGTGGTCAGTGATGCCAAGCAAGTCGTGAACAACCCTGAAATCGATGTGGTGGTGGAGTTAATTGGCGGCTACGGCATCGCCAAAGAATTGGTTTTGGCTGCCATTCAAAATGGTAAGCATGTTGTGACTGCGAATAAAGCACTTTTGGCCGTGCATGGTAATGAGATCTTTGCAGCAGCCCAAGCCAAAGGTGTGACTGTGAACTTTGAGGCAGCAGTGGCTGGTGGTATTCCAATCATCAAAGCCTTGCGTGAAGGTTTAACAGCCAATCGGATTGAGTGGATTGCTGGCATCATCAATGGCACCACGAATTTCATTTTGTCTGAGATGCGTGACAAGGGCTTGGACTTTGATGTGGTTCTGAAAGAGGCACAGCGTCTTGGTTACGCAGAAGCTGATCCAACCTTTGATATTGAAGGCGTGGATGCTGCCCACAAAGCCACTATCATGAGCGCGATTGCTTTTGGTATTCCTGTGCAATTTGATAAAGCCTACGTAGAAGGCATTACTAAGTTATCTGCCACAGACATTCAATATGCCGAGCAATTAGGTTATCGCATCAAATTATTGGGTATCACGAAAAAAACCAAGGATGGCATTGAGTTACGAGTTCATCCAACCTTGATTCCATCTAAGCGTTTGATCGCGAATGTGGAAGGTGCCATGAATGCTGTTCAAGTGATGGGTGATGCAGTAGGCACTACTTTGTATTACGGTAAAGGTGCGGGGGCTGAACCAACTGCCTCAGCCGTGATTGCTGATCTTGTGGATGTGGCGCGTTTACAGACGGCTGATCCAGAGCATCGCGTGCCTCATTTAGCATTTCAACCGGGTTCGATGGTACAAACCACCATTTTGCCGATGGGCGAGATTACCACCAGCTATTACTTGCGCTTGCGTGTGGCTGATGTGGCTGGTGTATTGGCTGACATCACACGCATTTTGGCTGATAACAATATTTCAATTGATGCCATGCTGCAACGTGAAGCTGGAGATGGTGAAAATCAAACCGACTTGATCATGTTGACCCATGAAACCAAAGAAAAGAATATTTTGGCAGCGATTGCCAAAGTGGAAGCTTTGAAGACGGTTGAAGGTTCTGTCACCAAAATTCGTTTAGAAAACTTAAGTTAATTCATTTCAATGCACTACATCTCAACGCGCGGCCATAACGCCAACCAAACCTTTTCTCAAATTCTCTTGGGCGGCTTGGCTGCTGATGGTGGCTTGTATTTGCCAACGCATTACCCTCAAGTCAGCTCCGGCCAATTAGATGCTTGGCGTGGTTTGTCCTATGCTGATTTGGCTTATGAAGTATTGAGTCTTTATTGTGATGACATTCCCAAGGAAGATCTTAAGGCCTTGGTGAAAAAAACCTACACTGCCCAGGTTTATTGCAATGGGCGTTCTGATGATCGAGCTGAAGACATCACGCCGATTCACTGGTTAGGTGATGAGCAGGGCACTCGCTTGGGATTGTTGAGTTTATCGAATGGTCCCACGCTGGCATTTAAAGACATGGCCATGCAGTTATTGGGTAATTTATTTGAGTACACCTTAAATCGCCAAGGCCAGGAGCTGAATATTTTGGGAGCCACTTCCGGGGATACCGGTAGCGCTGCAGAGTATGCAATGCGTGGCAAAAAAGGTGTCCGAGTATTTATGTTGTCTCCCAAGGGCAAGATGAGTCCATTCCAAGTGGCTCAGATGTATTCATTGCAAGATGAGAATATTCATAATATTGCCATCGAAGGTGTGTTCGATGATGCGCAAGACATTGTCAAAGGCGTGAGTAATGACCATGCTTTCAAAGCGCGTCATAAGATTGGCACTGTCAATTCGATTAACTGGGCGCGCGTTGTGGCTCAAGTGGTGTATTACTTCCAAGGTTATTTATTGGCCACTAAGAGCAGTACTGAGAAGGTTTCGTTTTGCGTACCCTCTGGTAATTTTGGTAATGTGTGTGCCGGTCACATTGCTCGCATGATGGGCTTACCAATCGAAAAATTGGTAGTCGCTACCAATGAAAACGATGTCTTGGATGAGTTCTTCAAGACGGGTGTCTATCGCGCACGTAAGTCTGCAGAGACCTTCCATACGACCAGTCCATCGATGGATATTTCCAAGGCAAGTAACTTTGAACGTTTTATTTATGATTTACTGGGGCGAGATGCTGTCAGAACAGCCCAAATGTTCAAAGATGTAGAAACTAAAGGCGGGTTTGATTTATCCAAAGATCCTGCTTACCAAGAGATTTCAAAATATGGCTTTGTATCAGGAAAGAGTACTCACACCAACCGTTTAAATACCATCCGTGATGTTCATGCCAAGTACAGTGTCTTGATTGACACTCACACGGCTGATGGTGTCAAAGTGGCTCGCGAGCATATGCAATCTCATGTGCCCATGTTGGTTCTTGAAACAGCCTTACCAATAAAATTCGCAGAAACTATTGAAGAAGCGCTTGGCCGTCAACCTGATCGTCCTGCATCATTCATTGGTATTGAGGATCAGCCTCAGCGTGTGACTGTGATGGCTGCTGACATCAATCAAGTCAAAGATTTTGTGGCAAAGCACACAGGTTTATAAGTAGCTCATGAATGCAGTTCCTCCATTGAGTAAACCTCCAGCTGTTGGTTTTGTGGCTTACTCTGGCACAGGTAAGACCACCCTTATTGAAAAATTAATCAAGCAATTTACTCAACAGGGCGTCAGGGTTTCAGTCATCAAACACACCCATCATCATTTTGATATTGATCGTCCTGGAAAGGACTCTTATCGCCACCGCGAAGCAGGGGCCGGAGAAATTCTTTTGGTGTCGGATCAGCGCTGGGTATTGATGCATGAATTAAAAGAGGCTGCTGAGCCATCTGTTGAAGAGCAACTCAGTAAGTTATCACCTTGTGATTTGGTCATTGTTGAAGGTTTCAAGGAAGCCAAAATTCCAAAAATTGAACTTTGGAGAGCTGATCATCTTGAATGTTCTCAGAACTCCCTAAAAGCCAATCAGGACGAACATATTCAAGCGGTGGCATGGCCAGGCGGTGCACAGGCAACAAATCAGCCGAGCTTAAATAGAGATATTCCAATCCTTGATCTAGATAATTTAGACGAGATGGCTCAATATGTTTTATCGCTGTTGGGTGTTTTAGCAAAATAAAGTCAAACCCATTAGACTTAGCCGATGTCCTCCTCTAACACTTCATCTGAGATTAAAAGTAAGCCAGCCTTAAAACCTACGGCTGAAGCTTTACGGCATCTTTTGGCGCAAGCAAAACCGGTGGTAGAGCATGAGCAAGTAACAACTCAAGATGCATTAGGAAGAGTTCTTGCAAAAGATATCCTCAGTCTGGTTGATGTTCCTCCTATGAACAACACCCAAATGGATGGTTATGCTGTCAGAACAGCCGATATTCATTCTCCGGGTTTGTGTTTTGAAGTCTCTCAACGCATTCCTGCGGGTCATGTGGGTACAGCATTAAAACCAGGCACCATTGCCAGAATTTTTACTGGGGCCACCATCCCTCCTGGTGCTGACGCTGTGGTCATGCAAGAAGTTTGTGAAGTGATCAATGATCAAGTAAAAATTCTAGAAGTACCTCCATCAGGTCAATGGATTCGTTTACAAGGGGAAGATTTAAAAGCGGGGCACGTGGCACTGACTCAAGGCACCTTCCTCAGGGCCCAAGAGCTTGGTGTGGCTGCTTCGGCAGGTCATGCCACCTTACCTGTGATGAGAAAAGTCAAAGTCGCTGCCTTTTTTACTGGTGATGAATTAACTTTACCGGGTCAAGCATTGAAACCAGGTGCCATATATAACTCTAATCGGGACACCTTATTGGCGTGTGTTCGATCATTGGGTTGTGAAGCCACTGATTTGGGCATTGTTCCCGATACTTTGGAAGCCACGAAAGCTGCCTTGCGACAAGCCAGCCAAGATCATGATCTGATCATTACTTCAGGTGGTGTCTCAGTGGGTGAGGAAGATCACATTAAACCGGCTGTGACGGCAGAGGGACGCTTGGATATGTGGCAAATTGCCATGAAGCCCGGAAAGCCTTTGGCTTTTGGTGCCGTGAAAAAACAGGGAGCTGCCGGTTCTGAGACTTGGTTCATGGGATTGCCAGGTAACCCAGTCTCTAGCTTTGTGACTTTCATGTTATTTGTAAGGCCTTTCATCGCCAAGCTTCAGGGCAGAAAACATCATTCCACTCCAAGCATGATGATGCGAGCTGATTTTGATTGGTTAAAGCCTGATCGTCGCAATGAGTTTTTAAGAGTACGTATGAATGATCAAGGTGGTTTGGACCTGTTCTCGAATCAAAGTTCTGGTGTCATGACCAGTGCTGCATGGGCCGATGGCTTGGTGGATAATCCTCCAGAGAAGGTTATTCATCGTGGAGATTGGGTGAAATACATGCCTTTCTCTGGAATGATTTAAGCTATCACCATGAAAATTACCATTAAATTCTTTGCCTCTTTGCGTGAGGCGCTTGACACCTCGGAAGAAACATTCGAAGTTCCTTCAGGCATTGAGACATTGACCCAGTTAAGAGCCCATTTGATGACGCGTGGTGAGGTATGGGCGGATGTTTTGGCAGAAGGTAAAGCCGTTCGGATGGCTTTGAATCATGTGATGGTGGAGGGCTCTACTTCATTACAAGATCGTGCTGAGGTTGCCTTTTTCCCACCGGTGACAGGCGGTTAAGAGATGCCAGTTCG
>JACCDX010850213.1_pt1 | contig 13302 bp, 13 predicted proteins | sample 7449681 | NCBI WGS metagenome assembly JACCDX01 (sample SAMN15323450, study PRJNA562643) | freshwater metagenome | isolation source: river surface water | place: USA:Blue River Watershed | collected 2017-08-18
ACCGTTGGCATCATATGAACTCCGTATTTAAATGTTGATAGATTTTGCATCCACTCATTCCACATCATACGAGGTAAGTGATTTAAATTATCTACACTACTTTCGTGCTCTCTCATAGCATGTGATGTTTGTGCCCAAATAGGTACTTCAAAATTATTAGCTATGATATAACTTTCAAACCCACCATACCATCTTGCAAAGTTACCACCTATAATTGCCTTATCTTCTTTTGTAGGTACTATATCTTTGATTAGAGTATCAATCATTAATGTACCAATAGGCCTTACAGGTTTGTTTGGAAACAATCCCTTATAATACATCACATCCGAATCATTGTGAGTAAAGATTGAATCGCAAGATTGTAAAAAATTGAAGAAGTAAATTTGGTCTGCTATCTCATAATCGTTATACCACCAATGAGGCCCTTCTTGCACATAATGAACTGAACCATTACCTTTTGATTTTATTGTACTAACTATATCTTCTCTAAGTAATTCTGAAACTGGATTAATTCCATTTACTAATTTACTTCCTTCCGAACTTAAAAATGTTTTACCTTTTGGAAATATAACAAAGATATGGTCATATCCTTTTAAATCATCAAGCATATGAAGATTGAAATGGTCAGCACCCAAAGCATACATCCAAGCAAACTCCGTTCTCATATTTGGATGGTTAGCTGGAATTTTACCAACAAACCCCATTTCTGTTAGGAAAGCTATCTTAGATTGTATCATACAAAGCGTTTTGTTTTTCTTGTCTTTCAATTTGCTTATGGTGATACAAGCAATATTCTTCTTCTTGTGGTAATACTGATAACGTGTTATATCCTACAATTCTTTCATGTACATTTCCTTGCCAATGTATTTCAGATGTTCTTCTATAAATACGAGTTTGATAATCTGGAAAATTAACCCAGCCCTTATCATTTAGATTCCATCTCCATTTTTTAATATGCTCATCCGTTAAACCTTCTACCGTATTAATTCTTGGTACAAAGAAAAGGTCTACTTCTTTATTTGATTCTAAAAAATATTGTAAATTTTCCACCAAGTACTCAGATGGCATTTCATCGGCATCTATCTGAAAAATGAACATACCATTTGCATGGTTTTTCAAATTATTCTTATAAGATGCAAAATCTTTATTAAGAGGAAACGCAATAACTCTAACATTCGAATGAAGTTGAGTTAATATGGTTAAATAATCCTTTACTTGTGATGTAACGGAATCTGAATCATATTGTACTAATATTTCATCATCTTTTTTTATCCTAGGATGTAGGAAATTTATAAGGTTTGTAATTTCAACCAATTCGTTGCAAACCGTAATTGCGTAAGTAACATTTATCATAGATACAAATATAACATTTTTTTCTTACATTACCAAATCTATTTCGGTAATATATTTGTATATATAAATATAAAGGTTTTTGGTAAAGCATAAAAAAATGGGTAACTTTTTTACAATTACCCATTTTATTTTCAATTAGTTACCATTATGGACCTACCGCAACTCTCACCCAAGTTGAGCCATTGTAAAATACTAAAGCTCCACCACCATTAGATGCAGATACAGCCAATACACCAACTTCTGGGGTTATAGTTCCTGGTGCAGATACTCCTAAGAATGTAGTTGGTCTTATTTTTGCTGCAGAATATATATCCATAGAACCACTAACCGTCAATATCCTACCAGTACCATCGTATGTTAATGATGATTCAACAACGCCTTCCGCAAGTCCATTATTATATGTTAATATACCATCGTTTGTTGTTCCACTTAATAATAGTACGCCATTAGTACCATTTATACCACTAACACCGGATGTACCAGATGTACCATTCACACCATTCGTTCCGTTCGTTCCATTTACACCATCGATTCCGGAAGTTCCACTTGAACCAACACCAGCCGCTCCGTTTATACCAGATGTACCAGATGTTCCATTTGTACCAGGTGCTCCAGGTAATCCATTTTCTCCACTTACACCAGATGTACCAGATGTACCAGATGTTCCACTTGCTCCTGGAAGACCAGTAGCTCCACTTACACCAGATGTACCAGATGTACCAGATGAACCAGATGAACCAAAGCCATTCACACCAGATGTACCATTTATTCCAGATGTACCACTAGTTCCATTTATTCCAGATGTACCCGCACTTCCAGCAACACCACCACCGGCAGTTGCTGTAACTTCAATTCTAGCTACACCACTTCCTAAATCCGAAACTGAAATAGCCGAACCACTAAATGCAAGTGTTGTAACGTTTTGAACATTGAATGCTCCGAATGATGTTCCATTATAATTTCTAACAGATAAAGATGCTCCAAATGAAGATGTAGGTACTAATCTAGTCACATCACCTGCACCACCTACCCACGCATATCCACTTGCCAACGATGCCGAAAGTGAGCCTGTTATTTGTATATTGTTTTGAGTACGATATGTATTTGTTGTACCAATTTGAGAAAATATACCAGCCCCAAATGATGAGGTTGCTACTAACGTAGTAACATTACCAGCCCCACCAACTAACGCATATCCCTCAGATAAAGATGTTGTTATTGAATTAGATGCAGATACTCTACCGGTTACAGTAAGTAAACTACCATCAAATAATAGATTTGAATTTACGGTTGAACTTGGTACGTTGAATGTTACAACGCCACCTAATGTAAATCCGTTTAATGTAAGTGCACCGGCAGTTAAAGATGAAGTAGGTATTACTCGTGTACCATTTGGTCCACCAACCCACATATATCCACTTGCCAAAGAAGCAGAAAATGAACCCGTTACTTGAAGATTATTTGTAGTTGCAAAATAAGAACCAGTTTGTGCAAAAATACCACCACCACCAGATGAAAATCCTAATGCAGTAATTTGAGCTGCTCCGGATATAATTGTTGAATTTTTAAGTGATGCCGTATATGCTTCCAATCCATTAACTTCTCCTCTTAATGAACCAGTAAATGTATTTAATGAAGCAGTTGTTTGTAATATTCTATTTCTTACCGAATCATTTGAACCTGTATATGTGTTCAAAGATGCGGTTGTAGAGTGAACCGATGAAGTTACTTGAAAAAATCTACTTAGGGAGCCAGTGAATGTATTTAATGCACTTATATCAGTACTAACACCGTTTATTCCACTTGTTCCAGATGTACCGGAAGTTCCAGATGTTCCAGAAGTTCCATCTACTCCACCACTTCCATCCGTACCATTGATTCCGGAAGTTCCATTGATTCCAGAAGTTCCATTGATTCCAGAAGTACCATTTACTCCAGATGTACCATTTACTCCAGATGTACCATTTACTCCAGAAGTTCCAGATGAACCGGCTTGCCCAGTTGCACCAGCTGTGTTTATATTCCATGCAGTAATACCGGTAGTACTACCAACAATCGATGTTACATTAACAACAAACGCTCCTGTCCCACTATTATAGGATACAACAGTTGCGTTTAATACGTTGTTTGCATCATAGGATATAATAGTTTGTTGTCCAGGTGTCCATTGAAGACCCGTTCCTATTGTGAACGTTTTAGACCCCAATGATATATCATGTTGTGTTGATGATGTAGATGTAAATCTATCCCCAGCCGCACCATTAGTTCCTGAAATTCCAGATGTACCAGAAGTACCATGACTACCGGCAACCCCAGATGAACCAGTTCCACCCGATGTTCCAGATGTACCACTTACTCCACTTGTACCGGAAGTACCCGATTGAATTTGTGCTTGGAGAAAATCCAAGTTGTCATCCATCTCAGCTGCGGTAAGCGGAGAACCTTTTGTTAAACGTTTGATTAATGCCATTTTATATTACTCTTGTATATTTGAATGTTATACGAATAAATATAAATAAAAGGTAAAAAGAGGAATAGGAATAACTATTTTACATACTTTAGAAGAATTTCTTTCTTTATCTTCACTTCCTCTATGTTTTTTATATTTTGTAGCAGGTATGTTCTATATGGTGTAGGATTTTGTATATATAATCTACTTCTTTTCACAAATTGGTTAAATATCTTTTTACCATCCTTTGCATCAAGCACAATTAGGTCTTCCAACGATTCTGCGTTTCGTATTTCTTCTTCACTCAATCCAGCCTCAAATAATTTTACTAACCATCTAAAGAACAAAACGGGTTTAATTAAACTTATTTTTAAACAAGATACTACTTTTTCAGGAGATATACCAATAACAAAAACTATCGCTGTTTCAACTCCCTCTAAACTTTTGGTTTTTCCATCCACATATTTATAGCTTTTAATCCTATATATGTTTCGCGGTCTTATCATTGTCTTCGAAAGAGGACTTTCAGATTCTATTAATGGTTTATATTCTAAAGAAAATGGCATTTATTAAATTTTATTTAATTTAGGTATCTGCATTTTAGATGCATTTACTTTTGGTGCATTAAATGGAACAAATTGAGGTTGTTTCTTTACATAAGTATCCATTAATTGTGTAAATTTATCATGCATATTATCCAAAGTAAAGTGTCTCAAAGTATTTTCTCTTAAACCTTTTGATTTTTCTAAATAAGAATCATATTTGTTATATACATCATAAATCTTATTTGCAGCATTTGAGTAGTTTACAGTAAACCATTGTGCTTCTTTCATACAAAACTGGTCTGCTGCAGATTCATCTACTTGAGTTAAACTACCTTCCAATAAAACTGCATGTTCAGCCGGTAAGAAATCCGTTTGTCCACTCCAACCACTTGCTAAAATTGGTTTACCTGTTAGAGTAAACTCAGCCATAGGTCTACCATATCCTTCACCTTTAGCAAATGAAATCATTGCTTTAACTTTTGGGTGGTGGTATAGGTTACTCATATCAGTTTCTTCCATATCCCCATGTAATAAATAAACGGATGGACACTTATCACCAAATGATTTTAATACTTCATCAATTTTTCTACGAGTTTCCTCTCTATCAATTACACTAAACCCAGCATGCGATGTTTTAACAATAAGACCAGGTCTTTTATCTGCTGGTAGATATTGGAATACAGTAGCGAATGTTTTGATTGCCATTCCAATATCTTTTCTATCCTGCCCTAAAGAACCCTTTAACCAATGTCCTACAATAAGAAAGTTAAAATCTTCTTTTACATTTGCTAACACATCCTTACCACTACCTTTAGAGAATATTTCAGTATCAACCCCTTCCAAAAGGACTTCTATTGGAGTGGTTGTTTTAATTTCACCAACAATTTGTCCAGTAGCTTGGTCTTTTTGCTGATATACAGTTCCACCTAAATTATTTTTAGTAAAGTTTGATGGTACAATAATCAAATCCATTTTATTAGAACCATCAATAAAATCTTTTGGTGCAATTGTAGTTTCAACACCAGCGGTTACACCAATGTTATAGTGTCCTTTTGGTTCAAACTCATTTGCTACTGAAACTTGCATAAAGATATCAGGCTTTTGTTCGATACCACCTATTACTCTTTCTAACATCCATCTACCAAATTCAGATGAGCCATCAACTTGGTTTTGCGGAGTATTACCCCATCTTAAAGGTATAATCTTAATATCATACTTATCCATCTTGCGTAGGGATTTCATTAAATCTCTACAATGGTCTCCGTAACCACTACGTGTAAAAATAGGTCCTTGAAATACTAATGTTGGTTTCATCTATATAACTTATTTAATTTTAAATACTTCGAATCTTTCTCTTGGTTTCCAATTTTCAAATGTTGATTCAATTCCATTTATCAATTGCTGAGACATGTTAGTGTGAGTTAATCCCATCTCTCCTATAAACGCTTCTCTACCCACTAATGCGTTTGCTTTACGAACTTCTCTTGGAGTATTGTACATATCCTCAATTGCTTCTGCAACTTCCTCTATATCAACTCTATCATCCCAAATATAAGGTGTTGGAACTGAACCTGCCAATGCTAATGCTCTACTCCATACAGGTCTAGCCCAAGGACCAGGTTTAGCTTTTCCTTCCCACTCTCTCCATTGGTGAAGTGAACCAATCTTAATGTAATCATCAGCTGTTAGTAATTTACCATCAACTTCAAATCCACATTGGTCTTGCAATCCACCAGTTACGTTTACAATGATTGGAGTTCCAGCCATTACCGATTCTGCAGTTGCTAATCCAAATCCTTCGTTGTTAGCAATGTTGATTGTTGCATCTGCTATGTTATAGTTCCAATTTAACTCATGTTGTAATCTTCTTTTTTCAGAGAATATAATATTACAATTAGGTGCAACAGCTTCGATTACCGCTGGTAAATCCGTACCATTTTCATCAACAGGTTGTGTATGCATTACTAATACACACTTATCTGCTTTCTCTTTACCAATTTTATCACAAAACTTTTGGAAAGCTACGATAACATCTGCTGGTTGTTTTCTACGGATATTACGATTACTCCAATATAATACAAAATCGTATTCCTTATCACCTAAAATTTCTTTACGATATTCAGCAGGTACATCGGTTGGTTTGTATAAATCAGTATTAATACCATGCGGTACATAACTTACTTGCCAATCTGCTTTTGGTTTCCAAGTTGGTTTTGTATCCAATGCCGATAATCTTTTAATGATACCATAAGTTTGACGGGAAATACATCCAATCCAATCACAACTCTCATAGTAGTTACGATTATACAATGGGTCTGGTAAATCATCCCAAATTGCGTAGAAAAGGATTGGAACATTTTGTCTGATTTCATGTTCGATATCATACAACCATGTCCAATAACGAGGGTCAGTAAAGTGTAAGATAGCATCGGGTTGTTCCGTATTAATTAGTTGTCTAATTAAATCCGCATTACCATAACCATTCCAAGGAAGTATTTTTAAGGAAGCATCTGCTACTCCATAATTCTTTTGAATATCTTCACTCAAATCTAAAATTTTACCAGCTTCAGGATGGTTGATTGCGGCTCCTACTTGAAACCAATCGTATTTGTGTATAGTACCTAATACCAACTCTTTAGACATTGTGGCTATACCGCTTGCCATTCTCAAATCATCTGATAGTAATAGGATTTTTTTCTTTTTTGCCATAACTTATTTTTCATTAAAATTGTGAACCTGATATTTGTAGTTGTAAGTACTCATTCATTTCTTTTCTAAAATCTTCATCTTTAACATATCTTTCAACTGTTCTATTTACCAGCTTTTGCAATGTCACATCAGAATCAAAGGAAACTTTTTTAAATGATGAATACACATCTTTCAATATTTTCACAGTTGTTAGCTTTGTGTTGTCTTGAATCATTGTATTGTGTATTTAATATATTTGTATATATAAGTATATACAAAAATAAAAAAACAACAATTTTTATCAAGGTTTTCCGTCACAATGTTTACCTAAAAATTGACACCATTTGCAATTCTTTTTGTTATTGCCAGGAACTTTAGGATATGGGATATCTTTGTAGTTACCCGTATCATCAAATACGGTATCAATAAACTCTACAAACTTATCATATACCTTAGTGACGGTTGGTGTTCCACTTGATGGAACGTGTTTGGAAATGTATGGAATAGGAAATGCAGTATCTTCTGGTAATTTCCTTCTCATTATCTGATATTCAACTTTAATCTTTGTAAGTGGAACATTGAATAACTCTGAATAATATTTTTTGTATAATAGTATTTGTGAATTCTTAAGTTCGTCCGCTTTTTGATATTGATTCCATCCTTGTGTAGATGTTTTCAAATCTACAATTATTATAGAGTTTTCTGCCAAATCTCTTAATACTATATCGATAAACCCAATAAAGTTTACACCTTCTTTGATTTTAGCGTTCAAAGGAATTTCAATACCAACTAATTCATAGCCAGATTTTGAATAGAACTTACTGCAATATTTTTTAAACCAAGTTAAGATTCTTCTACCATCACCATAGAATTCTTCTAATTCAATTTGTTCACAAGGAGTTCCTTCCGATAACAAATCTTTTTCTTTCGTATAGTTTTCTCGCATACGTTCAAGCAACAATTTATCTAAGTTGATTTCATCTGCTTGCTTTTTTGATACACCATACATAACTGAAAGATAATGTTGGATTGTTTCGTGCATAGCAGAACCAAATATAGTATGAATGTTACCGGAACTTTCACCCAACTTATCTATGTAATTTAATTTATATTGTTGTGGGCAACTGCTCCACATTGAGTACTGCGAAAATGATACTTTAGCCATTATGTTAATTTATTGTGTAAAGATACGAAAAATACTTCAGATTACCAAATTAAACTTTAAGTTTCAGTTTAGTAATTAGCTTCGTATCCGTACCATACGCCTCTGCAATTCTTTTTATTTCCTCCCTTCCAGAAGTACTTTCGTATAGTATATCCAAATATTCGGATGCGTGTTTTGTAGAAACTTCATACCATTTGGCAACTAAATCAATTAACCAATCTTCGTAATCTTTTACGGATTTACCTTTCATATAACGAAGATATGTTTTACCTTTTGGTATAACACCAATAAGTGCTTTATAAACAGCTCTCGGCGGTGCCTCTTGGATATAAGGTTGTATTTCTGCTATTAGCTCTATCCATTCCGGATTCATAGACATATAGCGAATTATTAACCAATTACTCCAAGTCTTTTTATCGGCATCATCCAATTTATCCCAATAATTAGGGTCTTGCTCTTTTGTTACTGCATTGATGTGGTCAAATAGTCCTTTTGGCATATTATTCTTCTACTTTTAAACCCGGAGGTAATAATTCATTAAGTACTTCACCACAATCTCCACAAAGGAATAATTCAACCGGTAGTACTTCATCTTTTGGTTTACCAGTTAATAACTTTGAAATCTTACGAAATCCGAATCCTTGTACAAAAACTTCACCACCACATTTTTTACATGCAATTGGTTCAGTTTTTTCTAATGGAATTGGTTTTTCTTCTATCGGTTGTCCACCTGCTCCTAAAATGTTAGCCATTATATAATATTTAAAATTTGAATTAATGTTGCAGCTGCAATAATTTCTTTATCAATTGCTACCGCCGATTTTGCAACTCCATCACCTAATACCAATATTACGTTTGCTGTATTTTCTCCAGCGTATTCATCTACCTTGTCATATAGTAATGTAAATAAATCAGTAAAATCAGTTGTTTTAGAATCAAGTATTGCCTGTCTTACGTTCATATATTTGTTTCGTTTATCATCCTTTGATTTAAGGATATCCAAAACTTTCATCTTATAATCATTCTCCAATAAATTTTGAACGTCCACTTGTAGTTTACCTTTAAGAGAATTCAATTGACAAGTATTGATAATTTTACGAATGTCTGGATAAGAAGAATCAATGATTGGAACTAAATCTTTTGGGTCAAACTGAACATCTTCCGCTTTCAAAATTTTACTCATTTGAATAGCCACATCCTTTTTAGTTGGTGGAGTGATTTGAAAAGTTTGACAACGGCTTTGGATTGGTTCGATAATCTTTTCAACATAGTTACAAGTCAAAATGAATCTACAATGTTTACTGAACGTTTCCATTAAGTTACGAAGGATTGCTTGTGCGTTTGGAGTCATATAATCAAACTCATCTAATATAATGATTTTGTATTTTTTGAATCCCATAGATGATGCAAAGTTCTTTACTTTGTTCCTTACAGTTTCCACATTGTTTTCATCCGATGCGTTAATTACCATATAATCGCAATCGATTGATTTAACAATTAATTTTGCCAATGTAGTTTTACCAGTACCCGCTTTTCCAAAGAAAAGTAAATGTGGTACATCTTCACTTTCAATGTATCCAGCAACTTTATTTTTAAGATGCTCATTTCCAACATAGTCCTCTAATTTAGATGGTCTATATCTTTCCACCCAAAGTGAGTGGTTTATTTGTTCTTCTTCTTTTAATTCAAACATATTTTTATTTTTTATTTACCAGTTGACCCGAATCCGACTTCACCTCTTTACGATTCTAAATGATCCTCTACATCTTCAATTTCGATTTGTGGGTATGGTATGATAATGATTTGTGCAATTCTATCGCCCACTTTATAAAATTCAGTTGTTGGTACTTTTGTTTCATCATACATACCTTCACTACCAAATACTTTATTAAAAGTGGCTTGGATTTCACCTCTATATCCACTATCAATCACGCCAACCGAATTACTCAATTGTAAACCGGTCTTTCGGATTGATGAGCGTGGAAATACTAATCCTACAAATCCATCTCTAATTTCCATTGCCAATCCCGTACCATAAGTTATTTGTTCGGGTGTATCTTTAAGGATTTCAGTTGCTACCAAATCCATACCAGCATCACCATCTTTAGCATACGCCGGAATTACAGCATTCGGCTTAAGCCTCTTTATTTTCACTTGCATTGTTAATAGTTTTAAAAGATTCTTTTTGTTTGTTTCTCAATTCTCTACCCGCATCGGTAAGTTCTCTAGCAAATAGTTTAAATATTTTACCAGTATTTCCGTGTTGGAAAGTTATATATGAATTTTCAACATTAGTAATTGTAAAAATTACTTTAGGGTCTTCATTTTTATTTAAATCATCATCTGTCCATGCGAATATTTGCGGTTCATCTTCATCAAATTGAAAACACCACTCACATTCTTCGTACTTCTTTTGTGATATAGTTACATTAGGTTCATCGAACTTAAGTACTTCTTCTTTTTTTGTTTTTTTAGTCTTTGCCATAATTTTGTTTTGTTTTACAAATATACGAAAAAAAGTTTAGAATTCAAAAAACTTTTTTGCGTTTTGAGATTCTGCGGATGCCATCTCCCATTTAAGAGCTCCAAAGAAATCATTCAATTTATTTTCCAATTCTGCTTTATAGATTTCATCTCTATCTATATACTTGTTAATGAAATCTAATATATCTTTAGGGTCATTATAATCTTTAAATGCAACAGTATCTATTCCTAATGGATTGCTTTTAAGATATACCCACTTAACTTTTTCACCATCTCTAATAGGTTCATGTTTAAACGGACATTCGAAGAACTTTAATAATCGATTGTATGCAATTCCAGCTTTAACGTGCGCAGGTGTGCCTTTCTCAAAGTTAGCGATTGCTAATCCACTATCCTTTCTCCACTTACCTTTATCGTATTTACTCAACTCTTTGATTGCCCCACCTTTTGCTATTTTGTTTATTGGTAAACTATAAATGTTCTTTTTGAATTCTAAAAGTGATTCGTTTATTTGTTCATTCGTTTTACCCATTAGAATATCCTTTAGCATTTTTGCCATAAAGTCCTGAAATGCTTTGGGGAATGATGAACGAACTACATCTAATCCCTTTACATCTAACTTATCACACGGAATACCATTCTTTAGAATCATCCATTGTGCGTATCGTTTCTTTGCTACCCAAAATCCTGCTTTACTGATGTACTCTTTCTTAATCTCAAAGCGATGTTTTTCTTTAGGAATACAAAAGAATCTTTCAGCCAATAAATTATAGAAAGAATTTAAGAATGCTTGAGTTTCTTCGGCTATTGTGTTTACTTCGGATGCCATTCTGGTTTGGTCAAATGTTTTATATTCAGGATATCTGAATTTAACCAAAGGTTCTGCCATCATATAAATTGAATCGGTATCAATGTAAACATTGTAATCATCTTTTGTTCCCAACTCTTTTTGGTATTTAAGATTTGCCATTTCTGCAGTTTTTTTAATTACGGTTTGACCGGTAATGGTTACCGCTTCTGCATTATCAATATCATAGAATCTAAATGCCACAAGTCCTAACACACCATACATTGAGTTCAAAAGAATCTTTTGTACCAACTGCCTCTTACCATAGAATTCGTATTTTTCAGTATCACCTGCCTCACCATACTTCTTCTCCAACTTTCTGAATTCTACCCTTTGTTTGAACCAAGTATCCAAAATATCTGCAATCAAACCTGGTTTCTTTTGTGTATATAATACACCATTTGCAGCTACTCCTAATTGGTTATCCTTAATTACTTCTTCTAATTCTTTTCTATTATAACTAAACTCCTTTGTTTTACCCACAATAGTATATTGTCTATCTTCACCTCTAACCCAAGATTCAGGATCCCAATCTTTAATTTTACCAACTTTAGTTTCTGGACTAATGTTTAGAGTCATAATGATTGATGGATATAGAGATGTTAAGTCCAAGTCATAAATCCAATCGTACTTACCAACAATAGGTTCTTTAACATATGCTCCAATAAACTTTTCTTCACCAGCTTCGGCTTGTTCTGCAAGTTTATCTTTGTGGTTCTTAGGTTTGTTAGGTGCTACTAATCCTTTCTTTTTAAGGTACGCCAAACACGCTCCTTCCAAATATTTTGATGAGAAAATATAATCCTCATATGGAGTATATCCGGAATGACAAATAGCTCTACTCAATTCAATGAACTGAAGTTTTGCATCCATTGATACAACCAACTCAACGTCAGTAATGTTATATTCAATGAACTTCTCCAAATCATCCTCAAATAGGTCATCCAAACTTCCTTCATATTCAACTTTACCTCTACCCAATTCTTTGGTAGCAATATGATTCAACGTATATGAACTCTCTAAACCAAAGTTGTATCGTTTATACAAACCAATATAGTCCATAATACTCACACCGGCAATACTATAACGATTACGATAAGGTGACCAGTATGTTTTACCTATACAAGATAAACGATTAGCCTGTTTTTCGCCACATACATTTTTAATACGATTGTACAGGTATGGAACGTCAAAGAAATCGATGTTCCATCCTGTCCAAATTGTTGCATTTACACTTTCAACATAAGTTAGATATTTCATTAGTAGTTCACGTTCACTATTAAAAATATGAACATGCACATCTCTACCATCTTTTTGAAATGATTTACCATTTACCTTGCCTTTCTTATCAACAACAAATACGTGATACTCTTTTGTAGCATCATCATATGCCGCTATTGAAGTAATTTCGTTTTCTGCTTTTTCAATGTTTGGAAGACCTGTTACCATTTCTACCTCAATATCAAAAGTTAAAACAATGTGACCTTTAGATGGTGTATCATCACTATATAGGTCAACTAATACTCTGGTGGTTTCTGGTACATCCGATTCAAATAATTCTTCTCCACTATCCTTTTCCCATTTATACACTTTGGATAAACGGTCACCATGCATAGATTGATATTCCCCATTCGGGTCTTTAATATATGCATATTTTTTATATGGAAATGTGCGATACCCTAAAGTGTCATCCCACAAATGAATTAAGTTTCTATTTCTTTCAAAGAAAATGTTTTGATACATCTATTATGTTATGGTTTATAAAATATAA
>JACCDX010547263.1_pt1 | contig 13296 bp, 7 predicted proteins | sample 7449681 | NCBI WGS metagenome assembly JACCDX01 (sample SAMN15323450, study PRJNA562643) | freshwater metagenome | isolation source: river surface water | place: USA:Blue River Watershed | collected 2017-08-18
GCGCCAGATCATCATGAGTCCGCTCTATGAATTGGATCAGGCTGTTATCCATAATGTGATGGGCACCTTGTCCAACATCAACAATTTCAACCGCACCCTGGGCAACCTTTTGGATCCGATTCTGCAAATGAATCAAGGCTGGGGCCAGGGCTGTGAAAATGAGCGCACTCTGAGCTGGGTCGCCCAATACGATCGGACGGGCACGCGCGCCGGTATTTGTCAGTTCAAAATCACCCATGTGCTGGCCGCCAATCAGTTTGGCTTTGATGCCTGGAATCTGATTCAACCGACCCGTATCAAGACGCAGTTTGTGGTCGTACAGGATGATCCTGTGATCAACAAGCAGTTGGTCTTCAACGGCGTGGGTCGCATTCGCGGCGAGCAACTCAAGTTCAAGAGTTTCGAAACCACCAAGCGTCTTGACCAGGACGAAAGAGCTCGGATCTGTTATGTGCCCTCGTCGAATCTGACCTGTGCTGACAACCTGAATAAGCCTTTGGCGGAGCAGACATTGAACTGCGCGAACCATTCGCTTTTGTCACGCTTCGATGCACCGAATCAAAACAAGTACTGGATCGATATCCTTCAGCCCAAACTCGTGAATTTTATCACCAAAGGCGAATTCGTTCCAGCAGGCAACGGTCGGGCTCATAACGATCCTCTTTGCGCTGGCTTCGCTCCTTAATGGCAAACGGTTGAGACTGAGAATAGGTGGACCCTCGCGTCCACCTTTTTTCTTTTGATCAGTTGCCGCAATTCCAGGTGTGATGAGCCGATTCCTTGAAGACGGGTTTATCGCCTACAGTCCGACCGGTGTGAATCACACGGAATTCATGCTTGCCGGTGCCAGAACAGTTGTATTTCACATAGTTTTCACCCGGCCCAACAATCTTGACCGTTTTCAAATCTTCCCAACCGTACCAGCGCGAGCGCTGCATCGTCAGGTAGGATGTTCCTTTGGGACCGCAGTTAGCCTGGCTGCCACGGCCTGTCAGGGTATTGCCGCTCCTGGTCAAGGTCCCAATGTGGATCTCGCAAGTGGCACGGGCCATCATCGCAACGCTATCAGCCTGACTCTCCGCGACACCCTGGGCAGGCATTTCACCCTTGCTTTCCGTGTCGATGTCCAAGCCTTCTTCCTGAGCCGTGGCTTCGATTCTCGCTACTGTCTCTTCGATCTCCGCTTCATCCACAGTAAACTCAGCAGCAGCTATGAGCGATGAGCTTGCGAGCAGAACCAGGGAACATGTGAGCAACGTGTTTTTCATAAGCATGGACGACCTCATTTGGGAAGTTTGGGAGCGGGGATGCTCCGCATGAGAAAACTCTTAACAGGTCGACGATGCTTGAAGCACGCCCAAGATCCATAATCACTTGCGAAGTGTTCGCAAAAAGAAAACAGGGGCATAAAGGCAATAGATCACCCAACAAAAAGGCGCAGCTGGACAGTTCAAAATCCCGACTCCAGAGAATCGGGATTTGCAGAGATCGCGCGTTTCAGTCCCTAGAGCAGCAGCTCCACCTGCTGCACACCCCAAAGTCCTTGGGCAAGACTCAAGCGATCAGCCTGACTATCGAAAACAACACGCAGGCGGTTGTTTTCAAAACCATCGAACCAGTCGAGAAGGGGGAAACTGCGACGGGGTTTCGAACTTTCACCCTGGCTGTTCACGGTAACGACAGGAACCAGACGTAAGGCTGAGTTCTCTTCTTTCAGCACCAATCCTTCGCGATCCGACCGCAAAAGATAAAGCGTTGATTTTCCCTGGCCCAGAACTGCTATGAGCTGGACATCCTGAGTTGGCAGATAGGGAAGCACCAGACTTTGCCGTTCAAAACGATCCTGGGCAACGCGCAAACGGATCAGCTGGAATGGAGCCCATTCCTGCGCTCTCTCAAGCAAGATGAGGTCCTGGCCTACCGATTGCCAGGTGCTTTGCATAGGACTGAGGTCGTATAGATCCTGAAGGCGGGCGTTTCGACCTTCCACACGAAGGGCTGTCAAGACCCTCGCTGTCTGGGCCCAATGGGAAGGCTGAGGCCTGACATCAGGTTGAGGCGATGGCTCCAGCGTGACCTGATCGGATTCCTGAAAGCCCAGGAAGCGATCCTCTTCTGTAATCAACAGCGTGCCTTCCACTCTGACAGGACGCCCCGGGATATTCAAAGTCTCCTGACAACGAACTTGCAAACGACTGGCATCCACAGGGGCCAGATAATAGCGGTTGAGATTGAGATCGCGGAAGCGCGGATCCTGAGTCACAAACGAAAGCGCGTAACTCACATAGGGTTTCTTTCCAAAAACAAAGTAGGATACATCCTGAGCGTCCTTAAGACAGCTGGCGAGATCGGAGGCCTCGAAAAGTTTAAGACTCGACCCTAAGCGAACAGAAAGTAACTTCAGTCCGCTGTTGATCAGGATCTCATTTTTAGACAATTCGACCAGCTGCGCGACTCTGGGGGCATAGAAAATTTTGTCGTAAAAGCCAATACCATAAGATTGCGGCGCCTTCCATTCCACGGTATCGACAAGCGTATTGGCAAAGGCGCCATTCTGCAGCTGAAACCGCAGGCGATGCAGCTTCTGCACTTCATTCCAGACTTCATTTGTTCCTTCAAGACTTTTGACCTGCTGACTGGTGAGAACAAAAAGTTGACCGTCACTGGAAACAAGGTGGGACAGGTAGCGACCGTCAAGAGTCTTCCTGAGGAGAGTCTGATCCAGTTCGGCATCAGAAAGCTCAGGCTTGACGATGCGGATAACGGTTTGACCTTCAAAAGTACCTGGAACCTCCTGATCGATCAACTGCACTCCATAGGAAAGACCACCGATCGTCGCGAGCGCATAAGCCCGTATATCGCGAGCCAATTCAAGGACCGAGATGGCTTGAAAAATCTGATCGGCGGCCCCAAATTGATTGTCCTCCAGATTGAAGGTGCTGAGATTTCGATCGCTCAGGGTATGCATACGATCGATTTCAGGATTGGCAAAGACCCGGCGTAGCCAGGCTGCGTCAGAAGCCAGGAAGCCGCCTTCCTGAATCTCCTGACCACTGGCTTTCAAATCAAAGCTGATGATCTTGCCGCCGCTCAGATATTTGTTGTCGCCCCAGGAGTAAGCAGGGAAGATAATGACTCCGCTTCCGTCGTCGCGAGTCCGCACCGCAATCGATTTATCCGCATCATTGAAATAGGACCACAGTTGACTGCTCTTCAAGGTCAGCTGGGCCACGGTTTGGACTTTCTCTCCTGCCTTGGAAGGCAGTTTGAATATCATGGCCTGTGGACTGCGAGCAGCTGTATCACCCACCACGGGCACGATCCAGCCCAGCGCAAGCAGATAGTGTTCGCCGCGATACTGGAAGGGAATGGCTCGTTCCATCCAACCGTCGAAGAGGGTTCGGCCCAGATAATTCAATTTTTTCACAGGGTCGCTGAGGTCAAAAACATCCAAGGGGTCGACCTGATTGGCAGGAACCCAGAAGACATAGAGTTTATCGTCTACAAAACGCACATCCTGCAAATCTGCATGGAGTCCTGTGGTATCCCCCACGCTCACGCTTTGATCGGGGAAAATCTTGCCAAGACGGCCATCGCTTTGTTTGACAAAGATGCCTTTCAATCCATATTCGGGATCACGGGTCAGCTGCTCAGCATAATCTTCGACGCTAATGTTGGCGGGCTTTTCTTTCAGCTTGCGTCCAAACCAAAGAGGCCGGAATTCGGCTTCGGCTGCGTCCACAACCTTTGCATTCTTGCCGGGCAAAGCGAAGGATTCGACAGTGACCCGACGAATCATGGTGCCTTGACCATTATCGACCCAGGAGTTGCTTACGGCAAGCAAAGCTCCCTTCCGAATATGAGTCGCGGAACGTTCACGCAATTCACCTTGGGTGGAAACGGTCAATAGTGGACGTACGCTGCCTTGTGGATCCGAGATATCGATCACTTCCACTGTGCTCTGCCGCTCACGCCAATTGAAAATATTTCGCGAAAGCACGGAAATCAGGTAATACTGTGCTTGTCCGTTTTCCTGGGTCTCGACGATGTTCATACTGCCCATACTCTGCACGGGCAAGGCCAGTTGGTAGCTCGTGACGTCTCGCAATCCCTCGGCGACAAGCTGGTAGGAATTGATCCAACCTTGACCACCCTCCATCGAGGAGTAATCCCAGCGACTGCTGGCCACGTAGAGCACATTACCCACGAGGCGTGAGTCCGCCACCATACCGGGAAGATCAATCGATTGAATCAAAGCTGGTCGACGGGGATCGGCCACCGTATAGACAACCACTCGGCTCTGCGCGCCGCCCTGAACATCCCAGCGGCGTTCCATCACCACGATCTGCATGGTTTTTTCAATGAAATACATTTCCATCAGATCGTGACCAGTGGCTTCTGTGCGTCCCAGGAGTCTGGGCGCTTCAGGGCCCTGGCTGAAATCGACAACTTGAAGACCACGGTAAGGATTCAACACATAAAGAAGCTTGGAACCTTCTTTGCCAACTTTGAAAAGATCCGCTTCCTGAATGACCCGACTGTTTTCAGCGCCGGTGGCTGTATCGTTCTCATCACCTTTAGCGACCGGCGTATGGTAGCGATGGGAAATGTTCAGAAAACTCTTTTGTCCGACGTAACGCTTGAGTTGTCCTTCGACACTATCAGGATCAAGAGGACGTGGGTCAAGTGTTCCATCGGCCGATTGTGGGGCTCCATTTTCATCGGGAGAAGGTGAGCAACCTGCTCCGAGCATCGCCCCGAGCAGGATAAAAATTCCGAGATATTTACGCCGCTGTGTCACGCTCATAAGTAATTTCCTCCAGTAAGCGAAGATCAAGGGGCACATCATCAATAACAGTTGCGTGCTCATTCGCGATTATTAACACAGTTGTGTAGCCACGCCGAGGATCGGCCAGCCAGTATTTTTTAAAAAAATGTTCTGGGAGACAGAAGCCGTGGGGGAACTCAACGACTCTGAATAATATGGGACATGCAGAGTTCCGACGTGTGATTAAAATGGCTAGTTTCAAATCCCGATGGACCAGGCCTCTGTCCTCCTCAAAACCAGTGAGACAGAAGATTGGACCACCAGGACTTCAGATCGTGACCACAGCTAAAAGCGCCAGGAGAAGCAAAATTGAAGGCTAGGAAGCCATATCCAAGGCATCGGGCTCCAATGGAATAAAAAATTTGTTCGGTATTTCCATTTCAAAGTGAAATGGCACGTGCTCGGCATCCTCAACCTGAGCCAGTCTTATTTTGATACTGCCACCTGCTTCCTCGATGTAGCGCTTGACAGCGTCCAATCCAACACCACGACCGGATATATCGCTCACAGCATTCTTCGTGGATAGGCCCGCTTCGAAGATCAGCACCGCGATCCGATCGGGAGTCAGATGAGTCTTGCCATCGATCAAGCCTTTCAAAAGGGCCTTCTCGCGAATGGAATCCAGATTCAGACCTCCACCGTCATCGCCGTATTCCAGGGCCATCATGCTGCCTCGAACTTCAGCTCGTATGTAGATCGTGCCATCGACATCCTTGCCTAGTTTTTCCCGCAATGCGGGTTTTTCTATACCGTGATCCATGGAATTCCGCAGAAGATGCACCAGGACCCCATGCATGAGGTTGACACCCTGGTCGCGCATCACAACCAAAGGCAGCTTGATCTCAAATTTGGGAACATGTTTTTCCAGATCACGGGCAATGGAGTCTAGGCCTCGGCTGGCTTCTTCAATAACATCCTGCATGCGAACGAAGCCTGAGTTATAGAGGAGAGATCGAACCGATTTGACCAGGGATTTTTGATGCGGATTCAGATAATCCTGAGTGATCTCATTCAAGCTGGCCAGCACTGATTCCAAAGTCGAGCTTGGCATTTTAATAACGCGTTCCGACAGATGCCAGCCGAGCTTCTCCTGGCCCACACTGCGATATCGCTCGATCAGTGTTTCCACCCGCGTGATATCTGCAAGTAAGGCGTCGCGGTTCCAGACCGTTTGACCTTTTGCCAGTTTCTGATAGTTATCCTCGACTTCGTGAGTGGCCGAGGATACGGCGCGCAAAAGATAGGTCCGGGCCGTCCCTTTGATCGTATGCATGTTCACAAAAAGTTGTTTAATAACCTCCGGCCGGCTCTCATCAAACTGCTGGACCAGCTCCCGATTCTGATTCAGATACTCTTTGGTCTTATTCAGGAAGCGATGGAAACGGTCTTCTGGAATATGAATGAGTTCAATCAGTATTTTCAGATCTTCTTCCTGCTGCTGGGCTTTCAATTGGAGCTGGCGGACCTCCGTCACATCCCGAAGGTTAACTAGAACTTTTTCCACCAAGTTCTTGTTATCCAGCATCGCGATCCAATCCACCTCCAGCACCTTTTCTTCACCGTGAAAGGGCTGATAGCTTATTTCACGGACCAGATTGCCTTGATTGACTTCAAAATTGAGCGCGTCCTCGCCTAAAGTGGCGTCGAGGCAGGATACGATCTGAGCTTTCTGGTCAGAGTCCAAATGGCTTCGCTCCAGCAAAAGGCTTTTGATATTCCGCTGACTCACATCCTCCGTTCCCACGATATCCAGAAGATGAAAGGAATACTGAGGATCGATTTTATCCTCGACCGAGTGGACACTGAATATGCCCTGCTTGATATTGTCCAGGATGGATTTGATATCTCGCGTTTGCCGATCTACTTCCTTCTTCAGTTCACGCGATAGATATTCAGCTTTGCGGAAGGCCAGGGCGAAGCGTTGCGCCACGATTTGAGACTGACAAACGAGAAAAGCTGCCATGCCTATGCCAGCTATATTATTATAGCTGAAGATCACGACATCCAAAGTATAAAGGATATCGATCAAACCACTGGAAGACATGGCCAACGCGCCCAGCAGCAACCAATTTGCACCTTCAACTTTATCTCGCAAGGCTCGGTAAAGAATGCTCAAACCGAAGATACTGGCCAGGGGATTACCGAGCGCATAAAGAGGCTTGATAACAGAATAGTGTTGCGCCACGGGTGTAAAGAGCGCGTAAAGAAAGGGTATACCGCTGAAAATCAAAATGGAAGGAGCAAACCAACGCTTTGTCTGGGCAGGAAAACAAGATCGAAAGAACGCAAAGACCAGCACCATGCTGGGCAACCAGAAGAACCATTGCAGCTTGTAATTAAGCTCATAGCTCCACTTGAGGTTTTCCAACCAGTCTGTCCCATTGTTCGCGTACCAAAAATTGCGCAGTGTTCTCTCCAAGGCATAGAGGGATAACCACAGACTGCCAATGTCCTCACGCCTTCTCAGAAAAAGAGAAAAGGAATAAACGGATACAAAGGAGGTGATTCCAATCAACCAATAGTTGATCTTTTGGGTTCGGGAATATTCTTTCAAAGCTGTATTCTGAGTGGAAAGAACCGGCGCTATCCAGACACCACCCCAGGAATGATGAAAGTTGGCAATCTGTATCAGTATGAAATGAGTCCGAGGCGCTGGAGACAGAAAAGCACCGATGTCTTCATTGGTGATCTGGGGCAGGTTCTCTGCTGCTATTTCGGAAAAACGTCCAATCTCCAGGAGTGGCCGATCCGATCCCTGGCCATCTTCGGAAAAAACGTACAAGCGTGCGCTCGTAAATGCGCTCCAGCCCCAGATCGCCATGTCCAACGCGGGTACGTTGTCCACTTGCAGGATATAGGTAGCAAAACCCTGACCGCTTTTCATGAGAGGCTTTGGTCCGTCGTTGAAGCCCGTGCCGACTTCAATCGTGCGGGCGCGAGCCACCCATTCCTTCGGGCTTTTCAGGAAATCCTGTGGATGAATGACAGCATCAGGGTAGAAAAGCCACTGCCCACCCAATCGATACGCTGTTTCCTGGGAAAAATTTATCAGATCGAGCTGGCCGCTCTTAGCAGTCAGGTTCTTGATGTCTGCCAGCATCGTCTCTGGAAAACAGAGGATGACGCTCATGAGGAGACAGATCTTCTGGAGCTTATGCCACAGCACGTGGACCTCCTTTTCAGTAAGGGCCGCAGGCCTGCCTCGCAGCAGGGAGCAGCAATGGATTGTGACTACTGTGGCTTCATTATAGCGAAAGAACTCAAGGATGACTCAAAAAACAGCAGGTGAATCCTGTGTAAAGACTTTTAGCGACTACTAATCAGAAGGAATTAAAGAATTGGTCGTCAGTAAAATTGTCGAGCCAATTTCTTCTGCAGTTTTTTGAAAGCACAAAAAAATTTGCAATACAAAACCTCCGACGCTCGTCGTACTAAGTACAAGAACGATCGCCATTGCGCAAATCACGGCAGGGAAAAGAATATGAAGGATTGTCGCGGAATTTTACTTACGGTATTCATACTTCTATCTATTGAAGGAAGTGCCGCGACTTTCAGCACGCCGTCCCGCGGTGCAAGCATGCCATCGCAATGTGAAGATGATGCACTCCAGACGGTAGCAGCTGCTGAAGAAAGAAACAGCTGGGCTTTCCGCTGTGGACATTTGGATCGCGCTGTCTGGCAGCCGATCTTCACTGCGGTCGCGAGCCAACGCAGTTACCCGCTTTTCATCACAAATGGTCCTGGTCCATCGATTTATCACCCTGATTACGGTTCGTGCCTGCTTCCGGCTGACGTTTCCTTTTATGAAGTTTGTGAAAATGGAACCGTTCTTTTCGATGGCGCCACGAAAAAGTATGGTGCAGGGCAGACCTGGGATACCAGTGCGTCCAACGTCATGGCTGGAGACAACGGCCGATTCATTCGCGTTCTTCTCCATAATGTCGAGCATTGGGGTGCCGCCGCTTATGTCTTTCACTCTGACTACAGCTATGTGGATCTCAGCGCTTATTCGCGGCTACATCTGCAGATCAAAAATAGTGGCTACGGAGCTTCCCTTGAACTCCAGCTTTTTCTCGTCGATATGGACGGCCAAGTCGAATCAGTAAGGGTCCCGGCCTCCATCAGCCGTTCCTATCAGGACATCGTGATCAATCTTAAGCAATTGAACTTGAATGGCTTCCCTCTCGATAGGACGCAGGCCCTGGTAATCGGCAGCTCGGAACCGCTTAAGCAGAGCTATTCACTTGACATCGCAAAAATCAGCGCAGATTAATGTCAACACTCTTGCTTTGGGATGGCTATGCGTTTCGTCTTCATCGAAGTCCTGTCAATCTTCCTGGCTTCAACCGCTGCCTTGGCCGAAAGTCGGACGGTGACTCATATTGAAGCTGGGCAGGAGATTCGTCTGGGTCAGGGTTATTATGCAGAAACCGATGCTTTGAAAGGTCCTTGCATTACCGGTGATAGCCTCTATGTGAAGGACACCGAGGCTTTCATAGGATTTGAAAATGCTCTGACGCGTGACCAGCTCGACGAGGAGATCACCGCGAAGTTTTCGGGTGGCATCAACGTTTTCATAGCTTCCGCCAAAGTCACCAATAAGTTGAGCAGTCTCGTCAATGAGGATGCCTACAAGCGTAAGTTCGTCTATAAATCGAGTTACAAGACCAAAACGGAAAAGTTGGCCAATCCCCGCCCTGATGCGCTGGGTCAGCGACTGATCGATCTGCGTGACAGCAACCTGAGTATTGCCAACTGCGGTCGGGAATACGTCGAGTCCATCAAGCATGGGGGTGAACTCTATATCGTTCTGGAGTTTGATTTTGCCAACAAGGAAATCTTGAATGAAATTAGCACCAGAATCGAGTTCAAGTTCCTGGGCATCAAGAAAGTCAAAGAGTTTTCCAAGAAGACGAGCAAACATAAATCCGCCATTCGAGTCAGTGTCGACGCCTTTCAGATTGGAGGCGACCCCGCCATCCTTCAAAGGGTCCTGGCCGCCCATCCCAGTTCATCCTGCCGACTTGATGCTCTGGATCAGTGCGATCGCCTCATCGAAAGCCTTCTGCAGTATGCTACCAGTGAAACAGGATTCATGGCTCAGTTGCAGGACAGAAGTCCGCTTTCGTTCACGACCGCACCTTACGTGGAACGCTCACTATCCCAATTGGTGGCAACAGCCTCGCCTCTGCTCAAATCCGAGCAGCTCTTTGCCTATCAGGAATTAACCAGCTGGTACAATCGGGAGGAAAAGAGGCTGCGGAAAATTGATGAACTCCTGGCCTCGCCTTTGGTAGCACGGACGCAAAGAAATCAGCTCTATTTCGCGCGTGATGCGATTGACGCCAATGTCTCGCGCACTCTGAAAGCCCTCACAGCTTGCGAAGCCACAAGCAGTCTTTGTCTGGAGCAAAGGGATGAAGTCGCTGCCCAGATGCAAGGCATGGATGAGAGTCTGCTGACTCCTGTACGTGGGTTCTATTATTATTGCAGAAAAAATGATTCGGATAGTGCTGCGGGAATTCAAACCGTGCTCCGATTCTTGAACACTACCGATTGTCAGGCTGCCGAGGACGCTTTGGTCAACGTCAGGGACTTGAAGCTTCGCGATCTTGGCCTTCTGGATATCGAGTTTCTGCGACCTATGACGGCTCTGCAGAACCTGGATATCTCTCGGAACCAGATCACCAATCTCTATGCCTTGGGTTCCTTACGCCAGTTGAAAAGTCTGAAAGCCAACCGTAATAGTCTGGATTCCATATCTGGTCTTGAAAAACTCAAAAATCTGCAGCGCATCGATCTTTCCAGAAACAATCTGACAAGTTTGGAACCGTCTTTTGGCCTCGGTTCCGTGCAATTCTTATCGGCTTATTACAATCTCTTGAACCCTGACGACTTAAAAGGCCGATTCCCGGGAGCACGGACGCTCTATTCGTCGGACGACGCCTGTCGTTACGAAGCGTCTCAGCTTCTGGCTGCGCAAAAGATCGACCCGGAATCGGCCCAATTGTATCAGGCCATTGGCTTTGGACCCAGCTACCTGGAAGGTGGGCAAATCGAATGGGTGGACTGTGAAGTGGCTGCTGAAACTTATGAATAACGGACCTTTACTTTGAGGTTGGGATGGCGATATACAAGCATCATGAACTTTATCTCTTGAGCCTTCTCGTAGTCTCGTGCCAGGGAAAAAGCAGCAAGACCTGCTCCAAATCGCAGGCGCTGGCTACCGAGACAACACCGGCGTCCTCTCTTTTCACGCTTGCTGTGACCAAAGACGGCAAAACACGCGAGCTCTGCACGGCCGTTCACGTGAGCGAAAGAAAGCTGCTCACTTCCCTTGAGTGTATTAGTTCCCTGTGCGGAGAATCTCCCGAAGCCGCATGCTTGAATACCCTCAGCTTACGTCAACCCATGTCGGGTGAGCTGGCACGCATCAGCAGTGTGCTGCTTTATCCTGGCTATAAAAATATCAATCGCATATCAGTCGATGGCTCTGATCTGGCACTTCTCCAGGTGGACCAAAAACTCCAAGCTCCCTATTTGCCACGCATCGACCAGGACGCTGGACAACGAATTCTAAAAGACAACGAGGGACGAACCTCGGATTTGGATGATCGTCAGAACCTCGTCATATCCAAAACAGATGGCACAGGTTCCTTTACATGGCTCCCTGTGTCTTTCCGCTTTTCGATGGGCGTCAAAAACCAGGAAGTCCTGGCAGGCTATACCCGATCGCACGCCTGCTATGAAGATCGAGGTGGTGTCTTATTGGGGCGTATGACCGAGAGCGAAAATTATCAACTCATCGGCATACTCTCGCGTGGCTTTCCAGGCGACAGGTGGCCCACCGATTGTGCGGATTCGGACGGAAATATTTTTTCCGTCGTTTATGACAAAAACGTCGTGCAGTGGCTGGAATCAAATGGTGTGAAGTTGGTTGAAGTCAATCCACCGATACCACAAACGCCCAACCCAACGCCGACGACAAAGCCGGACCAGGGTTCCGGTTCGACGTCTGATAACTGCGGCTAATCCCGCAGACTGAAAACCATCATGCCTCCAAAGGAATATGTTTTCCTTTGATCAGGATCCTTTTGCGTTTTTTTTCAGGAAGGAGGACGAGACCGACATAGTTCACCCAGATTGGTTCTGCTTTTTTCGATTCACTCATCATAACGACAAGGAAGAGTATGAACAGGATTCAATACACCCAGGCTTTCTCCGTTTTTTCCGCACTGGCTTGTCTTACGGCCAGTGCCTCGCTTTCCGCTTCGACTACAGGTCGCGGCTGGAAACTCCCTGAAAATGATTCATCGACCGCGATTGCTGTCAATGTTCGCTGCCCAGGCGGCGCTCTCGGCAACCAGGAAATTGCCACCGACTGGCTCGATGTGCCCCAGGCTAAACAACGTATAGACTGGGCCATCAGCTGCGGACATATCGCGCCGACCAGCCGCAAGCTTTTTGAAACATATCTGGATGCAGATACATTGGATCGCATGCCTTATCCCAAGGATGCTTCGGGTAACTTCACCAAGCTCAGCTATCCAACCTTTGCTCACCGCAATGCAGCGGCCGGTCATCCTATCTGGAAACCTGATCTCTCGACCTGCGACATGCCTGATGATGTATTCTTCCTCGGTCTCTGCACCACGGGCTGCTATGAGCCAGACCAGGTCGTGCTCTTCGAAGGCGGTTACAAGACTCTTCCTGAAGTCGCACAGTCGTCAGAAAAAGGCCGACTCTTTGTCGTGAGCGAAGGCTCGGGCTTCGATAACGTTGAGTACACCACGAAGGATATCAGCTATTTTACAGCCGATGTGCGTGACTCCAAGCAAACAATCGTGACCTTTCAAATGGCCAGCGGCGGCCAGCTGAAAGTGACTCAAAACCATCCGCTCGTCACAGGCACGGGCTTCATCAAGGAAGCCTCTTTGGTTCAGGTGGGTGATCATCTTGTCCTGGCCAATGGCCAACTCGATCCCATCGTCGAGCGCAGCGAGTATGAATACAGCGGCAAAGTTTGGAACGTGGCACCAAAAAGCAACTCCGAACAAAACAACATCGTGGTCGCGCAGGGCTATTTGAACGGATCTGCTCGCTATCAGGACGGATCGGTCAAGGACCTGAACCGTCTGCAGTCGCGAACTCTGATCGACGTGAAAAACTTCGATTAAGCAAAGCAGGCGCCCTCCCCGCTGCATTTCGGGGCAGGGCATCCTCAGTAACTCACTCCTAGGAGAAACACGGTGGCTCCGCGCTCCCTTTCCTCTATCATCATGATTTCCAGCTGGATCGTTCTGTCCGCGTGCGGCAGCGAGCAATCCGCCGAGCAGTCCAGGACCAGCATATACTCGAAGTCCCCTGGGACGACGAATCTCACGGACCTCAGTCCTGTCTCATCTGTGGTTGCTGTTTTGAAAAATCGAGGTGCCAACTGCTCCGGCGTGGCTCTCAATCGCAGCTAC
>JACCDX010885094.1_pt1 | contig 13296 bp, 8 predicted proteins | sample 7449681 | NCBI WGS metagenome assembly JACCDX01 (sample SAMN15323450, study PRJNA562643) | freshwater metagenome | isolation source: river surface water | place: USA:Blue River Watershed | collected 2017-08-18
AGACCGCCGGCCTGCGCCGCCCGGGTTCTGCCGCACTGGACCTGGCCTATGTGGCCGCCGGTTTCACCGAAGCCTTCTTCGAGACCGGTTTGTCGCCCTGGGACGTCGCTGCCGGCTCGCTGCTGGTCACCGAAGCCGGTGGCCTGGTGGGCAATTTCACGGGTGAATCGGACTTTCTGGAGCAGCGCGAAGTGCTGGCCGGCACGCCCCGGATTTACGGTCAGCTGGTGCCGATCCTGCACAAGTACAGCAAGTTCGCTGGCGCCGGCGAGAAAGCCGAAGTGCGCGAAGCCTCTCGCAAGCTCACGGCCCTCAAGCGCGGCGAATCGGCAGACGCTCCGGAACCCGAATCCGAAGGCCACGCCGAAACCGGCGACGACGCGCCGTTCTGACAGCACCCCAGACCCCATGGCGACCGCGCCTGACCTGAGCGCCCACACCCCCATGATGGCCCAGTACCTGGCCATCAAGGCGGATTTTCCCGACACGCTCGTCTTCTACCGGATGGGCGACTTCTACGAGCTGTTCTGGGACGACGCCGAAAAGGCAGGCCGCCTGCTCGACATCACCATCACAAAACGCGGCCAGTCGGCGGGGCAACCCGTCATCATGGCGGGCGTGCCTTTCCACTCGGTCGAGGGCTATCTGGCACGCCTGATCAAGCTGGGCGAATCGGTCGCCATTTGCGAGCAGGTTGGAGACGTCGCCACTTCCAAAGGTCCGGTGGAGCGCAAGGTGGTGCGTGTGGTCACCCCTGGCACGCTGACCGACAGCGAGCTGCTGAGCGAAAAATCCGAAGCCCTGCTGCTGGCCGTGCACCAGGGCAAAAAGGCCCGCTGTGGCCTGGCGTGGCTGAGTGTCACGCAAGGCGTGATCCATTTGGCCGAATGCGCGCACGACGAACTGGCCGACTGGATCGACCGCATCGGTCCGGCCGAACTGCTGGCCAGCGCCGGCATGACACAGTCTTTTGAAGAACGGCTGCGCCAGATCCGTGCCCAGCACCGCGGTGCGGGCCTGTCGCTGGCCCTGCGACCGGACTTCCAGTTCGACGCCGGCCTGGGCCAGCGCAAGCTGCTCGAACAAATGCAGGCCGCGAGCCTGGCCGCCTGGAACGCCGACACCTTGCACGATGCCCACGCCGCCGCTGGTGCGCTTTTGACCTACGCCGAGCACACCCAGGGCCGCAACCTGCCCCATGTGCAGAGCATCCGCGTGCAGCGCTCGGACACGCTCATCGACCTGCCGCCCGCCACCCGCCGCAACCTCGAGCTCGTGCAGACCCTGCGCGGCGAAGATTCGCCCACACTGTTTTCGCTGCTCGACACCTGCATGACCGGCATGGGTAGCCGCATGCTCAAGGGCTGGTTGCTCAGCCCCCAACGCGACCGTGCGCAGGCGCAGGAACGGCTGGGTGCCATTGCCCAGCTGCAGGGCCTTGCCGTTCGCCCTGAGCCTGTCGAAGGACAGGGCTTCGACAAGCTCAGCCTGAACGGTTCACCGGTCTACCAAACACTGCGCGAGCAGTTCAAAGGCGCCAGCGATGTGGAGCGCATCACTGCCCGCACCGCGCTGCGCCAGGTGCGCCCGCGCGAACTGGTGGCGCTGCGCTTTGCATTGCAACGGGCCAACCACCTGGCGCAAACGTTGCAAGCGCTGGTGCCCACTGAAGGCACGCTTCTGGCTCGCCTGGCCCGGTGGCTCACGCCACCCGTTGGTTGCGAGACCTTGCTGGCGCAATCGCTGCTCGAAGAACCCGCCGCGCTGGTGCGCGACGGCGGCGTGATCGCGCCGGGGCTGGACGCCGAACTGGACGAGCTGCGCGCCATCCAGACCAATTGCGACGACTTTTTGCTGGCGCTGGAAACCCGCGAGAGGGCCCGCACGGGCATCACCAACCTGCGGGTGCAGTTCAACAAGGTGCACGGCTTCTACATCGAGGTCACGCAAGGCCAGCTGGACAAGGTGCCCGAGGAATACCGCCGCCGCCAGACGCTGAAGAACGCCGAGCGTTTCATCACGCCCGAGCTCAAGGCTTTCGAAGACAAGGCCCTGTCGGCGCAGGAGCGGGCGCTGGCCCGCGAGAAGTGGCTCTACGAAGGCCTGCTCGACCAGCTGCAGAGCTTTGTGCCCGCCCTCACCGCGCTGGCCCAGGCCATGGCCGGGCTGGACGCGCTGTGCACCTTGAGCGAGCGCGCCATCACCCTGAACTGGTGCGCGCCCGAGTTCACCCGCGAGCCCTGCATCGACATCCGCGCGGGCCGCCACCCGGTGGTGGAGGCACGCCTGGCCGAACTGTCTGGCGGCAGCTTCATCGCCAACGACACCGTCATGGGCCCGCGCCAGCGGCTGCAGATCATCACCGGCCCCAACATGGGCGGTAAATCGACCTACATGCGTCAGGTGGCATTGATCGTGCTTCTGGCCAGCATCGGCAGCCATGTGCCCGCCAGCCGCTGCCGCCTGGGCCCCATCGATGCGATCCACACCCGCATCGGTGCGGCCGACGACCTGGCCAACGCCCAATCGACCTTCATGCTGGAGATGACCGAAGCCGCACAGATCTTGCACAGCGCCACGCCGCACTCGCTGGTGCTGATGGACGAGATCGGCCGCGGCACGTCCACCTTCGACGGCCTGGCGCTGGCCAGCGGCATCGCCACCCACCTGCACAACAAGGTGCAGTGCTTTGGCCTGTTCGCCACACACTACTTCGAGCTGACCGAGTTCCCGGCCACACACCCTGCGGCGGTGAACATGCATGTGAGCGCGGCCGAGTCGGGCAGCGACATCGTGTTCCTGCACGAAATCCAGCCAGGCCCCGCCAGCCGCAGCTACGGCGTGCAGGTCGCCCGTCTGGCGGGCATGCCCGCAGCCGTTTTGAACCACGCCCGCCACACCCTGCAGGCGCTCGAATCGGGCGCCCAGGATGCCCGCGCGCAGGTGGACCTGTTCGCGCCGCCCCCCGAAGCCGAAGTCACCGGTCCCACCGCCGTCGAAGCGGCCTTGGCCCAGATCAACCCCGACGCTTTGAGCCCCCGCGAGGCGCTCGACGCCCTGTACAGTCTGCAGCGACTGCTGCCCAAAAAGTAAAAAACATGACTTACTGCGTTGCCATCAAGACCCGCGCCGGTCTCGTCTTCCTGTCCGACTCCCGCACCAATGCGGGGCTCGACCAGATCAGCACCTTCCGCAAGATGATCATTTACGAGAAGCCGGGCGACCGCTTCATGACGCTGCTGTCGGCCGGCAACCTGAGCATCTCGCAGTCGGTGCGCGAGGTGCTGCAGATCGAGAAACTGGTCGAGCCTGGACAGGATGAACCCCTGACCATCTGGAACGCCAAAAGCATGTTCGACGCCTGCCGCGTTCTGGGTGCAGCCGTGCGCCGTGTGTACGAGCGCGATGCAGCGGCCCTGCGCGCTTCGGGCGTGGAGTTCAATGTGTCCATGATCTTTGGTGGCCAGATCGGCACTGAAGGGATGCGCCTGTTCCAGGTCTATTCGCCAGGCAACTTCATCGAAGCCACGGACGAAACGCCCTACTTCCAGATCGGCGAATCCAAATACGGCAAACCGGTGCTCGACCGCGTGATCACACCCGACACCCCGCTGGACGAGGCGGCCAAGTGCGCGTTGGTGTCGATGGACTCCACCCTCAAGTCCAACCTGTCGGTGGGCCTGCCCCTGGACATGGTGGTGTATCAGGCGGGTAGCCTGCACACCGAGCGCATCATGTGCATCGACGAACACAACCCTTACTTCCAGATGCTGCGCTCAAGCTGGGGCGACAAGCTGCGACAGATGTTCGACAGCATCGAAGATCCGATGTGGCATGGGGGCGCCACTGAAGTGCCGCTCATGGTGCCTGCCTCGCGCAATGCGCTGCTCAAGAAAATCACCAACCCCGACGAGAAACTGATCTGACGGCTTCACCATGCAGCCCCGAATCCTTTTTGCGCACGGCAACAGCTTTCCTGGAGGCACCTACCGCGTCATGCTGGACAACCTGCGCCAGCGAGGCTTTGAGGTGCAGGCCATCGACAAGTTTGGTCACGATCCGAAGTACCCGGTGACCAACAACTGGCCTCACCTGGTCCAGCAGCTGGCCGACGTCGCCCAAACCTGGCAGGGCCAGGCCCAGCCCGCCTTTCTGGTTGGTCATTCGTTGGGCGGCATCTTGAGCCTGATGTGCGCGGCGCGCCACCCGCAGCTGGCCCGCGGCGTGCTGTTGCTCGACTCTCCCATCCTGAGTGGCTGGAAAGCAACCACCCTGGGTCTGGTCAAGAAAACCCAGCTGGTGGGTTCGCTCTCACCCGGGCGCATCAGCAGCAAGCGCCGCAACCACTGGCCCAGCCGTGAAGCGGCGCTGGAACACCTTCGCCACAAGAAGGCCTTTGCCCAGTGGGACCCGCAGGTACTGGCCGACTACGTGGAATACGGCACCCATGACCAGCAAGGCCAACGCTGGCTGAGCTTTGACCGCGACATCGAAACCGCCATTTACAACACCCTGCCCGATCAACTGACGGCTTTGCTGCGGCGCCATCCACTCAAATGCCCCGTGGCGTTCATTGGGGGCACCCACTCTGTGGAAATGCGCACCGTCGGCATGGACCTGACACGACAGATCACCAAAGGCCGGCTGATGATGCTCGATGGCAGCCACCTGTTCCCAATGGAAAAGCCACTGGCCACGGCGGCAGCGATCGAGGCCAGCCTGCGCAACCTCATCGACTGAAACAGGCGAATCAGCGCTCGCCCAGGGACTGCGTCAATGTCTTGGTCACGGGCTTGGTGAGGTACTGCAGCACCGTACGCTCCCCCGTCCGTATTTCGATGGTGGCGGTCATGCCCGGCTGGATTTCCAGCTGCTCGTGCGGCTTGCCGCTGAACTGGCGGCCGATGGTTTGAACCTGCACCCGGTAGTACGGCTGTTCGCCCTGGCGCAGGTCTTCGCTGAGGGTATCGGCACTGATGTAGGTCAGCTTGCCGGCCAGATCGCCATAGACCGTGTAGTCGTAGGCGTCGATCTTGACCCGCGCTTGCATGCCCGTCTTCACAAAAGCGATGTCGGCGGGCGAGAGTTTGGCCTGCACGATCAGACTGTCCTCCAAGGGCACGATCTGCATGACCTCTTCGCCGGGCCGGATCACCCCCCCGAGCGTGGTGATGCGCACGTTCTTCACCACCCCATGCACGGGCGCGCGCAATTCGGTGAGTTCGAGTTGGCTCTTGCGCTGGACCATGTTCTGCTGCACCCCCGCCAGGTCTTCCTGTGCCTTGCTCAGCTCGGTCTGCGCGTCCTGGAAATACTTGTTGCGCTTGTTGGTGACCTGCGATTTGAGTTCCGCCACCTGGCGCTGCAGGCGCATCACATCGGTCTGGCTCACGTCGCCGGTTTTGAGCAACGGGGTCGTCATCTCCAGTTCTTTCTGCGCCAGGGCGATCATGCCCTGCAAGGCATCGATGTCTTCACGGATGGCGGCCTGTCGCTTGCTGAACAGCAGCATCTGGTTTTGACGGAACTCCGGGTAGTCGCTCAACTCCGGCGGGAAAACCAGCGGCGTTCCCAGGACCTCGGCCTTGAGTCGGGCCACGGTGGCCGCCAGCCCGGCGGCCTTGGCGCGGGCCTCGAGATAACTGGCTTCCACGCGGTCCTTGTCAAAGCGCAGCAAAGGCTGGCCGGCATCGACCGTGTCCCCCTCGCGCACCAGCAATTCCTTGATCGTGCCCCCGTCCTGCGACTGGATGATCTGGGTGCGCGAGCTGGCGATCACGGAACCCGGCGCACGGGTCACCTGATCAAGCCTGGCCCAGCTGGCCCAGGCAAAAAATGCAACGATACACAGCAATGCCAGCCACACGATGGCGCGCAATTTGCCCATCTTGAGCGTTTGCACGGGGGCATGGCGAGGCGGCATGGTGGTGTCATGCGATTTCAGGAACCAGAGCATGTTCATGCGACAGCCTCCACATGAGCGGCTGCTTGCCCCGAGGCTTGACCGCGCAGACGGGCCAGCACCTGATCGCGGGGGCCGTCGATCACGACACGCCCCTGGTCGATCACCACAATGCGGTTGACATGCACCAGCAAGCCCGGCTTGTGCGTCACCACGACCAGCGCGGCATCGCGGGGCAGTTCTTCAAACAGGTGTTTCATGACTTGGCTTTCCAGCTGCGCGTCCATCGACGCGGTGGGTTCATCCAGCAGCATCAGTCGCGGCTGCATCAGGAGCAGACGCGTCAGTCCCACCAGCTGTCGTTGTCCGCCAGACAAGCCTCGACCGCCTTCAGAGATTTCGAGCTCCAGACCCTTGGGGTGTTTCTGGATCACCTGGTCCAACCCAGTCATGGCCGCGGCATGCAGCAGCTGGCTGTCGCTGGGCGAGGGCAGACCCAGCGTCAGGTTGTCGCGCAGCGTGCCCTGAAACAGCCGCACGTCCTGCGGCAGGTAACCCACATGCTCGCGGACGAACTCGGGGGCCAGGTGCATCACATCGATGTCGTCCAGGTAGACCGTTCCGGCACTGGGTTTGAACAAACCCGACATCAGCTTGATCAGCGTGGACTTGCCTGACCCCACCGCACCCAGCACCGCCACGCGTTCGCCCGGCGAAACCGACAAGGCAGGCACCTCCAGCGCGGGCCGACCGTCTCCATAGGTGAAGCCAACCTTGTCCATGCGCAGCTGGCCACGGCAACTTTGGGGCACGACCAGGCGGGCACCGACCTCGCGCTCGCTGGGCAGCATCATGATGGCATCCAGCCCCTTGAGCGCGATCTCGGCATGCTTCCACTGCACGATCAGCCCGGGCAGCTGCGCCAGCGGAGACAGGGCTCGTCCGCTGATGATGGTGCAAGCCATCAAACCACCCATCGTCAGCTCTCCGTGCGTGATGACATATGCCCCCACCGCCACCATGCCGATGTAGTTCAGCTGCTGCAGAGTCTGCGTCAGGTTGGCCGACAAGGTCGACAGTGATTTGGTGTAGAGCTCGTGTTGTCCCAGCAAGGCCGTCAGCTGGCGCCAACGGTCCAGCAGCTTCCATTCGCCACTGGCCGCCTTGACCGATTCAATGCCGTCGATGGCCTCGATCAGCAAACCGTTCTTGCGGTTCGATTCGGCCATGTGAATGCCGGCAGAGCGCTCGATCGGCTTGCGAAACGACCATCCCACCGCCATCGACAGCGGCACCATCAGCAGCGGGACCAACGCCACCTGCCACGAAATCAGCCCCATCACCAGCACAAAAAACATTGCAAAGGGTGCATCGGCCAGGATGAACAGGGTTGACGATGTCATGAAGTTGCGCACCGATTCGAAATGCCGAATCTGAGAGGCAAACGTGCCCACCGTGCGAGGTCGGGCATCCATGCGGATGTCCAGCGCTTTGCCAAAAAACACCGCCGACAATTCCTGGTCGATCATCTTGCAGGCCCGGTCCACCAGGTGCGCACGCACTTGCTTGAGCAGCAACTCCAGCCCAATGCCCAGCAACGCCCCGACAGTCAGCACCAGCAGTGTGGAATAACCCCTGGTGGGCACCACACGGTCATAGACCTGCATGCTGTACATCGCCCCCACCAGCCCGAGAAGACTCAGCAAAAAGGTGGCGAGCACCGCGTCGGTGAAGGCGCTGCGGTAGCGGCGAATGGAAAACACAAACCAGTCGGCCGCCGTGCGCGGCGCCTGCGGATGCCCAGCCATCGCTTCCACTTGCACCTTCAGGTCCAGCAACGACCCTCTGGCCAGTTCGTGCGCAGGCACGGTCAGGTGGCGACCGTGGGCGTCTTCGGCCTTGCAGCCGCCATCGCTCAGACGCCCATACAACAGCAATGAACGACCGTCCTCCCCCAACCACAGCAAGGGAAAGTGCCTCTTCTGCAATGCCTGCAGCATCAGCACCCGTGCACCAGCCGCTGGGAAATGCGCGTTCCACCGCTCCTGCGCCTGCTGGGCCGGCGTCAAGCCCGACAGCCGCACACCATCGGCGTTCTGGTCGAGCATGCCAAATCGGAACGCCGGTATCGCATGGCCCTGCAGCGCGGCCAGACGCGACAGCAAGGTGGCCAAAGCCGCATCCTGCAAAGAAGAGGACGGCAAAGAAATTGTTTCAGTCATGGATTGCCGTGAGCGCATCGCTGCGCAGTTCACCCGTCTGGAGCATCAGCCGCACCTGGGCCTGCTGCAGGCCGTATTGCATGTCGGCCAGGTTGTAGAGGGCATTGGTTTTTTCTCGCTGGGCGTTGAGCACGTCCAGCCAGTTCTTGCGGCCGATCTGGTATTGCCGCAGATACGACTCCACCACCTCGGCAGCGCCTTGCAGCAGCATGTGCGCGGGCTCCAGCTGATCAGCCATCGCATCGAGTTCGGTCAGGGTGGACTTCAGTTGCGCCTCAATATTGAGCTGGATGGCGCCGACCTCCGAGCGCACGGCCTCCAGACGAGCCACAGCCACCTGCTTGTTGCTCAACGCACTCAGACCCGCGCCCGGCGTGTATTGCAAGCTCAAGTAGGTTTTTTCCGGCAACTGCCCGTAATACAAAGAACCCCAAGTGCGCTGATAGCCCGCCACCAGATTGGGCATGGCCTGCGCCTGACTCACGGCGATCTGGGCCTCGGCGGCTTCGATCTGGGCCTGCAGCCGACGCAACGCGGCAGAAGTCTCCAGGGCACGTTCGAGCATGTGCGCTTCAGACGCAGGACGTGTGAAGACAATGGCTTTGGGCGCAACAATCGGCCCCACGGCCTCACCTGCCCACTGCTGCAATGTGACGCGCGCCGCATTGCGTTGGCGCGTGATCTGAATGCGCTCGCTCACGGCCTGCTGCAGTCGGGCTCGAGCCAGGGTCTCGTCGGCTGGCGGGCTGATCTCGGCCTGCACACGGCGAGCAATCAGGGCCAGCAGACGCTCGTGCTCGGCCACGTTCTGCATTGCGCCATCGAGACGAGCCTCGTGCCGCAACACCTCAAAAAAAGCGGTGGACACCTGGGTGAGAACGTTCAGTTCGGCCTCCTCCACCTGCGCCAAGGCCGCACGCTCGTTGGCTTGCGCAGCCTGTATCTGCCCGGAAACCTTGCCCCCCGTCCACAGCGGCTGCTCCAGACGGGTGATGTTCTGAGCAGGGCCGGTTTCTGAACGCAGCTCCGAACTCAGGGTCGGAAACCGTGACCACTGCGCTGAAGTGCGCTCCAAGCCCGAAGCCTTGGCCTGGTTGCGTGCCTGCACCACCGTCGGGTGCTGTGACAGCGCTTTGGCAAGCAGCGTCTGCAGCCCCGTCTGCGCGCTGCAGCCCAGGCTGCAACCGATCAGCACGCAAACCATCATGGCAGATCGGGTATGCCGCTTCAGGCAACGAAAACAAGTCAAGAGAAAGGTCATGAGGTACGCACCCGCAGAGTCAGACTGGATGCCCGTTGCATCGGCCTGCGTCTCATGCATCGTCTGATCTGAATTTTTCAGAAAAGCATTTATTAAAGTAGTTTCATTGTATTATTTTAGAGTACTTAAGAATTTACTTTAAATTGAAAGCACAACAGGCATGAAATCCTTTGTTTCACGTTGCCACCTGTCCGTCTTCAATGGCACACGGGCCTTGATGTTCTGTCTTGGCCTGGCCTCGGGGCTTGTCATGAGCCAGGAAGCCCGCATCGAACCATTTGGATCGCCGTTCAGCCAACCTGAACCTGCCCCAAATGCGCAGGCTCGCGTTTATGCCTACCGCGCAGCGCAATCACTCAGTCCGGCACCCATCAACCTGTACCTCAACGGCCGATATCACACATCCTTGCTGCGCGGCGGATACACGGAGTTCTGTCTGAACCCTGGACGTCTGACGGTTCAGTCCGCACTGGACGATGCGAGCCAGCTGCACCTTGGCAAAACCCTGCCCGGCATGCCACTGGATGCACAAGCGGGTCGCGTGGTCTATCTGCGCATCCTAGAAAGCACGGGGTCTGTGCCTCAGGTCCAATCCACTGCGGAGTCTCAGGCACTGGCCGAGATCCGTCGTACCCGTCGCCAGCAACACACCGTGTCTCGCGCACCTGAAGTGCAGGCATGCGCAGCGGCAACCCCTGCACCCGAGACGCCCAAGCCACAGCCCAAAAGGGACTTCACTTTGGCTGCGGACGCCCTCTTCACGTTTGGTAAATCCACCCTTCGCCCCGAAGGCGAAGAAGCCATCGAGACCTTGTCTCGGCAAGTGCTGAGCGAATACAGCCGCATCGACCGCATTCGCGTGACGGGATACACAGATGCCATTGGCCCCACCCAGCTCAATAGCCGATTGTCGAAAGAACGTGCCAGCACCGTCGCACGGCTTCTGGACCAATACGGCCTGCACCCGATGCGCGGCTACAGCACAGAGGGCCGCGGTGCCGCAGACCTGGCCAAGATCGGCTGCAAGAACAAGCCCACCCCCGAAAACAAAGCCTGCCATGCCCCCAACCGCCGCGTCGTGATCTCCATCACCGGCACGCGCAAGTGACCCCATTTGCCCAACCACCAACGGAGCACACCATGAAAAAGACCTACCAGCTCAAGACCAACGCCATCAAAGGCGAGCAGCAAGTCATCGACGTCTCCCCTGCCGTCGGCAAAGCCCCGGTCAAAGTGCCTGCCGCCGCAGGTGCACGCTACGAACTGATCGACTCCGCCACCAAGGCTGCGCCCGACAACATCCGGGCAATGCGTAAAGGCAAAAACCTTCAGATCTTTTTCGATGGGGATACCGAGCCAGGCGCAGTCATCGAAAATTTCTACCAGGCCCACACCGACAACCTGCCCACGCTGGTGGGCCGCACTGAACAAGGAGTGCTGTACGAGTACATCCCTGAAAGCGCTGCACCAAGTGCGGTCGTGAGCCAACTCGGCGACACCGGCAACGCTTACGGCATGGCCCTGGGCGGCCAGGAGCTGGCTGCCAGTGGCGCTGCTGTCGGTCTGCTGGCTGCACCGCTGGTAGCGGGTTTCAGCCCGTTGCTGCTGGGTGCGGGTGTGCTGGGGGCAGCGGCGCTCGCAGGAGGAGGCGGAGGCGGAGGCGGAGGCGGCGGCGATGGTGGGACCAGCGGAGGTGGCAGCGGCGGCACCACGGCGCCAGACCCCAACCCATTAGACAACACGGGCAAAAAAACAGCCATCTCACTGAATCCAGTCACTGGCGACAACATTCTCTCGGCAGCCGAGAACACAGGCAGCATTTCCCTGACTGGCAAAGTCACTGGCTACTTTGCAGCCAACGACATCGTGACGGTTTATGTCAACGGCAAGTCCTATACCGGCACCACCGCAAGCGATGGCAGTTTCAAGATTGATGTGGCCGCTGCCGATCTGGCGGCAGACAAAGACACCCGGATCGAGGCCAAAGTGACCGGCACCGGGGGCGATACGGCCAACGCAGCGCAAGACTATGCAGTGGAAACCACCGCCAACGCGGGCAAGCAGACCACACTGTCCATTGACCCCATCACTACCGACAACTTTATCAATGCGGCTGAAGCCAATGGCAACATCAATGTCACCGGCAAAGCCACAGGTGCCTTCTCCACCTCGGACACCGTCACCCTGACCATCAACGGCAAAACGTACTCGGGCACACCCAAGTCCGACGGCACATTCAGCATCCCGGTTCCGGCAGCCGAATTGGTTGCAGACCAGGACACCACCGTCGATGCCGTTCTGGGCACCTCTGCCAACGCGCTTCAGAACTATGGCGTTGACTTGGATAGGCCAAGCAATGCCGATGTGGGCCTGACCATCGCCATCGCCACCGATGCGGACAACAGTGGCGTGGTCAATACCGCCGAGTTGGGAAATGCCACCAAGTTCATCAGCCACATCACCGTGAACGGCACAGCACTGTTCGGTGACAAAGTCTTGATCACGGCCACCAACAATGGCGGCACACCAACAAGCATCGAACACATTCTGACAGCCAGCGACATCCAGAATGGTTTTGACGTGGCATTTGACAAACCTGCTGACGGGACAACGCAAATGGTTTCAGCGAACTATGTTGACGCAGCAGGCAATGCGGCCATTGACACTTCACCATACGACCAAGCCAAAATGGCACCCAGCAACTTCGTCGTAGGTTTAAAAATTGAAATTACTGAGGACAACGGCGGACAAGTTGGACCAGTCAACACAAACAATGATGGTTACATCAACGCTGCGGAAAAGGCCAATGCCAAGGTTTTAACCAGCCACATCAGCATGAACAGCAATGCAGTTGTGGGCGACAAAATCATCATCTCTGCCGACAACGATGGCACGGCCCTGTCGCCCATCACTCGCGTACTGGGTGCAGACGATATTGCCAAGGGCTTTGACGTGACGTTTGCCTGCCCAGCTGAAGGCAAGCTGCAAACCGTTAAAGCGAACTACGTCGACTCTGCGGGCAATGTGGCCACAGATAACCCAGCCAAAGATATGGTTCGAATAGACACACTTGCAATGAACTTTGCATCAGCCAAAATCAATGACGATGTTCTTGATGTTGACGGAAAAAGCATTCACGTCATCACAGATTCGAAAGTCAACTTCACGCCTTCTACCCAAAAAGAGCAAGGCATCTATGAGCTGAAAGTCAAAGATAGTAACGGTAGCACCCTTCTTAGCAGTACTGGAACTTTTAACGGAGACAAACTTGACATAACTTTATCTGGAGAGAATGGCAAGTCCTACGATGGCTCTATACAGTTGGACTTTTGGGATACAAGCGGAAATTACACTCAATTCAACTTGAGTGATACTTACCGAATCACAACAAACACCCATTTCATTATTTAAATATCTACCTACTTCCGGCGCCACAGGCGCCGGTTTTTTCAGCTGTTCTCACCCTCCCCAGCTCACCCATCCCCAGTGACTGGTCGCCAGCACCAGCAGCCCAAACGCAATGCGGTACCAGGCGAACACCTCGAAGCTGTGGCTGGCAATGAAGCGCAGCAGCCAGCGCACGCACACCCAGGCGCTGATGAAGGACACCACCAGACCCACACCAAACAAGGGCAGGTCGGCCATGCTCAGCAGGGCACGCTCCTTGTAGAGGCTGTAGGCACCAGCGCCGATCAGGGTGGGGATGGCCAGGTAAAACGAGAAGTCGGTCGCCGCCTTGCGTGACAGGCCCAGCAGCATGCCGCCGATGATGGTGGCGCCGCTGCGGCTGGTGCCGGGGATCATGGCCAGGCATTGGACCAGGCCGACCTTGAGTGCATCGCGCCCGCGCATGTATTCAACTTCATGAATGTGCACTGCACTCGCCGGGCGGCGTTCTGCCCAGAGAATGA
>JACCDX010049532.1_pt1 | contig 13294 bp, 8 predicted proteins | sample 7449681 | NCBI WGS metagenome assembly JACCDX01 (sample SAMN15323450, study PRJNA562643) | freshwater metagenome | isolation source: river surface water | place: USA:Blue River Watershed | collected 2017-08-18
ATAAAACAGTTGAAGAAGGTTTTAGAAAGGCATTTAAAGGGAATTGGGGAGCAGATGTTAATACTAAACGTGTTGGTGTAATTCAAGATTTAAATCGGCTATCTTGGTTTACTCAAATTTGCCATTTAAGAAAAACTAATTTACCTCTTGACCCCACGGCTAAAGTTGTTGGACCACATTTACTTAATAGTACTCAATGGGGTTATTTAGATCCTGTTGATACACCAGATGGCGCTAATATTGGTCTTCATAAACATTTATCAATTAGTACTGCTATTACAAATGGGTTTTCATCTTATCCTATTATTAAATGGTTACGCGCAAATACACCGTTAAAATTGTTAACCGAATGTGAACCAAAAACTCTATCATATTATACAAAAGTATTTGTAAATGGTAATTGGATTGGTGTTTTAGATAATCCAATACAAACAGTAAATACAATGCGTTTATTTCGCCGTAATGGTGTAATTCCAGTTTATACTAGTATAACATTTAATTATGAATCAAACACAATTTATATTTACACAGATGGCGGTAGATTAACTAGACCAATATTTTATAGAGATGCAAAATTTGACAACGGAAAAATGATTTATGGTAAGATATCTTATGACCACGGAACAATTAAAGATATAATTACTTCAACTAAATATACGTGGCAGCAGGCAATATCTGGATTTGAAACAAAACACGTTGAAAACTTTAACATACGTAATAATATTTTATATGAGCCAAGTGTATTATATCCAACACATAATACTTTAGAAGCATTATTAGATTCATTTGAAACTAACAGGGCAATAATAGATTACTTAGATACATCTGAAGAAGAAAATACATTGATTGCAACAAATGTTGGTGATTTTAAAAATTCAAAATATTATACACACTGTGAAATAGACCCGTCTTTAATGTTTGGAGTAATGGGTAATTCAATTACTTTTCCAGAAACGAATCAGTTTCCACGTAATTGTTTTTCTTGTAGTCAAAGTCGTCAAGCTGTATCTAATTATCATTCTAATTATCAAGTTCGTATGGATAAGATGGGTGTTGTACTAAATTATGGGCAAACACCTTTAATTAAATCACGTTACCTAGAATACATAAACAAAGAAGAAATGCCTTATGGTGTTAATGCTATTGTTGCAATTATGTCTTATACTGGATATAATGTCGAAGACGCTATTTTAATAAATGAAGCATCTGTAAAACGCGGTTTATTTAGAACAACATATTATACGACATATGAAGCACGAGAAGAAAGTTCTAAAGTATCGGGTTCAACTAGTAATACATTTTTTGCAAACGTCCAATCGAAACCTAATGTAAAAAAGTTAAAAGAAGGTTTTGATTATAGTAAATTAGATGAATATGGGTTGGTAAAAGAAAATACAGCAATAGATGATAGAATTGTTTTAATAGGTGAACTAACAACAAGTGTAGAACAACGTGGAGTTTACACAGATAACTCAAAGACAACTAAAAAGGGTCAACTTGGTTTTGTTGATAAAGCATTTATGTCTGAAGGTGAAGAAGGATTTAGAGTTGCAAAAATTCGTATACGTGAAGAACGATTGCCAGCAATTGGAGATAAAATGGCGTCAAGAAATGGACAAAAAGGTACGTTAGGACTTATCATCCCTGAAGAAGATATGCCTTTTACTGCTGACGGTATTAGACCTGATTTAATAATTAATCCACACGCTATTCCATCTCGTATGACTATTGGTCAACTTGTGGAATGTTTATTTGGTAAGGCGTGTGCTGAATATGGTGCATTTGGAGATTGTACCGCTTTTTCTTCAAAAGGGGCAAATTATGAAACATATGGCCATATGTTAACTAAAATGGGATATCATAATTCAGGTAATCAAGTACTATATAATGGGTTTACAGGAGAGCAAATTTATTCGGAAATATTTATAGGACCAACATATTATATGCGTTTAAAACATATGGTTAAAGATAAGATTAATTATCGTGCCACGGGAAAACGTAGTTTATTAACTAGACAAACAAATCAAGGTAGAGCAAATGATGGTGGTTTACGTATTGGTGAAATGGAACGTGATGGTATAATGGCTCACGGATTATCTTATTTTTTGAATGAATCATTTATGGTTCGTGGTGACCAATATTATATGGCAGTATGTAATAAGACAGGAACAATTGCCGTATATAATGCGGTTAAAAATTTATTTTTAAGTCCAGCGGCAGATGGACCATTAGTATTTAATAAAACGTTGGATGGTAATCAAGTATTAACTGTATATTCAAAATATGGTAGGTCATTTAGCTTGTTAAGAATACCATATGCATTAAAATTATTGATACAAGAGTTACAAGTAATGGGAATACAAATGCGTATTATAACGGAAGAAAATATAGACCAACTCTTGAATTTGTCTTATCAATCAAAGAATATAAATAAATTATTACATATAGACGAATTATCGAATGAAGATATTAAGGTAATAATTGAGAATTATAAGAAAGAAATGATGACGAAAATATCATTAATTAATTCCGATATTAATACGGATGAAATTAAAAATAGACAATATATGTATGAAATAGGACAAGTTGAAGCACAAACACCGAATTTACAAGAAACACCTGGTTCTCCTCCTTATCCACCTGGTTCACCAGCTTGGGCACCTGGAACTCCAGAGTGGGTACCCGGTTCTCCTGATTCTCCGCCTTTAATAGTTGCTCCACAAATTCCTATACCAGATTATTTAGAAGACCAACCTGATAATATTAAACTAACATATAGATTGGCCAATGAAATGATGATGAGAACAATTGAAGAAAAAGAAAAGGGTGACCCTGAAGATTTAATTCCTTTTATACAAAGAATTTATCAAGGAGCAACAATAGGACCAGAAAATAATAAAAACCAAACAATACAATATTATTTAATTGGAAATCCTCTTATATACACATTAGAAGCAGCACCTGCTTCACCTCCTTATCCTGCATCACCTCCTTATCCTGCTTCACCTCCTTATCCTGCATCACCTCCTTATCCTGCATCACCTCCTTATCCTGCTTCACCTCCTTATCCTGCATCACCTCCTTATCCTGACGACAATTCAATTGGTGAACCACCAAATTCAATTAGCTCACCATCAGGTTCACCACCACCAAATTCAATTAGCTCACCATCAGGTTCACCACCAAATCAAGCTGGTGGATATGCTAATATATTTAATGATTATGAAAAGAATAATGCATTTAATCAATTACCTTCAGATAAACAGGCAATAATTTTACAAATGGGTGGTTCTGAAAGAGAAACAATAATGAATCAAATAATTAGAGAACGTAATTTACAATCAGCGCTTAGAAGTGGAATGTCCGGAGGTACAAATACAAACGTGTTAACAGATTATTTCAATAGATTGCCTCCATCAAATCAAATAGCCGCGTTAAAAGGTGGATATAATGCGGTAACTAAAGATATAGGAAAAATAGGTGGAGCAATACCTAAACCTATAATAACAATTCACAAACCAGAAGATCCGACGACATTATTATATAAGCAATATCCCCATTTAAAACCACAAGGATTAGAAACGGAAACAGATACAAATAATAATGAATCTAATAGTAGTAGTAATAATAATTCCAATAATAATTCAAATAACAATGATACTAGTTCAAGTGGTCCAATATCAGTTAAAAAAATAATAATGTAATTTAAAAATAGAATAGAATAAAATAAAATAAAATTGAAATAAAATATAATAAAATCATTGTGATTATATTATATATAAGTATGGCAAGTCAAAATACAAGTAGTTTAATATCCCAAATATACAATTCACGTTTAACATTATTGAAACAATTAAATAGACAGGGTTATAATACAGAGGAATACCAAGATTTTAGTGTAAATGAAATTAATACGATGAAAACTAACAATCAATTAGATATGATGATTGAAAAACGAACAAAAATATCGGATAACGAAGAAGAAGTAAAAAAAATATATGTTAAATATTATTTGGCAAAATCATTAAGACCAAATAATTTAGAAGAAATGGTTGATGATTTATTTAATATTGAAGAAATATTAACAAAAAGTGACACATTACACGTAGTCGTAAAAGATGAAGTTAATGATACTTTACAAGCACAATTAAGGCATATTTGGGAACGAGATGGTATATTTATAATTATTCACCCATTAAAACGTTTACAGTATAATGTTTTAGAACATATTTTAGTACCAACTCATAGAGTTCTTACAAATGCAGAGAAAATAGAAATAATGAGAAAATATAATATAATGAAAGACGAAGAATTCCCTGATTTACAAAGATTTGATCCCGTAGCAAAAGCGATTGGAATTAGACCAGGAGAGGTTTGCGAAATTTTAAGACCAAGTAAAACAGCAGTAACGGCGCCATATTATAGAATATGTATACAAAAATAAAACATTTGTATATTGTATATAAATGGAACAAGAAGCTCAGCAAAATTTAGATAAAATAAATGCGTTAAATAATCAATTTTTATCCGTTATGGAAGATTACAAGAAATATTATGTATATTATAATAAAAATCCAGAAGTAGAGGAATTTTACACAAATTTTGAAAATGCAAAAAGTCAACTAACATTAATTGTAAAACAATTAAATAATTTAAGTGTAAAAATAACGCAAGATACAGCTGATTTAAATAATAACATTAGTAATATAAATAGACAAATTCAAACGGAAAAAAGTATAAATAATGATTTAAATAATATAGTAAGTGGATTAAAGGCAACAAATAATTCATCAAAAGCATTAATAGATGATTCAAAAGATCAATATAATGATAATTATATAAAATTATGGGAAATGATTTTAGGAATTTTTTTACTTGGATTTATTTTAGCATATAGATTCGAATCACGTGAATTTATAATTAGATGTACACAATATATAAAATCAAAGGCAACTGGAAACCCTTCAATATAATATATTGATTCAATATATTTAGAGTTTAATTATTCGTTATAACTAACAAATTTTTTATAATTGTTATGTATAAAATATGAATTATACTAACATAAAAAATTTATTATTTGAAAATAGTTTAAACAATTATAAATATATAAACAGTGTATTTTTTAATAATAATAATAATAATAATAATAATAATTTAAAAAAGTATATGTTAGATAGTACATATAAGTCAATAAATAAATATTTATCAGAAAAAGATTATGTACAAGGTTTTAATATATACACAAGTTATAACAATTATAATAAATCAAATATAATTGCCCTTTTAATAGGCATTTTGGGATTTACAGTAACATATAGATATTTAAAATTATAAATATATAATAAAATAATATTATTTTATTATATGACAGATAAAAATGATGATAATAATGATACATTAATAAAATTAGAAGCATTAGAAAAAGAATATGAAGTAACTTTAAATCAATATCAAGAAGCATTAAATAGTTATATAACAGCATTAAAACAACCGAAAGGTTTTGTTAGTTTAAAAGGTAGGGCATATTGGGGTACATCCGGTTTAACTCAAGGAGCTGCCGATTCAGAAGCTGTTTGCGAGTCTATGTGTGCTTCAGATAGTAAGTGCACTGGTGCTACGTATAATGAGAAACAGCATTATTGTTGGGTAAGACAAGGAAAAAGCAATGTTACAACTGCATCAAATGATTCATATGCTATTTTAACGCAAGATAAGGCACTTTTAGCACGTTTACAATATTTTAATGATAAACTAACACAACTTTCTCAACAAATAATGGATAATTTATATATTGTAAAACCATATTTAAAAGAAACACATAATGAAAATAATGAAAAACAAAATCAAATTCAATTACATTATGTTAGTTTAAAACAACAACAAAAGGAAATTGAAAGAGAATTAGCCGAATATATGGCCTTAGAAAATGAATATCAATCACAACAATTATATGCAAATCAAAATAATGTTAGTTTACGTATTTGGGTATTAATTACATGTATTATTTTGTTAGTTACTTTGAAAAAAATGCTTGGATTAGAATCATTTCCAATTTCCGTATTATTTTGGTTAGGTATAATTTGTCTTCTAATAATATTATCATTTAGTTTAACACAACCGGCGGGATTTTTAATGTGGGGTGTAGCAATTTTATATATTATTTTATCACAAATACTTTAATTAAATATGAAAATAAAAATGAAAATCTAATAAAATATATTTATATAAATATAAATATTTATATATATAAATGGACACAGATTTATTAAATATATCATTAAATCAAGGAAAATTATATAAAAAGAAAAGTATTAAAGAAGGATTAGCTAACAATAATACTACAAATAATTCGTCTTCCAATATTGATGATCTTGAAAAACAATTTGCCACATTATCTCAAGAATATAATACTTTATTAGATAAAGCAACAAAAAATAGTTTAAATGCGTTATCTAGAGTAAATCCTATATCCGATAAATATGTAAATAAATTTGTTAGTTTTAATAATGCAAATGGATATGTAACTAACAAAGGTGTTTTTAAATGGATTGAATCTGATTCTATTTTAGATAGTTTATCCGGTAAAAATGGCTGTCCTAATAAAAAAGATATTATTAAAATTAATGCCGACGCAACTGGTTATAATATTCCGGGAACAGAAATGAATAATTTGTTAGTTGGTACTCCTATAAATGAGGGACAAACTTGCGGCAATGAAGGTTCCAATGTTTTTGTTTCATCTGTTCTTAATAATCCAATAACAACCTATAAGGGATGTTTTAATGATGATACTTCTTTAACTCATTTAGATGGCTCTTATTCATTTGAACAATGTAAATCTAATGCAATTTATGGCGGCTATAAATATTTTGGTCTTCAAAGTGTCGACCCAGTTGCATCAACTGGTAAATGTGTTTTAACAAATGATTATTCTACTGCAAGTAATACAGGTACCTCATATAAAGTAACAAAAAATGTTGTATTATGGTCTAGTCAAACAAACGGTTCAACTGGTATTAATGCTGTTTTATCATTACAAGCTACATTAAATGTAGTCAACTCCGATGGTGCTACTATTTTTTCTACTCCAAACGCACAAAAGCAACCAACAAATTATATAGGATGTTATGGTGATACAAGTAATCGGGCTTTAATACCCTTAAATAATGCATCTCATTCTTTTAATTATGATACCTGTAAACAAGCAGCTATAGATGGTAATTATTCTTTATTTGCGTTACAAGATTCGATATCAGGAAATGATGCAGCTTGTTTTGTAAGTAATGACCTAAGTCAATCAACTAAATACGGTTTGGCAAATAATTGTAGTACATTATCTAATGGAACAGTAAGTGGTGGGGCTTGGTCAAATGCATTATATAATACCGTTAGCCCAGCGAATGAATATTTTTTACAAGTGCTAGATAATGGTAATATGGTAATATATTTAGGAGCAAATCCGGAGCAAAAACAAAGTCTTATATGGCAATCGGGAACAACTGGAAAAAGTCCGAATCCAAATTATAAAGCAGCGGTAGGTAAATATGGTAGAGATTATATTAAAATAGGTGAGCCTTTAGGAGTGAATGAATTTGTTGGTTCTGTATCCGGTTCCGCGTATTTATTAATGCAACCTGATGGAAATTTAGTACTGTATACATCAGATATTGCGACAAATTGTCAAAAAATGAATGACGGTAATATGGGAGGAGGTCCAAGTGGTAATGCATTATATGAATTATCGGCTACAGGTGACAAGTCAATAATTGGTAAATTGGCGTTCATAGATGACGATGATTTGATGCACGAATATCCCGAATCTATGCAACAATATACGACGGAATATATAATATTTCCTGGACAGAATAGTTTAGATAATGATATAAAATCGTCGCAAGTATCGGGTCTAGAAGAATGTCAACAAATATGTAACGATGATTCTTTATGTACTGGAATAGCTTATCAAAGTTCAACTAACACATGTTATACAAAAAATAATAATTCATTTCCTAATGCTGATTTAGTACAAGATACCACATTTACATTTGGATTAAGAAAAAAGCAACCGGTATCAGAATATTGTAGTACAAAATCGGTTAATATAGATTCAAATGCTTATAAAAGTTATAAAAAGGGTAAAGAAATGACACCAGATACAAGATGTAATGAATCATTAATAAGTCAAGAAATGAAGGATAAATTAGATAAAATAAAAGTGCAAATGAATGAATTGGGACAAAAAATAGCGGATAAAGTAGCTAGTATGTATAAGACCAATAATAGTAATAGAACAACAATAAATGATAATACAAGAAAATTTAATGATAATTTAGATGAATTTGATAAGACAATTAATAAAATTAAAAGAGAATTTAATGATAATAATATAGCAAGTAATAATATAGAAGGAATGCAAATGATGGCATATAATGATTTAAATGGTATTCAACGAGATACAAAATTATATGTGTTACAACAAAACTATAATTATATATTTTGGGGTCTTTTAGCGGTTGGTGTGGCTGCTGTAACACTTAATAAACTAACAAAATAATTTATGTAATGTAAATAATATGTAATGTAAATAATATATAATCTTAATAATATATAATCTTAATATTATATATTATAATGTCAGATAGTAATCAACAAACTTTAACATATATATCTCAATTACAACAAGAAGAATTAGCATTATATAATTCATTAGATAAACCGGATTTAACTGCTGAAGAAAAGCAACAAGCTATTGCAAAAATTAATGAAATAAGTTTGATGAGGTTAAATTTATATGGAAGTATTAAGGATTTATTGGATACTTACAAACAAAATATGAATGATTCAAGTAATACATTAGCACAGCAAATAATTGCCGTAAAAATAATGGAAAACCAATTGGATAACGCAAAAAATACATTAAATGATATAGATGATGAAAAGGCAACAAAAATACGTTTAGCAGAAATTAATACATATTATGGTAAACAATATGGAGCTCACACCTCATTTATGAAATTAATAATTATTTTTTGTATTCCAATATTTATTTTAGCAATGATTTACAATTGGGGGTTATTACCTCCATTATTATACAAATTTTTATTAGGAATTGTATTAATTATTGCTGTAATATTAATAGGATATAAATGGATAGATATTAATAGTAGAGATAATATGAATTGGGATGAATATGAGTGGAATTTTAATCCAAAAAATATTCAAACAACAACTTCAACATTAGATTCAGGTGGTAATAATCCTTGGCCGGAATTTAATATGACTTGTATTGGTGCAGAATGTTGTACAGAAGGAACCACATTTGATGAAGTATTAAAGAAATGTGTTAGTGCAACAAGTGTAGAAGGATTTGACACAATTGAAAAGTATGCATTAAACCCCGTTAAATCGGAAGGATTTAATTCACGATTTGCTTCAAAGAAAAATGGTATTAAATGGATTTAATAAGCTTTTTATATATGTATATTACAAGATGAATAATTTATTTTCTAATATACAGCAAAAATTAAATATGGGGGTAAATAATAATTCTGCTTCATTATTACAACAGCAAATCACATCACAAAATAAAATAAATGATTTGTTGGAAAAATCTGCGTCAGCAATAGCTTGTGGTCCAAGTTGTCAAAAAGAAAAGAAAATTGGAGATTTAAAACAAAAATATTTAGATGCCCAAGTAAATTTACAAAATGCGCCAGCATTATTAGAACAGGCAAAAAAGAATTATTATGTATATACTGAAGGAGAACCAGCATATGCTGCAAAATCAGAGGCAGAATTAAAGACGGAGGCAGCAATTATAGCTAAAACAGCTACAGATATATTTACTTTGTCTGTAAAAAATGCGTTAACATTGAATGATGGATATAATATAGCTTTGGTAAATTCAGAACATACGGAAAATTATTTACATACTTTGGAAAAAGATAATAGTGATTTAAAAAAACGTGTTGGAAACAAATATTCGGATGTATTAACTAACAATAGAAAAACATATTATGAACAAAATGGAATAACAGATTTACAATATTGGTACAATTTTTGGTGGTATATTTATTATTTGTTAGTTTTTGTTTTTATATTAGCAATATTTTTGGCAAATTCAACAATGACAAGACTAACAATATTAATTGTTACTATTTTGTTAGTATTTTATCCTTATTATATACATCCAATTGTATTAAAAGTGTGGTCAACTATAAAAGCGGTTAATAAATTATGGCCTAAAAATGTTTATAATAATTTATAAATAGTGGCATTAAATTGTCTTTAAGTAGTTTTTTATAAATAATATATTTTAAGCATCTCCAACTAAAGTTTGAATATATTCTTGTGTAAATGGAATTATAGTTGTTTCACCAGTGTTTAAATCATCAGATATATGAACTTCATCATATGATAAATGATAAAAAGGTAGATCTAATCCCTGACTAACTGAAACCCAAAAATCAAGTGGAATATATAAAGGGTCTGTATTAATATTTTCATTAATATTTTCGTTAATATTTGTATTAATACTTTCGTAAATGTTTGTTTGTAAATATATTTGTTTAATTTCTTTACATAATTTGCTTCTTGTCAGTTCAGTTCGACACATGGCACACCGTTTTATTTTTGTAATACAATTAATGCAAAAAATATGATTACAATTTGTAGTAATAAAATCATTTGTTAGTTCATAACATATAGGACAATCCATTAAAAAATAATATTAAATTAAATCTAATATTATTTACGATATATTTTATAAATTATTTTAATTATTTTGCATTTCATCTAAATCATCTTGACATCCATTATCATCAGATTTAATTCTAATTCCGTGCCATTTATTTGTCTTCGTATTTCTATTTCCAAATTTCTTAATCATAATTTCTTCTAATTCTGTTAATTTTGGTGCTCTTCTATTACCATAATTGATTTGTATCCATTCTTTAAATACATCATTTAATATCTTCTTACCAATAGTTCCTTCTTCATCTTTAATAATTTTATCAGCAATGAATCCACTAATACAATCTTGACTTTGTCTATATTTATTTGATGCAGCAATTACTTCTGGACAATCTTTTACTTCGCCATCAGTTTCACAAGCACGTTTTACAAGCATTGAAATAAATATGGGAGCCCATAATGGCAACTTTTCTTTAAGACTTTTATCCTTAGGATATACATAAGGTGTGTCATCTGTATGTGATTCACCTTCAGAAATGAATTTTGATAAGAAGTCGGCTAATTTCATTCTTCTCCAAGTTCCATCATCATTACTTTTTACTTCAAACAACGCATTAGTACATACAACTAGCGAGAATTGAGGCACAAATATTTCTGAATCGGAATATAACGCACGACCTAAAAGTGGATCACCACCAGTTAATTCCTTCAATATACCTTCATTTATTACGGCATCTTTTGACGGCTCTTGCATTACTGCATATCTAACACCTTTTAATTGCATTATTTCTGGTGTTGCGCCTCCAATTGAACTACGTTTATCTGTAACTAATGTAATTGGTACTGTACCTTTATAATCACCTAAAGCTTGTGTCATTAAATCAGTCAAAATGGATTTACCATTTGAACCGGAACCTCGATAAATATTGAAGACGTGTTCTTTTTTAATTCCAATTAAACATGATGCTAAATGATCCCACATATATCTGCATAAATCCGGTAATGGAAATAATTTATCCATAAAGTCGAGAATATCATCTGCTGTTGATTTGCATAAGTTATAATCATATGGACTATAATTAACGCCGGTTGTTTTTGTTATATAATCGTGAGGATAACCTTGTCTAAATTCTTTGTTCTTAAAATCAAATACACCATTATTAAAACACAATAAATATGGATTTGCATCCATTTGTTTCGAGAAATCAGCATCAAAGAAAATCTCCATTGCTTCACGCATAATATTATTTTTGTCATTTGTCTTTTTTAATTTAATACATATTTCCGCAATCTTTTTAACCTTTCTTTGATAGTTTTCGTGACCATCTTCGTTTGCTTGATAATGATGTGAATCCGATAAATACTGACTTTGCTTATCGGAATATAATTGAAATAAGTCTTTAGAAATAGCCATACGTAAACGCTGTCCTTCATCGCGTTCCCATCGATGATTTTTGAATACATACCATTTTTTGTTTTGAATACTGGTGCAAACATATTTGTCTTTAAACATATGATATAAAACCATCGCATAATCCCAATCACCAGCTTCAAATATTGTTTCTTCAACATAATAATCAATTGACTTTCTTTTTACTTTTTCATATTCTTCAAATGCATCTTGTTTCGCCCAATAAATAATAGATTTTTTAGTTATTCCATCTGGACGTTTATGAAAATATGTTTTCCATTGATGATATAAATCAGGAATACTTGCATAATCAAAATCACTTGCTTTTGAACGCAATTGAACCCAAGACAAGAATAATCGTTCATCCGTATGTTTTAAAGCAAATGCAACCATTCTATTTTTAAGATGAGAACCAGGTTCATAATATTTAGGAGGTAATATTTGAGTATATTCGTGTATTTGTTTTATATCTTGTTCATTAATTGTTAGTTTAGACATAATATTATCAATTGCTTTTTGTAGCATATCCGCGTTTGTTATATCTCCTAATTTAATGTCGCTACTATCATCTTCTTCTTCTAATACTAAATTTATTTTTTTTGACCCGGATTTTTTAGTTTTAGAACCCTTTGTAGCAAGTCTTGCGTTATATTCTTCTTCAATATTTGGATTCATTTCAAATTTTACATTATTTTCATTTTGCGCTGATAATTGAATAAAATTACGTGACAAATCAAAGCTTGCAAAATTTTGTGGCGTTGTTGCCCATTCATTATCACTTTCATCTAATTGTGCCTGCAAATAATAAGTCACTTTATATGCTTCGTGTCCAGGTTTTTGTGACCCATATAGCTGCCAATTTGCACTACCTTTACTAATTCCTTCATCTAGTACTTTATCCCACGTATTTATTATAGGTAATTCAATGCAATCCGCAATTTTCTTCAAGACTCTTTCTCGTAACATTATTTGCATAGTTCTATTCATTTGGATACCTATAATAATATGAATCCCATCTTTAGTCATATTATCTTTAGCAACACGATTAACGTGTGGTTTTTCTAAAACAAAAATAGGAAATGAAATATTTGGGTCAATAGTAAAGAAATCCCTTAATTCTTCTAAATACAAAATAATGATATCCTGTATATGTTCTGGGGTATGCATTCGTTCTGTGACGGTATAATC
>JACCDX011217462.1_pt1 | contig 13293 bp, 15 predicted proteins | sample 7449681 | NCBI WGS metagenome assembly JACCDX01 (sample SAMN15323450, study PRJNA562643) | freshwater metagenome | isolation source: river surface water | place: USA:Blue River Watershed | collected 2017-08-18
GAGCGTGAGCAGTTGGCAATGAGCAGGGAGTTTGATAGGCAGGCTGGAAAACGAAGCAAATAGGGGTTTTGGGGAGCGCTGGGTTTTTCGCTGAGACCTCCTCTTTCCGCACGGTCCTGTCAAAAAACCCTGCTCTTTCCAAAACTCTATGTTTCGCCGTGTCGTTCGCCGTGTCGTTCGCCGTGTCGTCGCCGTCCGTCTGTCGTTTAAAACGACACTCACACCAACTCTACTGCTTGCCGTTTCATATCGTCATTTACATCGATATAGGCCTGCGTGACTGCGATTGAGAAGTGTCCTGCCAGACTTGCCAATACACGCACACCTATGCCTTTACTTGCCAAGTTGGTAATAAATGTCCTGCGTCCGCTGTGGCTGCTTGCTCCACAGATGCCAGCCTTTTTGTAAGTCCAGTGGAACCACTGAATCATTGTGTTGGCCGAGAAGCCCGCTGACTTCTCCGTATAGAACAATGGCTCCACACAGAGACGAGGCCGCCGTGTCTTTAAGTAGCTGGCTAGCTCTGCTCGCAGCTTCTCGTGTATGAACACCACTATCCCTCTGTTGCCTTTTGTTTGGCTGGCTGCGAGTCGCATCTCTGAATTTATGGTGCCGTCGTCGTTTTGAACATCACTGACTCGAAGTGCTGCTATCTCCCCCGCTCGCATCCCACTCCAATGGCTGGTGAGCACTATTGCGCGATTGCGGTGTTTGTAGCGTGTGTTTGAGACATAGCGCAGAACTTGGTCCAGCTGCGCTTGGGTGATTGTTTTTGTTTGCGCCACTTTGTGCTCCTCTCGTATTCAAAGGTTTGACGCTAAGCAGTGTGTATTCAAACGACAAAGATTCCTACCGAAAAAGGCTGGGGCTTTGAGTTGCCAAGATTCATTGACTTTGTTGCTGACGAAATGGCTTTGCGTATTTCCTTATGAGTTGGTATTTATCGCGTGGCACAAGTGCCACACTCGCCCTAGCAAGCCCTGCAGCCGGGTTTTAGCTCTTCTCGCTGGGCCAAGTAGCCCTACCCGCATAAAAACCCGTTGTAAGGCTGATTTAGGCTGCTTGCTGCGTGGGATAGCTACGCAGTTGTTGTGTGGGAAGTACTTGAAGTTTCTGCGTAGTGATTTTTTACCCCTAACCCACTGGTTTGTGAGCGAACTAGCGTTCGCTCGTTCTTCGCTCGTCGCTCATCACCGGTTTCTTCTTCTCCGAATCGTTCAGAAAGATTAGTTGTTGAGATTCTTTACCAGATTCGCTAGCCACACTGAGCCTTACGCATAGGGCCCAGCGGGAGACTCTGACCTTTACCGAGTTCTTCACCACAGCACTCAAGCACAACCCGTAATGGGCAAGGGCGGTTTCGCTGTCTCCTTTTATGTGCCGCTGCCAAAACGCAACTACTGCGAAGGGCCGAGTGCCAACCCACCGCTGGTTCGCAAGTTGCCGTGTGTTCGCAGAGCTTGCTCGTGATGCTGACAGCCCTATGGGCCGTCCATCTTTGTGCTTATCAATACTTGTATCAGCTAGACAGCAACACTAGCAGCATCGCTCATTGAGATAGTGATTACAAGTCTCTGCTACCGCTCAGAAGTTCCGTCGCTGCGAACACGCTTGTCCAGCTTTAGGGCGCCATATCAACTGAGTGACGCTGCTCGTTTATCGCTAGTGGCAAATAGCATCAGAGAAGTGCTCCTCTGCTTCTCTATGTCAAAGATATTTATCCCTTCAGATATGAAATGGTGATTTTTTCTTTTCTATCCATATCTATGACGAGGACTGGCCACAAGAATTGGTTGTCGATTGTGGTGAGCTGACAACAAAGTGTGAGAGTCATACACACACAAGGAGCAAGTCGTGTCAGCACTCACAGCATTGAAACTCACAGCGGCAAAGAAGCCCTCGCAGCTGCCCCCAATCGTTCAGCAGCGCAGCAAGCTAGCCAAGCGCATTTGGGAGCAGATTGAACTAGCAAAGGCACAAGCCAGTGGCAGCACATTCACTGGCAAGCGACTGCGCAGCGTCAGAGACATTGACGGTGTCCGCAAGACCGTCGAAGTCGCCAAGCGTGTCAAACAATGGTGGTTCGTCGCAGACAACGGAAAGCTGTGTCTGTCCATCCGCTACGACAGCAAGCTACTGGAACTCAGCAAAGGCAAGAGTGCCGTAGAGCTTGCCAATGGCGACGAAATCATTCGTACGCTTGAGATTGTCCAATCGGCAGTAATGAGCGGAGAGCTGGACGCACAGATTGAGAGTGCCAGCGGCAGTCTGCGTGCGGGCTTTAAGCGTTGATTGTCGTTTTAAACAACAACCGAGCGAGTGGCTTAAACACTGGATGCGATTCTATGAGTTCAAACCAGTCAAACCGCTCACTCCCCAACAGCAGCGAGTCCGCAGCCTTTAGCAACAGATTGAAAACGGCAGAAAGGCTCTCTCAGCCGAGCGCGATAAGCAGCGCAGAGCAAGAGAGTTGGAGCGGCAACGCAAGGCTTCGGCAAAGCCCGCAGCCTAAAACCTCTCGTTTGAGTCGTAATCGGCGTTTTTCTGCGGCTCTAACCACTTTTGGCGCAGCCCCACTTGTATTGCGTGGAGGTATAGCTAAAATGTGCGTAAGAGATTTTTCTGCTGCTGTCCGTCGCCAATTCGCAACGCTTGCGTGAAAAGTTTTGAGGGCCGTGTATGTCTTTGAAATACGGTAACTTATGTGGTTAGGGCGCGTTCTGAAAATCCGCGTGTCGGTGGTTCGATTCCGCCCGTGACCCCCAAGCAGATCCCCAGCCTTTGCGCTAGGGTTTTTTATTCCAATCCAAACAGCGTCAATCTCATCGCCTTCTGTCGAATCGGGAGCAATGCTGTGTACTCGGGGCTGACAATCCAGCGCTGCGCCTGATCTGAATTTTCAAATTCAATCTCAACCCAGGCATCAAAATCGCCACATGTCAGTTCGTTCCATGGTACAAGGGACTTGTTACCCCGCCCCCGAATGACGCCGCCATAAGGGGCCAAGGTGGCTCCCACCTGGCTCCGATAGGATTCAAAGGCTTTGTCATCCAGCAGCTTGATTAACCCAATCATTTTCATGTTTTCCTCGGCTTAAAATTGATACTGCGTAAAAAATCAGTCGCAATCACTGCAGTCGAATTGAGAGGCGTCACTTGAACCTTAACCAAGACTACAGCCAACGCGAGGTGCTGAACCACAACGTAAGGGCTGCACCATCTTTGTTAAAACGGGCCACTTGATTTGATGGTGGACTCTGGTACTCCCACTGTTGTCGCAGGAGCGGAACTGACCAAAGGGCTTCTCCCTTATCCAGCATTGATTAGTCACCTAGCGGACTTGCTTCAGGCTCCCAGTATCTCCGTCCCGACTCGGCAGATTTACAGTACTTACGATTCAAACCGTTTTTTTGTGATGCCGGCCTTTGGTGAAGAATTGTGCGTCACCAAACTGATTACCCACGCGCCGAACAACCCAGCGCTGAATTTGCCCACCATTGTTGGTCAAGTGGCTGTCTTTGACTCCAAATCAGGCCTGTGCAGGCTGATATTAGACGGGCCCACCGTTACAGCGAGAAGAACGGCAGCCGTCACCGGTCTATTCCTTCAGCTCATTCGCTCTCGCTCGCCACGACACTGCCTGATTGTCGGGGCTGGGATCCAGGGTCATGCTCACGCTGAGATGCTGATTGAGACGATCAAGCCAGAGCGCATCACCGTTGTCTCCAAATCCATCGCTAGCGCACACCGATTGGTGGGTCGTATTGAGGGGCTCGGGGTAAGGGGTGTCTCCCAAGACACACTCCCCAGCACCCTGGATGAATACGATCTCATTATCACCTGCACACCAGCCCAATCGGTTGTGATGTCGGCCCATCCAAGACCCGATGCTGTCATCTGTGCGATTGGCTCATACACGCCCAAGATGATCGAATGGGACCCCAAGGTGGTCAGGAAAATTTCTGAATCTGGTTACATCTTCGTAGACAGTAGAGATGCGGACCATGAGGCGGGAGACCTTCTGCAGGCCGGCCTGAATCCTACCCTTTACTCATGCCTGGCTGACCTGGTAATGGGTCGTGAATTGACCAATGTTCAAGATGGCCGTGGACCCATCTTTTTTAAAAGCTGCGGATGGGGTGGCTGGGATCTGGCTGCAGCGAAATGTGCGACTGCGCAGTTGGCTAAAAACTAGGGTCTGAGCAGCCCAAAACGCTCTACTGCATTTTCGTAGGCAACCCGCTTAAGGGTTGCGGCTGTTAGATAAGGTAGAAAGTCACGGCGGATTTCAGCAATCATCTCGCCGTACTTGTCTTCAAGACCACAGCAGGGGTCGGTGCCGACAAAAAACCGCGTTGGATGTCGCTCAATGACAGCGGCCCACTCCGCCCGTAAACCATCCCGATTAAACACACGTCCCCCAACTGGAGGCGGCATGTGGACCAAACCTTGAGCGGATAACTCGCACACTACATTCGGATGCCTGTCCAACAACTTTTCTATCAGATTTGGGGGGGTACCTGGCAGGCAGTGGGACAGGATGGTCAGCGCCTTGGGGTATCGCTCCGCCATAACCGAGACCTCGTCATAGCCACCGAAGATGCCGCCCATGCTGTGAATCTGAACAAACCCACCGTAGCGGTTGGCTAATTCATACATCTTATTGATGACGGGGCTGTCCAGAGGAATGCTGCGCTCGAAGCTGGGATCAAATTTGAGCTTGTTCTTGACGTGAATCTCACCAAACCCCTTGAGTTTGCCCTCTTTAAACAAGCGCTCCGAGGTCGCAAACAAATCGTTAAAAGCCGGTTGATCGAGTATTTGCAGGCCACTGGCTGCACTCTGGCGAAAGACATTTGCCCAAGCCTGCGAGCCAATCGCAGCGATGTAACGAGAGCCCAGTTTCTCTTGCATCTCGCTCTGATAATGACCAACCCCACCACCCCACTGAACGTTGTTTTCTTGCATAAACCGCAGAATGTTGTACGGCGTACTACCTTTCACACCGTAAACATGCATGTGGAGATCAGCCAGCGGGATGGTCTTGGCCAGTTCGCGGGTTTCGTCGGTAGGGGTTGCCGCAAACGAAGAACCGAAAAACGCCAGCCCCAAACAAGAAACAATGACCGCCGCAATACGCTTCATGACACGCCTTTTTAATTTACGCTTTGCTTAGAATACCGACAGCAGCGGGGCAAACCTAGCGCGGCATTCTGATAAAACCAGTCTCCTAATCCCCCATGAACACCAAATTCCCCCTTCAGATCATCACCTCCGGCGCTTTTGCGGCCGCCCTGCAAGAACTTGCTCCCGTTTACACCGCCAAGACTGGTGAACCGGTCGACTTACACTTTGGCTCATCCCATGGTGCGGCTCATGACTCCATTCCCACCCGACTGTCACAAGGGCAAACCTTTGACGCCTTTATTCTGGCCCGAGAGGCACTGGATAAATTTGCGGCAAAAGGATCTCTTGCACCTGGATTGGGTTGGGACTTAGTGGAATCCAACATCGCAGTGGCCGTTCGCGTAGACGACCCCGCTCCAGACATCTCCACGCTTGAGTCCTTCAAAAATACGATGCTGGCGTACAAGAAAGTTGCGCTCTCGGCCAGTGCCAGTGGTATCTATTTGTCGACAGAGATTTTTCCAAAACTGGGAATTGCAGACCAAATGAGCAAGACGGCCTTCACCGTTTTTAGCGAGCGAGTCGGTCATGTGATCGCGAGAGGTGAGGCTGACATTGGCTGCCAACAGGCGAGCGAAATCCTGCCAATTAAGACGGTCAAGATCGTGGGTTTCCTGCCGCCAGAAATTAAAAGGCCGTTTTATTTCAGTGCAGGCATCGGGTCACAATGCGTCGCAGACCCGGATCGTTTGGAACGAACAAAAAACTTTCTGCGATTCCTCGCAAGTCCTGCGGCCGACGAGATTGTTCAGCGCACAGGACTGGAGCCCCTGCACCCGGCTATTTAGAGGGCACGCTCTTTGTAGGTGGTGTAGCGCAGCGCAGTACGCTCAGACTCGATGCGCTCCCAGACCACGTCTTTTTCCAGCTGGGTCATGACCACCCAGTTGGTGACTTCTTCAAAAGTGCGTCCGCAACCCTGACAGACAGGATCACCCTGCGCCGTCGAACAGATGGCGATGCAGGGTGAATCCGGTCTGGTATGGAGTTGGTTATTCACTTTGGCGGCTTCGGCCAACTGGATCTCCTTGCTGATCACCCTTGGGTGAAGTTACTTGGGTTGCGCCGGGATTTTGCTGGCTTTCTTTTTAGATATCTTTAGAGCAACATTTTACAAGCTTCTGAAAAGGAATCTGACCAATCATGACCACCACCAATAAGTCCGGTTATCTGCAGGCTAGGCCCACAGTCCAAGGCAACACTGTTTTGTTTCCCGTCTTCTACATGCGAGGAGGCACCTCGACTGGCATCGTGATGTGGGAGGACCACTTCACAGGACTGGCTAACTTTAAAGAGGAGATCATTCGCAAGATCATGGGTGTCCCTGACTCTGGTGAGCGCAAGGGCAACAAGCAGATCACGGGCTTGGGTCGTGGCGTCACAACCAGCAACAAGGTCTTTATCGTAGAGCCCCATGCTGATCAGCCGGGTGTCTTCAAAACCACGCTCGCGCAGCTGGCTGCAGACAAAGCGGCCATCGACTGGAGTGTGAACTGCGGGAATATGTCCGCGGCCATTCCGCTGTATCTGATGACCAATGGGTTGGTGACAGCCAAGAAGGGGGTTACCCAGGTCAGCCTGTTCAACACCAACACCCAGGTCACCACTGACTGTCGCGTGCCCACACCTAACGGTCGACTAGAGGACATCAGCCTCGCCGAAATTCCGGGTGTGATGGGTGTGTTTCCAGGCGTTGAATTAAGCCTGCGGGACCCCATCGGCGCCAAGACGGGACAGCTACTGCCCACCGGATCAATTAAAGATGTGTTTGACGGTGTCGAGGCCAGTTGCGTGGATGTGGCGGTGCCCATGGTTATTCTGAAGGCACAGCAGCTTGGGCTGGTGGGTGACGAGTCGATTGAAAGCCTGAATGCCAACAAGGCCCTGATCGAGCGGCTTCGCAGCATCTGGATTCAGGCGGGTCTGAAGATGGGGCTAAAGACCAAAGCTGGCGGCCCAATGACAGCCGAGCAACTGGCGGCCAGCGAGACCATTCCCAAAGTCTGCTTCGTTTCCAAGCCGAACCAGGGAGGCCATATTCGTGTGCGCTATTTCACGCCTCAGCAGGCCCACAACTCACTGGCAGTCACCGGTGGCTGCTGTCTGGCGGCGGCCAGCCTGATTCCTGGCACGACCGCCCATGAGGTGGCCGAGGGGCTTGCCCCTCTGAGTGAACAGCAAGACCAAGAACGCATGGTGGCCATGGAGAACCCGGCGGGCATCCTGCGAGCAAGGGTCTTTGGTCGTCGAACAGGAATGAAGTCGGGGGGGCTGCCAGGACTCGCCCTGCCCTGGACGGCCTATGAGCGCAGCGCCCAGATTTTTATGCAGGGTTACGCGCAGATTTACAATGCATCTAGCGGGCTTGCCAAGGCTGTCAGGGCGATCAAGCCCTGACCCGATCCAGTCGCCAACAACCGGAGACCGACCAGATGCATCCACTGCTCGAACAATTTACCAAGACTGCTCACCAGGCCCTTGTGAGTTCCCCCGGACCGGCTGGTCGCGAGAAAGTCTGCGACGCTCTGTCTGAGTTGCTGCGCAACGAATCCTTCATCACGGAGTACGTGGACCAGTTTTCTGCGGAACGCAACAAGGTCTACGAAGACCCTGAACTCGGCTTTTGTGTTCTGGTGCACCACTACGCGGGTGCCAAGTCCAGCAGTCCACATGACCACGCCCACTCTTGGGCCATCTATGGCCAAGCCAGGGGCGAAACCCTGATGACCGACTACAGCCTGGTCTCGCCGCCAGCCGGCAACCAGCCCGGCAAGGTCAAGCCCATCAAGAGCTACAGCCTCAAGCCCGGTGATGTGCATCTGTACAACGAGGGCGTCTTGCATGCGCCAGAGCGCGTGGACTCCACTCGTCTGATCCGCATCGAAGGCGTGGACATGAAGACCGTCAAGCGGGCGGCCTTTGAAGTCGTCTGATTCGATATGACCATGCTCAAATTTCCTTGGCTGACCGAAGATCCGTTTGACCCAGGTGCCCCCGAGAAGTCACTGGCTCAGCGGGTTCGCGAGGAGGTCATGCGCATGATTCTGTTCGGTGAAATTCACCAGGGTGAGCGGCTCAGCGAACCCGAGATCTCCAAGCGTCTAGGCGTGTCGCGCGTGCCCGTTCGCGAGGCCCTGCGCAGCCTGGAGCCCACGGGCTTGGTCACCACCAAGGTGAACTCGGGCGTCTTTGTTCGCAAGCTCACGCCAGACGAGATGCGCGAGCTCTACGAGATGCGGGCGCTGCTGGATGCCCATGCGGTCAGGATCGCCTGTGGTCTGCCCAACGCGGATCGGCTCCCCCTGGTCAGCAAACTGAAGGACCACATGCAGGCCATGGATGCCGCCGAAAAAGCCGGTAACACCCTGCTGTATTACCAAGAGAACTTGGCCTTTCATTGGGAGACCATCAAGGTCTGCCGAAACCGCAAGCTCATGGAGACTTACCAGCTGATCACCCAACAGCTGCACCTGTGCCGAGCCACCAATCTGGCGGATGGCAAGAGCCGATCCGCGTCCTATCAGGAGCACCAGGCCCTGTTTGCTGCGATTGAGCAGCAAGATACGGTCGCTGCAGAGCAGGCCGCCTACAACCACGCGAACCGAGCCCTGAAAAGGTTGGTCCAGGGCTGAGGCCCGCCGGCCAGTCCACGTAAACCCCGAGGCAGGTCAGGGGCAAACGGCCCGTATCCGAGCCTCTATTCGTATACGATTGAGGCCTTCCCGATCACACCTCAACGAGACCATCACATGGCCCGCAACACCACCGTTAAAGCCGACCACAACGCACCTGCCATTACCGAGATTCTGGCCAAGTTCATCGTCAACCATCCCAGCAGGGGTTGGTCCGACGCCGTTGACGAACAGGCCCATCGCACCTTTGCCAACTGGATGGGTTGCGCAATCGGCGCCTCTCGTCACGAAACCATTGAGGCGGCGCTGCGCGCAGTCATGGTGCTCAAGCCCGCTCCTCAGGCCACTGTCTTGGGTCGCAGCGAAAAAGTGGACGTGGCCAATGCGGCCCTGCTCAACGGCATCAGCTCGCACACCTTTGACTTTGACGACACGCACCTGAAGACCATCATCCACCCCGCAGGACCAGTGGCCTCGGCTGTCTACGCGCTGGGCGAACTGCTGGGCAGCAGCGGTCGCGACATCATTGATGCCATGGTGCTGGGCATTGAAGTGAGCTGCCGTGTTGGCAACTGCATGTACCCCGACCACTACGACCGTGGGTGGCACATCACCGGCACCACCGGCATGCTGGGCTCGGCCGCCGCCTGTTCGCGACTGCTGAAGCTGTCAGTCGAGCAGACCCAGATGGCGCTGGGCATTGCCGCCAGCCAGCCAGTCGGCCTGCGGGAACAGTTTGGCACCATGACCAAGCCCTTCCATCCAGGCGGTGCCGCCAAGGCCGGCCTGATGTCGGCTCTGATGGCCAAGGAAGGTTTCACCGCCTCCAAGCGCGCCCTAGAAGCCCCCCGCGGCCTGATCCAAGTGATCTCCGACAAGTGCGACTGGTCGGAAATTACCGAAGGCTTGGGTCAGCATTGGGAGGCAGCGCTCAACACCTACAAACCCTTTGCCTGTGGCATTGTGATTCACCCCAGCATCGACGGCTGCGTCCAGCTGCGTGATCAACACGGCGTGAAGCCCGATCAGATCGAGAAGGTGCTGCTGAAGGTCCATCCCCTGGTCATCGAGTTGACCGGTAAGAAAACCCCGCAAAAGGGACTGGAGGGCAAGTTCAGCGTGTACCACTCCTGCGCCGTTGGCTTCTTATATGGCAAGGCCGGTGAGCACGAGTACGAAGACGCCGTGGTGCAAAGCCCCGAGGTCATTGCCATTCGTGATCGCGTAGAGGCCATCGTCGACGAGAACATGGACGAAGCGGCTGCTGACGTGACCGTCATCACCAAAGACGGCAAAACCCACCATGTCCTGGTGGAACATTCGATTGGCAGTCTTGAGCGCCCCATGAGCAACGAGCAGCTCAAGGCCAAGTTTGTGGACCAGGCCGGCGCGGTCATTGGCCAGGCGGCAGCAGAACAGGCCTGGAACAGGGCCATGCAGTTCGGTCGTTAATCCTCTACGGCGCCTGAGCGCTCTAAATCAACTCACCGGTCGGGCGCACCCACCATGACTGTCCTTCTGCCCGACACCGTCACCCTTCTGGCGGGGGTGGCGGTCTGTTTTCTTGGAGGCCTGCTTGGCGGCTTGAGTGGCGCCGGGACCGGTCTCATCGTGGCGGGGTTTCTCACCCCGATCATCGGTGCCAAGGCGGTCATGCCCGTGCTGGCCGTCATCATGCTGATCAACAATGGCAGCCGAGTGTTCTATTACCGACAGGGGGTTCATTGGAAGCTAGCCGCCGGCATGACGGCGGTCGCCCTGCCTGGAACCTGGATGGGGGCTCACCTCTACATGGCCTTGTCGATCTCGACCCTCGAACTCATACTGGGTCTGGCCATTTTGGGGGTTCTGGCCTTTCGGTTTGCACGCCGCCACCACAAAATTCACAGCCCCTCCCTCGATCCCACCCGTTCAAAGTGGTGGATCGGAGGTCCCATGTCACTGTTGTATGGTTTTCTCAATAGCCTGGTGCCAGGCTCTGGCGTCATGATTCTGGCGTTTTTCAGTGCAATAGGGCTACCGGCCGTTGCGGTCATTGCCACCGATGCGCTGATTTCACTGGCCTTGAACATCGCCAAAATTGGGCTTTTCAGGAAGCTTGATGGCTTTCCAGACCACTTGCTTCTTCTGGCTATCGTCTGCGGATTGGCCAGCGTGCCCGGCGTATGGTTCGCAAGGTGGCTATCCCACCGCCTTCATCAAAGGACCCAGCAGGGTTTGATTGAATTAGTCATTGCTGGCAGCGCAGCCCATCTAGTGATAAGAGCCCTTACGCCATGAACACACCCAAGACAGATTTAATCGGCGCATTCGCCCCCACCGGCCGACTCAGGGCCTCCATTAACGTGGGCAATCCCATCCTGGCCAAGCGCGAACCCGGCAGCGCCAGTGGCGTGTCGGTCGACCTGGCCAGAGCGCTGGCCGCCCAGCTAGCGGTAGAACTGGAGCTCGTGATCTTTGACTCGGCCGGTGAGTCGGTTCAGGCCGTGACCGATGAGAAGGCAGATGTCGGTTTTTTTGCCATTGACCCGAAGAGGGGCGAAGAAATTGCCTTTACCGATGCCTATGTCTTGATCGAAGGCTATTACCTGGTGCCCGATGCGTCAGCGATTCAGACCAATGCGCAGGTGGACCAGCCCGGCATTCGCATTGCCGTGGGCAAGGGCAGTGCCTATGACCTGTACCTCCAGCGGACGATCCAAAAGGCCCAACTCATCCAGGCGCCCACTTCGCCGATCGTGTTTTCGTTTTTTGTCGAGAACAAGCTCGAGGTGGCTGCAGGCGTTAAGCAGCAACTGGAACAAGACCTGCCCAAGTTCCCCGGTCACAGACTGCTGCCCGAGCGGTTTATGGTGATTCGTCAGGCGATGGGCGTGCCCAAGTCGCGCGGTGAAATGGCAGCTGCGTTTCTAACTGATTTTGTGGAGGCCCAGAAGGCGAGTGGCTTTGTTTCCCAGGCCCTGCAACGCCATGGCATTGCAGGGGCGACCGTGGCGCCCCTGAAGTCCAGCTGAGCGCTCGGGCGCGTGATTACTTGTCCTCGGCAAAGACATCTTTGGCATTGCGAAAGCTGTCGATGGCGGCAGGTACGCCGCAGTAAATGGCGGTCTGCAGAAAGATCTCTTTGATCTCGTCTTTGGTCAGGCCATTGTTCAAGGCCCCACGCACGTGAAGCTTGAGCTCGTGAGGCCGGTTCAAGGCGGTGAGCATGGCCAGGTTGATGATGCTGCGGGTTTTCTTGTCCAGTCCCGGGCGGTTCCAGACATCTCCCCAGCAATACTGAGTGACCAACTCCTGCATGTCTCGGTTGAAGTCATCGGCGTTGGCGATCGCCTTGTCGACATAGGCCGCACCCAAGACTTCACGGCGGGTCTTCAGGCCTTTTTCAAAGAGCTCTTTGTTCACAACGGTCTCCTTTCTTGGTGGTTTAAACGTCAATCTGCCATGATTGCCCTCAGATGACACTCCCCGACTTTCCCTACGCGTTTTACGCGGCTGCCGTGGTGGCCATTCTGCTAACCGGCATTGTGAAAGGTGGGTTTGGTGGTGCGGCTGGGGGCTTGGCTGTGCCGATCATGTCGATCTGGGTTTCGCCTGCCGTGGCGGCCGGCGTCATGCTGCCGATTCTGTGTGCCATGGATATCTTTGGCATGCGTGCCTACAAAGGCCGCTGGTCGTGGGAGATTTTGAAGCCCGTGGTCACAGGGTCGATTGTGGGCATTGCCATTGGTGGCTTGGTCTTTAAGCAGCTCTCCGTTGATGGGCTGCGGCTGATCATCGGTGGGATTGCGGTGACTTTTGTGCTGAACAATTGGTTTGGCCTGGCTGGCAAGTTGGCCAATCTGCTGCGCCGTCAGCAGGCCAAGGCTTCTTCTAAAGCCGGTTACTTTTGGGGTGCCGTGTCGGGCTTTACCAGCACACTGGCCCATGCCGGAGGACCGCCCTATGCGGTCTACATCCTGAGCCTGAAGCTAGACAAGACAGTGATCGTAGCCAGCTCGGCCCTGTACTTTTTTATCGTCAACTACACCAAGCTGGTGCCCTACTACTTCTTGGGCCAGCTAAACACGGAGAACCTAGGCCTGGCCTTGTTGTTTTCACCCCTGGCGCCTATTGGCATCTGGCTTGGCGTCTGGCTGCACAAGCGCATCTCGGAAAAGATGTTTTATCAGGCCAGCTACACCCTGCTGTTTTGCACTGGCCTGAAACTGATTGCCGACGGACTGGGTTTTTAAGCCTTACTTGGCAAAGAGGTAGTCCGGGTTGGCCATGGCCTTGAACTCGATGGCATTGCCAAACGGGTCCATGAAGAACATGGTGGCCTGCTCACCCACCTGACCCTTGAACCGAATGTAGGGCTCGATGATGAACTGGGTGCCGGCTGCCTTGAGACGATCCGCCAAGGTCTGCCACTCGGCCATGGAGAGCACGACACCAAAATGCCGAACCGGGACTTTCTTGCCATCGACATCTGA
>JACCDX010507218.1_pt1 | contig 13291 bp, 5 predicted proteins | sample 7449681 | NCBI WGS metagenome assembly JACCDX01 (sample SAMN15323450, study PRJNA562643) | freshwater metagenome | isolation source: river surface water | place: USA:Blue River Watershed | collected 2017-08-18
AAGGAATTAGTGAGACTGGTACACCAGATATGAAATATTATGCATTTGATTGGGATGATAATATTATGATTATGCCCACTAAGATTGTCGTATTAGACTCAAATGGAAAAGAATTAGGAATGTCAACTGAAGATTGGGCTGAGTACAAAGACATGGTTGGAAATGAAGATTTTGAATACAAGGGTCGTACTATTGTTGGTTTAGCAAATAATCCATTTAGGTATTTTAGTACTGAACATGATAAAATGTTTACAATTGATGCCATGTTAGGTAAACCAGGTCCTGCTTGGGAAGATTTTAGAGATGCAATTAATGGAGGTTCAATATTCTCAATCATAACCGCTCGTGGTCATTCACCTTTAAAAATAAGAAGTACAATTGAAAAAATGATTGATGGTAATTTTAGAGGGATTTCAAAACAAGAGTTAGTTAAGAATTTAAGAAAATACCGAAACATTGCGGGTGAAGAAGATATGCCAGATGATGAATTGATTGACGCTTACATGGATATGAACAGATATTATCCTGTTACGTTTGAGAAGGGAACCGCACAGTCTCCGGCAAAATTAAAAAATGAAAAATTACGTGAATTTGAAAGTTATGTTAAATATATTTCAAACCAACTACATAAACCATATAACATTAAAAATTTAATTTCAAATAAGTTTAATCCTGTTATATATTTTTCAGATGATGATGAAAGTAATTTGGAATATTCTTATGATAGAAATAAAAATAGACCAGATAGTATTATTAATTACGTAACTACAAAAGGAGGAGTTAAAAAACCTTATGGAAATAAGTAATAATTAACTGGATATATTGCAATTATCCCCAAAAAAAAACTAAAGTAAATAAAAAATATTTTTATTGATATATTTATAAATAAATAAAACGAAAAAAAATTAAATGATATGGCAGATTTGCTAATGAAAATGCCCGTACCTTACGAGCCAAAAAGACAGAATAGATTTATTCTAAGATTTCCGTCTTCGTTGGGTATTAACGAATGGTTCGTACAAGCAGCGTCAAGACCAACTATTACAATCGGTTCAACCCCAATTCCGTTTTTGAATACTGAAACATATGTTGCTGGAAAATTTAAGTGGAGCACTATACAAGTTACATTTATTGACCCAATCGGTCCTTCGGCATCACAAGCTTTGATGGAATGGGTTAGATTACATGCTGAATCTGTTACAGGTCGTATGGGATACGCCGCAGGATATAAGAAAAATATTGATTTAGAAATGTTAGACCCAACAGGAGTTGTGATTGAAAAGTGGATTATGGAAGGTTGTTTTATAACAAACGCTGGTTTCGGGTCACTTGGTTACGCTAATGAAGGTTTGGTTAATATTCAGGTAACACTACAACCTGACAGATGTATTTTAGTTTACTAAAAAATTAATTACTATTATATTTTTAAAAAAGTCCTTAATGGGCTTTTTTTTGTTTACAAATAATTTTTTAAGTATACTTTTTTAATAAAAAAACATGGACGCGAAACAAGCTGGACAAATGGATTTTAATTTACCACATGATGTGGTAGAGTTACCTTCAAGAGGGATTTTTTATAAATCTAAGAAAAAATCTTTAAAAGTTGGTTATTTAACGGCAAATGATGAAAATATTTTGGCTAACGCTCGTAAAAACGGGGGACAAAATATTATTCAATCATTATTAAGAAGTAAAATATATGAAACTGAAATTAAACCTGAAGAATTATTATCAGGTGATGTTGAGGCAATCCTTATCTTTTTAAGAAATACTTCATTTGGACCCGAATATACTTTTGAGGTTGCTGATGACGATGGTAAGAAGTTTGAAACAACTGTAATTATTGATGAGTTAAATATTAGAAAACCCGAAGTGAATCCAAATGAAGACGGGACTTTTACAACGACATTACCAAAGTCAGGTTATTCTGTAAAATTAAGACCACTTACTTTTGGTGAAAATGTCGATTTAGAAAAAATGGAAGATTCATATCCGACTGGACTTGTCGCTCCGACAATAACATGGAGATTAAATAAAATGATTGTTGAGGTTAATGGAGATAGTAATATGGAGACAATTTCTTCATTTATTAATAATTTACCTATTATGGACTCTAAATATATTAGAAGTTTCATTGACATAAACGAACCAAAGTTAGACTTAGCAAGAGAAGTATTTACCCCGTCAGGAAAAAGGAAGAAAGTATTAGTTTCCTTTGGGGTTGACTTTTTTCGGCCTTTCTTCAGCTAGTCTAGAAAATCATATTTACGAGTATTATATTTTAGCTCACTATTTACGGACATCATATTCTGACTTTATGTCTATGCCAAGTTATTTTAGGAAGACCCTAATAAGTAAGGTTATAGAAAAAAATAAAAAAACAGATTAGGGTATTTATTTTATAAAGAACTTATATGGCGAAAACTGAAGGTGACGGTGAAGGTGAAAAAAGTACAAATTTCATCAAAAATTTAGGAGACGAGATAAAAAAATCGTTATCTTTTGATGCAGTCAATGAACAAGCCAAAACTTTATACAAAAATGTTAATGAGGTAGTTAAAGAAATGGGCATTGGTCGTGAAAACGCCTATGCTCTTACTGTTGAATTAGGTGATGCGGAATCTAAAATAACCGCTTTAGGAGGTTCTTTAAAGGACGCTGTCGATATCCAAAAGGAATTTATGGTTACGACAAATCAACAGTCTATATTGTCGGCACAAATTCTTGAGGATGTATTCGAAACATCTAAAGCTTTAGGAGAATCGACAAGTAATTTTATTAAATCATTTGAAGTTGTTGGAGGGTCAATTGAAAAATTTACCGAAAACATGAGTCAAGTAAGTCAGATTGCTGCGTCGTTTGGTGTAAACGCTAAAGCGGTATCAAGTGATGTATTATCTAATATTGATTTGTTAGACAATTATGATTTCTCTAATGGTGTTGAAGGATTGGCCAATATGGCTTCAACCATGAGTCAGTTGAAATATACTTTAGGTGATGTTGAAAAAGTTACAAACGCTTTATTAGACCCAAGTAAAGCTCTGAATTTCTCTCAAAAAATAGCAAGTTTAGGAATTCAGAATAGAGAATTGACGGACAATTTAAATGTCCAAATGATGGCGTTAGAGAATCCTGAAAAGTTAATGAAAGAGATTACTAAGGAATTTTCTAATTTTTATGAAAAACAAACGGACGGAACATATAAGTTAGGGAAAACAGGTCTTTTAATGATGGAAGACTACTCAAACATAACAGGTATTAGTAGTGATAAATTAAGAGTTGCCGCAAAAGAAATGTTAGAAATTAAAGACAAGATGGGTCAAATAACTTTACCAACATTAGAATCTGACGAAGCAACTAAGAATTATATCTCTCAGATGTCTAAAATAGGTAAAGACGGTAAGGCGGTTATCACTTTTGAGGCGAAAGATGAACGAGGAATGATTGAAAAGGTAACTAAAACATTAGATGAGTTGACAACTAGTGACGCTGAAATGTTAAAGATACAGATGGAGGAGCAGGCTAAAAAAACATCTGAGGAAAAAGTTATTGAACAAATGACACCTGAAGAAAGAGAAAAGGCGTTAAGAGACTCAATAAGTTCGGCAATTAAAAATGGATTTGCAACAACCAAAGTAGTACAAGGGGGAATTGAATTAAAGAAAGATGCGATTGAACTATTACTAAAACCTTTATCTACCGCAATTGATAGTTCCTCAATTAGAAAGGCGGGGGATACTGTTGCAACAACAGTTGCGGATTTGAGTGTGTCAATTAAGAAATTTGTTAAAGGTGATGGAGGTCTTGAAGGGGCGTTTGATGGTGTTAAAACAAGTGCAACTGTATTGGAAGGTATAATGAGTGGACAATTAAAGAAAGGACTGGAAACTTTTGATGAATCACTCTCAAAAATAAATTTAGATGATTACAACCAATTTGGGTTAATTATTAAAGAAATTACCGGTAAAAAAACTGGTGATTTATCAGATTTAAGAGCGGTAATTAAGGATGAGTTATTTACAATGAATACAAAACAAAAAGACGCGATAATCTCAGATGGTGTTGTGATACCTTATGATGAGGGGGATGTTGCGGCCGTTTTTAAAAATGAAGGAAGTAAAATGGACATTAATGAGGTCCAAAAATCTGTGGACAACGTTAATAAAAGTCCTGAAAGAGAATTTTTAAATCAATATGTAGGTACAATTACCAAGACTGAAAATATTGATAAAAAAATTATTGAGGGGGAAGCGTCAATCACTGTTAATTTCAAATCAGATAATAACAAAGATATTGAATACCAATTAATGGAAAAATTAAGAGACTTATCATTTGTTCAAGAAATTAAAGATAGATTGAATAGTGGTATTATGGAAAAAATATCCGGTGGACTTATAGAAGGTAAAAAATAAAACAAAAAATATTATAACTTTCTATTTATTTAAAAAAAAGAATGTCAGAAAACTTACTCACTTTACAGGGTTCAGAACAATTCAGAAAAAGTTTAGTTACTAGGAATTTATCTCCTTATAATGTACAAGGAATTTATAGTCCTCCTAACGCTCCGCAAAATTTTGAAACTGTATTAGGTGATAGTAATGTTATTGACGCCCCTGAAATTGAAGAAAGTATAGGTAATGGGGGTAATATTACCCAAGTTGCATTAGTTACAAGATATAATACATACGGACCTGGTGGTGAAAGAAATAGAGTTGACGCAGCTGACCAAATATCCTTACCTAGTCAAAATGAAGGTATTGAATCCACAGGACAAGCATCATTCATCGCAAATAATCAACCTTACCAACCAAATGAAACTCAATTAGATTTAATAAACGAGTTCTTTATTGACGCTTCTTACATTGAAAACAAATATGGTCCTGAGGGAGGATTTAAAAATATGTATTTTGTTACTTCAATACAATCAAATGGTAATATATATGCAAATTATTGGGGACCACCATCTTTCATACCGTCCTTTTATTCAGTATATCAAATACTGACTTCAGATAATCCACAAGGAAATGTTGGGTCTTTAAGTCAAGATTCATATTTAGCCAAATTAGGGGCACAGTATCTAAAAAATGCATTCCAAGAGAGAATTGCACAACAAATTGAACAAGATACTGTTGGTAGAGTTAATTTAGATGCATTGCAAGACCCTTTTACCGCAATTGAAGTATTAAGGGGGTCAGAACCATTGGTTGAACGTAATTACAGAATTACAGTTCCAAACGGACCAATTGCAAGGGCTGTTGATATTTTAACACAAGTTTCAGGTACATACCTTCCAGCGTCTCCAATACCTGGAGATTATTTTGGATTTGTGCAAAGAAGTGCTGGACCACTTAGACAATTAGTTGGGGCCGTATCAAAATTATATAATTTTACACCTGCAGACTCAGGTTCTGAGTTGTTCTTTAAAAATACAGGTTCAGGACAAGTTACATTTTTGTTTAGAAATATTGATAGTAATCTTTATAAGCCTAACTATGATAGAAGTTTATTAGGTACTGCTATTGGTTTATTAAATGACGCTACTGACAGAAATGTTAGTATTGGAACATTCTATGTTGGGTCACCAAATAGTAATCCTTCACTTATTGACTCTCCTTTAGATGATTCTCCTGATAATGCATTTGGTCAAAATACCCAATCAATGGTTTATGGCCCTGATAGGATGTCTAAATTATATGAGGGTACCCAAAATAACTTTAACTTTGGATTGGCTGGTAAAAGTACAATTGATGGAGGAGGAGTTGACGGAGGTTTTACATGGGTATCGCCAAAGTATAAAGATAATGCTGGGTTTAATGTTGGGCCAGGAGGTAAGACAGTATCTCAAGACCCTGATTATAAATCAATTAGTTCTCAGATAACCGCAAATGAGTCAACAAATTATAATTTTAAAACTAACTCTCTTTTAGATAATACACAAAGAATAGTTGACTCAACACCTTCAAACTCAAATAGGTATTCACACGCGGGTAATGCTATATCTAACATATCAAAAGTATTTAATGACGGATATAAAGAAATCACAAAAGGTTCTAAAGTAAAAAAATATGTTAACCAAGAAGGAGTTGAGGTCGGAACTGAATACTGTAGAATTTTTACAAAAGACACTCCATACTTAACATATAATGACTTACAGAGTACCGTTGCTAATACTTCAGGTTCCGAGTTAAATGGTAATATAAGAAGATTTAGTTACTCTGTGTTAGACTCAACTTTTAATTTAAATATTGCCCCATTTAAAAATCCAGGGTCAACAAATATTGTTAACAATCAGGTTAAAAAATATATGTTATCCATTGAAAATTTAGCATGGAGAACCTCAAAAAAACCTGGATTTACGTATAATGATTTACCTGTTTGTGAAAGAGGACCTAACGGTGGTAGGATTATGTGGTTTCCACCATATAATTTAACTTTTAGTGAAACTGTTTCACCTTCTTTTGAATCTAACGATTTTATAGGAAGACCCGAACCAATATACACATATAAAAATACTAAAAGAGGGGGTTCTTTAGGGTTTAAAATAATTGTGGACCACCCATCGGTATTAAATTTAATTGTTAACAAAGTTTTAGCGAAAGAGTCTAATAGACAAATTGTTAACGACATTGTTGATTCATTTTTCTCAGGATGTAAAAAATATGACATATACGAATTGGCGGCTAAATTTAACACATTACCACTATCGGATTTAATTGCGGTTCAAGAAATAATCAACGAACAAAATATACCAATAGAACAAATACAGGACGCTTTAAATGTTGTGACAGCACCTGGTAATAATGGTACTGACAACCCTGATTTAGCATCAAACCCATCACCTAATTTAGGTGACTTTACAATATATGAAAATATTGGATTTTATTTTGACAATGACATACCTGGACCATCAACAGTAGAGGAAGTTAGTGGTTCATTTCTTGAATATTATAATTCATATATTACAAAAGTTGAAACATACAAATCAAATTCTACAACTGAAGAAAAACCAAAAATGCAACCATTCTTTGATGATGTTATAACTTGGAATTTTGACCAAGTCAAAGAAATGATAAAACAGTTATATCCAATACTAAGTCAACAACAGGCAACTGTTACATTAGTTATGGATGGTAGTGCGTCACCAGTCGCGTCTGCGGGGTATAATAAGAAAATCGCTAAAAGAAGATTAAGTGCGGTAAAGAACTTCTTTAATACCTATGAATTAGATTTGGGTAATGAAATAGTTTCACTTAAAGATTATGTAGATAAAACTTTGGTATTTACTACAACTGCTTTGGGTGAAAATACAAACGCAACTCCAAAAGCGAGTTTTGGTAATGTTGATACGTTTTCCTGTTCCGATACACCTGGTGACCCAAATTATCAAGCAATTGGTGACTCAAGAAATAAAACGTATTCCACTAGAGCAATGGCTTGTAGGGCGGTTAGATTTAACAAAATAATAGTTGAACCAACTCCACCACCACAACCGGCACCACCACTTACTGACCCAATTCAAAAACAAGAACAAGGGTATCAGAAAGTCATTAACAAAGATATCTTTTCAAAAGTTAAAGAAGGAATTAGTAAAAAGATATTGAGAAGTTTACTTTCAGAATGTGATTATTTTGAAGTTGTGAAAGGAAGTAACCCTATGTTTTATGACTCAATAAAAGATAAGATTAAATATTTTAACCCCGCTTTCCACTCAATGACCCCTGAAGGTCTTAATTCAAGATTGGTTTTCTTGAACCAATGTGCAAGACCTGGAGATACTATACCAACTATAAAACCTGACGGTACAACTGCCAATGGGGACGCGTCCAATACTAATTTTGGTGTTCCACCTGTATTAATTCTTAGAATTGGGGATTTCTTTAATTGTAAAATAATACCTGGTAGTATTAGTTTAAAATATGAACATTTAGATATTAATCCTGAGGGTATTGGAGTTCAACCTATGATTTGCGACGTAACATTATCATTTGATATTATCGGAGGTATGGGGCTTAAAGAACCTGTTGAAAAATTACAAAACGCACTTTCATTTAGTTATTATGCTAATACTGAAATGTATGATGAAAGAGCAACACCAACAGAGGACACTACAGCAATTGACCAAGCAGTATTTGAAGCCATTTTAAATCAAACTCCTGTAGTTGGTGTTAATAGTGTGGGAGATGTTAATCAAGTTAATGGAGGAAATCCTTTTGGAACTGTGACCAAATTTAATTTAAGTGGAAGTTCTGAAACAGGAGAAATCAATTATCAAAAACAATTTGATGATTTATTAACATCAACAAAATCTTATTATGATACAGTCTTAAATTCTTTGGAACAAATAATAAAGGATTATGGATGGGCAACTGAACAAATGTTTGTTAAATCAGACAATAGGTCTTTTAAAACTGGAAATTATTTAAATTTATCTGGAACAAAATTAGCATCTAAATTATTTGGTAAAAACGATAAATTGGATAATGAAATTAATGATGTTTTCAGTAAACTAACAAATTCTATTGAGAGTGATGACAACCCAATAATTGCGGCTATTAATAATAATAGTGGGATAAGTAATAGTATTAAGAGAGATGTTAGAGGTAACTACGTAAATTATGTTAAATCGTTAAAATCAGAATATTCACAATACATTTTTGAAAAAGAAAAACAAATTACCGAATTACAGCAAAATTATTTACAAACTTTAAGAAAGTTTGATTTGATAATGACTGGTAATGACGGTAAAATATTGACTAATGGACAGGCTAAAATTTTGGCGTTAAGTGGGACCTCAGATATTCACTCATCAAGTACAGGACCAACTACATTACAGGAGATTACTACAGATTACACCCAAGTTGGTACCGATACCAAAGAATATATTGAGTTACTTGAGACCTTCAACATAGTGACTAATTCTTATAGTTCTAGTAAACCTGTTTATAGTGCTGTTGCAACATACAGTATAAGTGATGATGAGAGTTATCAGTATCAGATAATGAATAAAGTATTTTCTAATACAACTACAAAGAATAATTTTATAAATGATTTAGTTAAAGGTAATGAATCAAATACATTATTAAGACAGACTATTGAACAAAGTATAGACAATTTCTTATTAGTATTTAATGTAGTTAATGAGAATTCAATTAACCAAATTGAAGATTTAAAAAATTCAGAAAGTTATTTGAACAAGTATAAAGATTATAAAACAATACCATCAGGTAAAACAAGAAAGTTCACATATATTTCTAATAGTACAACGTCAAACAATACTTTACAAACAAATACAAAAAATATCTATTCTAAAGTTAACATTTCTAATGATAAAACGTTTAATGATAAGATACAACTAAATTAAAATGGCTAACGAATACTTCAATAGATATCAACAATTTACCATCAACGGGGAACAGAAAACTGTACCATTTGTTACTTTGCCAACTAAAAGTAGTGATATTAGACATATATACAAAGTTGGTAGTTCAAGATTAGACAAAATATCCCAACAGTATTATGGTACACCATTTTTTGGATGGTTAATAATGATGGGTAATCCTTCTTTTGGTGGATTAGAATGGAACATACCTGACGGAACTGCAATAAGAGTTCCATTTCCTTTGGTATCAAGTTTATTAGATTATAATAGTCAACTTGACAAATATTTCTTATATTATGGCAAAGACTGAAAATATTTTAATAGAACTTGACTATGACAATATGATTGTCATTGACCCAAACAAAGTTTTAAATAATGACGGATTTCCCGAAGAACGAAATGTTCCTCAGGAAAATCTTGTTATGTATGCCAATCTAACTTGTACTGTAATCCCAAGAACAAAATTGGCTATTGGTACATCTAATAGTACGGTTGTTGAGACAATCAACATATCAAGTTTTAATATGTTAAATCAATCAGGACAAGATGGATTTAATACAAAATGGACTGATGAGATAACCGGATTAAATTCAATACAAGGTAGAGGTATAAACCAAATTAGTTTACAACCAAAAGTTAATCCTCAGGATTCTAGTGATTATTTTTTATCTCAAACATTATTAAGTGAAGGTAAACCTGGTGCTACAAACACGGGTTTACTTGGGATGAAAAATATTAATATTAAAACAAGTACCAATTATACTTCAACTATCACAATACAATTTATTGATGTTAAAGGTAGGGCATTATTTGGGGCAGGTGACAATTCAATATACTCCGCATTTTTTAATCAACCAAGACCCCAATTTGAGTTAACAATAAAAGGTTATTATGGTAAGGCAATTAAGTATAAATTACAACTTATGGATTTTGAATTTAGTACTGACCAAAGTGGTAATTTTTCTGTTACTGGTATATTTGAATCTTATAAATTTGGAATACTCGGTTCAATAAATTATAGTATGATTGAGGCGGTTTCAGGTATGTATGAAAAAAAATATACAGTATTACCTACAGAAACCGTAACCCAAGACCCAAACAATTCAAATCAAAATTTAAAAACAAATACTGAACAAAGTGTATATCGTGGTTATGAGTTAGTCGGTGAGTTTTTTGACTTATATAGAAAAAAAGGACTAGTTGACCCTGACATGCCAACATTAACTATTTGGGATTTAAAGTATAAATTAGAAAATTTTACAACACAGGTTGCGACATCGTTGGTTCAGGAATCTATGGCTCCTCTGAATGAAATAAAAAAATATTCGGATACCATTGCAAAGTACTCAACAGAAGTTTCAAGTACGTCACCTGAAAGTTGGTTTAAAAAATATTGTGACGATAAAACATATTATGTTTTAAATTTAGATAGTGAAGTTGCGATAGATGTTAATATAAATTCAGCTCTTCAATTAATTGCAGACCCTGTTAAAACACCGGCTAAGATTTATAAATTTAAACCTGAAATTGATACTACCGACAAACAAAAAAAGGCAATTGCTGAATTACAAGGAATTATTGAAAAATACAATAAAGAGTTAGGGGTAAATCCTATTTTAGGTTCTACAGGTAAATTTGTAATTTCAAAAAAAGAAGTACCATCAAACGTTAAATTAAGTATTAGTTTAAATACTATTTTAAAAAATACAGTAACAAAGGAAGATATTAACTTTGAGGAAACTTACAAAGAAAGATTTTCCGCACAACCAACACCTGCTCAAATTGAGCAATTAAGATTAGAATTTATTAAAGAACAAAATAGAACAATCCAAATAACTAACGAACAAGAAAATAATGTTAAACCTAGACCAATTAACTTTTTTATGTTTGGGCCATCACAAGGTTTTGATGGTCAAATAAAAAATGCTAAACAACAGGTTGATGAACAAAAACAAAAAGTTGAAACATTATTACAGGAATCATTAGAAAAAAGTTTCTTGGATAAAAATATTGGGTTTGGATTTAAACCATCTGTTAGGAACATAATTTCAGTTATTATGGCCTCAACCGAAGCGTTCTTGGCATTAATGGATGAATGTGAGGCTAAGGCTTGGTCAGTTAGAAATAATGAAATAAGAAAAAAATCGGTATTAGGATTTAATAGTGTTGAAAAAAATGCAGGTAATCCTCAAACAACTGACCCTATTTACCCTTGGCCATTATATACCGTAGCAAAGACCGAAAAGGGAAAAACTGATTTGGAGGTGACATATCCGGGAGACTCAAGCGTGATTCAACTAACACAGGCATATAATAAGGAAATTTGGCCTGAGGTTGAGTTTGTTGAAGAGTATTTTAAAGGATATTCCCAACGTATACCATATCCTGCAAATCCAATACCTAATGCTAATGATTTATTAAATGTTACAAAAATTTCAGGTAACATGTTGGATTATCCTTTTACAAATCAATTTTATTCTCAGAAATCTGAAAATAAATTTTTCTATGAAATATGGGAAAGAATTCTAAGTATTGGGATGTTCTCAGGATTTGATTATAAAGAAGTTACCTCTAGATTATTGGTACCAATCCTATCTCAAATTGAATCAACAATCATTATTGAAAGTTTATCAAAAGAAAATCCTTATTTAATTAATAAATTAAAGAATTTTGATTTAAACTCAGAAAACTATGAAAATTATTTAAAACAAATTTCTAATAGAGGATTAGGTGAAAGTTGGAATAAGTATATTAGAAATATATTTGTAACAGATTATTTAGAATCAGAATCTTTAAGTCCTACCTCAGTATTACCTGGAATTATATCACCAAAATTTACTTTATCTAAGAGTGAAGAGTTTGATAAATTCGTTAAAAGTACTTCAAATAAATTTCCCTATTTAGGATTATATCCTTTTAACAATTCTAATTGGGTTAATCAAAACGTATCTAACTCAGGTCTATATGCATCAACTGATGAAGTTTATAATACCGATAAAAATTTATCATACGATACAGATTATTTTATTGTAAAATCAAACGGAGCTAACGCATTTACTAATTTTTGTTATGTTAACTCCACCAATCCTGCAACAGTAGGTAACACATTCACCGACTTACAATCTTTCTATTCAAATAGAAATGACCCAGACAAGTTTTTAGTCACTGAGGGTAAAATTTATTTGAACATATCCGATAATAAACTTGGATATGAACAAACAACCTCAATATTGAATACACCATATTTTGTTAACGCAATTTTAGACGGGGTAGATAAACAAAAAAGTGGTTCAACATATCCTTATATTAATGCTGCTTATTTATTTGTTAATTCATTACCCGTTGCGACTTTAAGAGAAACTTACAAAAAATTATTATCTGTTGAAAATAATAGTTATGAAGAGGAAAACTTAATCGCCCCAACTTTAAAAAAGTTCTCAGGTGTTCATAATTTACCATACGCTTTTATTTTAAAATATGGCTCCATATGGCATAGATATAAAAAATATATTGAAACTGGTGTTGATATCTTAGTTGATAGTTCAGGGGGACAAACCGCAACATTTGATAACTTTAACTACACACAAAATTATGACCCATTAACGTTAGACGTTAATAAAGAATATCTTATAGGTAATGATACTGATTCTAATTCCATAAGTTTAAAAATGAGGAATCAATCCTCAACTAGCGGACCAAACCCTATAGATGTCTTAACTATGAATATTGGATTCTATCCTAAATTAATTGATAAGTTCCATTACTTTTTAGGTAATACTAACTTTTTTGACAATTATAGCCAAAGTAATATTTTATCAAAAACTCAAAGTGGGGATTTAATTTGTATTAAATCATCTGCCGGTTCTGTCATTGGTAAGTCAAATTATTTATATGGTGGCCCAAATAGTCAAC
>JACCDX011033553.1_pt1 | contig 13291 bp, 4 predicted proteins | sample 7449681 | NCBI WGS metagenome assembly JACCDX01 (sample SAMN15323450, study PRJNA562643) | freshwater metagenome | isolation source: river surface water | place: USA:Blue River Watershed | collected 2017-08-18
CAGAACCCGAAGGAAAGGTTCCAGAAGAAGTTGCACCTGTTGTGCCAGGTGTGGTAAGTGTTCAAGACCCCGAACTTTTACGTATGCAAGCAGCCATTGAAGGAACAATCTCGGATGTAAAGTACAAAATACCCAATACACAAGCGTCTTCTTTTATGTCACCATCCTTTCAAGGATTTAGTAAATATATTCAAAATACCTTTATGGGATTTACATTGCCATTACGTACAGAAGCGGATAAAACCCGCACGGATGCGTGTGACGTAAAAAGTTCTGGTGACATGACGATGAATTTATACCAAAGTTTTGTACGTGAATATATGCGTCAAGCTACACCATATCGTGGGATTCTTGTGTACCATGGTCTTGGTTCTGGAAAAACGTGTACGTCTATTGCTGCGGCCGAAGCCTTGTACGGATCGCATCAAAAGAAGATTATTGTGTTAACACCTGTTGCATTAAAACGAAACTTTATTGGAGAATTGTCCTTTTGTGGATTTAAGCATTTTAAATTACAAAACTTTTGGGTCAAGTATCGTTTGGATGATGAAAGTTACAAGAATTTTGCGTTATATAATGCAAAAATCCCAGAATCTCATATATCTAATGTACTTAAGAATCGTATACGTGAACAACATGTATTTTTTATGCCTGATTTCAATAAATCTTCTAGTCCAAATTATGATTCATTGCCTGAATGGGAAAAGTCAGCCATTAAGAATCAAATTAATGCGACCATTGAAGGAAATATAACATTTATTGGATATACAGGTGTTACTGTGGCAAAATTAAAAGCTTTATGTTCCAGTCGTGCGTTTGATAATGCTGTTGTGGTGATTGATGAAGTTCACAATTTGACCCGTTTGATGAGTAACAATATTGAAAAGTTTTTGAAACGTGATCCAGTAACCACAACACCATGGATGCCAAAAGAAGGTCAAGATTATAATCGTGCTATTTTATTATATCATTTATTGAGTGGTGCCCAAAACTCCAAGATTATTGCGCTGAGTGGTACACCGATTGTGAATTTTAACGATGAAATTGGGATTTTAGGAAATTTGATTCACGGATATTTTCACGGAGTCACGATGACAATTCCAACGGTAGAATCATCCTATATTGACAAAATTAAAGAAATTTTACTAAATCATCCACGAGTAGAATATGTATCCAGTATACCCAAGACAAATATTACAGAAATATTTTTTACCAAGGTGCGTGATAATTATGTGAAGGTTCAAAAAAATGGAAAGCAAATATATATGCATTATGAAGAAAAACATCCACTAGAAACAATTGAACAAATTTATGGTGATGTGTTGAAGCAAATACAAACATTGGGTGGAAGTGGTGTATCCAGTAAAAAGTTTGAAGCACTACCGTTATTTCCTGTAGAACGTCAAGAGTTTGAAAAGTATTTTATTAATAAGGCAGATTCTACGATGATTAATAAAGAAATCTTTTGTGAACGTATGACAGGTTTAGTTTCCTATTATCGTGGTGCACGTGAAGAGTTTATGCCACGGGTTGCATTGGATAAGGTTGAACCTGTTGAAATGAGTGATCATGCAATGTTTGAATATAGTGAGGCGCGTGAATCTGAACGTGAACAACAAAAGTCCAAACCAAAACCGGCAACAGGATTTGATGAAGGAGCGCAAGTGATGGAAGGGGCAATGTCGTATCGTTTCCGCAGTCGTTCCTTATGTAATTTTGCGTTTCCAGTAGCAATAAAGCGTCCCTTTCCAGAAAAGGATGATGAAGTTAAAAATGATTTGGCTACGGATGAAACAGTTGCAGATTTGAAGGAAGGTGAACCATTAGTTGAAGAAGAGGAATCTTCCAATGATTCGTCGAATGATTCTTCAGAAGAGTCTTCCAATGAATCTTCAATGGAAGGGGGAAATAATAGTAATAGTGAAGATTCTAGCAATGAAAATTCTAGTAGTGAAAACTCTAATAGTGAAAACTCTAGCAATGAAGAGTCTAGTAGTGAAGAATCTAGTAATGAAGAATCTAGTAATGAAAACTCTAATAGTGAAAACTCTAATAGTGAAAACTCTAATAGTGAAGAATCTAGTAGTGAAGAATCTAGTAGTGAAGAATCTAGTAGTGAATCATCAAATCGTTCCAATAAAAAAGACCCCAAATCCAAATCTAAAAATGAGCCCCCAGAAATTGACTGTACAACCTTACCTGTATATAAGGATCGCGTATCATGTACCATTAAAAAATTAGAAAAATACAAGATGATGTATTTACACATGGATAATATTGAAAAATACAGCCCAAAATACAAGAAAATGTTTGAAAATATCAAAGAAACCAATGGTTCCAGTTTAGTATACAGTCAATTTCGTACATTAGAAGGACTCGGTATTTTTGGAATTATGTTGGACGCAAATGGATTTGCTCCTTTAAAAATTACTGGTTCCAAACGTGAAAATATGCAATTTGATGCTGAAACATTGGAAAGTTTGCTTAAAAATCCAAGTCAACATCGTTATATTATTTATAGTGGGAGTGAATCCGATGATATACGAAATACATTAAAAGATATATTTAATATGGATATTAATAAGTTACCTACGAAAATCAAGGAAGTATTATTGGCCCCCAATGAAAAAATCACCCCTGTTGACAAAGACTCTTGGGCATACAAACGTGCCACTCGTTTATTAGGAGATGAAATTGAAATACCCACAAATTGTTATTATGCCAGCAAAAACTTGAAGGGGGAGTTGTGTAAAGTCTTTATGATTACTGGTGCCGGTGCTGAAGGGTTATCACTTCGTTCGGTACGTGCTGTCCATATTATGGAACCTTACTGGAACAATGTACGTATTCAACAAGTCAAGGGGCGTGCGATTCGTATATGCAGTCACTCGGATTTACCTGAAGACCAACGGTTTGTAAATATTTATACCTACATTATGAAGTTCAAAGAATCTATGAAAGATGTAACTCGTGGAGAAGGAACCCAGTTTTACAAATTAATGACGAGTGACGATAGTAAAACCACCGATGAACATATTTTACATCTTAGTAATGAAAAGGAAAAACTGAATAATGAATTTTTGCATGAACTAAAACGTGCTGCCGTGGATTGTCCGCTCAATGTAACAGAAAATTATACCCCTGAGGAACCCATTTCGTGCTATGTATTGAATGTGTCAGATAGCCAAGCATCGCAATTTCTATTTGACCCACGTATTCAAAACCATGCAACAACCGGTGCACAAGGGATTGCTGCATCACGTCCAGTGGCAGTACCGGTTGGTATGCGTGCAGCCCAAGCACTTGAAGCAGATGTACCAGCTCCAGTACCAGCACCCACTCCTGCACCGCCAAAGATGAAGGCAAAGAAGACCTATACAACATCTACTGGAATAACCTATGATGTAAAAGAAGAACCTAATGAAAAGGGAGTTATGACCCGATTTTTATATGATCAAACCACCGGTTTACGTACCGAATATTACTTGAAAACGGTAGAAAGAGATGGAAAGATGGTTGATGCCATGGCACGGTTAAAACAAAAAGCCAATGGTACACGAAACAATAAAAAGCCTGTATCTGCCGCAGCATCAACGGCGGGTCCACGAAAGGGTGGTACTCGTAGAAAGTCGCGCAAGTAAACCGCCTTTATTCGGCTTCCAAAATACTTCCTTCCACGCGTTTTAAACTTGCCTGTTCAATAAGGTGAGGTTCGGCCCAAAATGCCTTTCCTTGAAATTCTAGTATACGAAAATTTAGTTCCCAGTCAAGACAATCACGAAAGGGAAGTAAATGTTGTGCTAAGAATCCAATAAACGTTTGGTTAAAAATCATGCTATCGGTGCAACGAAACGGAAACGGCATTTTTCCAGGATACAATTCTTGAGGGCGTGTATGTATATTTTGTAATGTACATGGACCGTTGTGCGTACCAGTGCCATCACTTAAACTAATATAGTCATATTCAACCGCCGATGCCTTTTGCATAAGTATAGGAAATCGGTCACGAAAATCATTGCGAAACATGACATCACTTTCTAGTACCATGATCGTCTTGTATTGTTTTTGTGCTGCATCCATTACTGCGCTGTGAAAGTTCAAATTCAAACTAATTTCTCCTTTACTAAGTCCACGACTTTTAAACACAAAGCACGGAAAGTTTCGTGGTAACCATGGATCATATACATTAAAGCATTGTTCATTGGTCAAAGTTTTCCCCCATGTAGGTGCACATACCTTCACTTTTTCTCCAGGGCATTGTAATTCAGCCAATTGTTGTAATACACGTTTGACACGTTTTTCTTCATATTTTATATGACCAATTACGTATATACAATCAATAGATTCCCATGTTTTTTTTATAGAATAATCTTCCATTTACTCTATAAAAAGAATAATAATTTAAGTGCTGGTTTATGCAATCGTGCGATCAATCCATGCACGTGCCCAGGTATTTTCTACGTCGCGAGTGTAATGACGACTACTAAACTCATAATCAAAAAAGTTGATACTATATAATTTGTATGATGCCGTATTGGCAGGATTGACTTGACTTCCAATGACAAAGTAATTTTTATCTGTTTTGTTGAAAATATTGGATCCCTTGTCAATCACGGTGCTTGTTGATCCACCGCTTGGGAAAGGAGCATTCTTTGCCTTGTTTATTTCCATTAATTGAGCAATGACTTTGGATGGTGGCGAAGACTTGTTTGGACTGCTATACATGATTGTTAAATGATATACTTTATCAACGTCTAATTGTACATCAAATTGGTGGACACGACCACCTGCAAATCCACTAACATACAACTTTGGCATATTACTTGCATAGGATACACCCACACTTAATTCGCCGTAATAAAACAATTGCTTCCAAGAACCTTGGAATGGTAATTCATTCATAGAAAATACAAATGTAATAGTACGTAATGCAGTGTGGCGTATACGACGATTAATGTAACCAGTAGTTCCCTGTGTAATTGGTACGTATCCATGTAATCCAGATTCTGATTTTTCTTTGATAACTTGCATGTTTTTATTCCACATAATGTAAAACATACTTACTAAACGGTAATCACTAAATGCAAGAACTCCCCCAGGATATGGTTGTGCTGCAAACGAAAGCATTGGTGCATCAGGTTCTTGTGTTAAACTCCACCATGAAGGAGGTACTAAACTTCCAGCCCCTTTAAAGTTTTCACCTGTACATTGTGTTGCAAAAATCTTAAAATCAGCAACACCGTATGCTTCTTGCCAAAAAGCCATAAAATAATTAGGCCCATCTTTTTGTAATCCCTTGCACATACTATCGCGATGTAATGTAGGTGCTTGATCATACCAACGATTCATTTCAAATGGTGTATCATAACTAAAACGAAATGGTGGATCATTAATTTTTTCATTATTAATGGCAAAACGACTGGCATCGTCTGTTTCCAAATAGAAACGTACCATCGCATCCGTGCTTGGGCGAATGTTTGCAATCATTTGGAATTGTACAAGGTCATTTAATCCAGTATCTTCTACATCCCCTCCTTGCCAGTGAATAAAAGGTGCAATAAATCGTGTTTGGGGTACACGACGACCAATAAATGTACCATCGCGACGATCATACCAAAACACTTCCACCCCATTCATATATTCAATTTGTTGGAAGGCAACTTTATCACGTTGAATACCCAAGAATTGGATCAACCCTTGTTTTTGGACATCATAATTATTAGAGTACATTTTTGCACGTAGTTTTCCAATTTCGTTTTTCACAACACCCCAATTAGATAGATTGTTATATTGACCCAACTTTTCCATTGTAGGATATTCAGTTCCCTTAGTTTGCCCCCCTTGACGACGGAATTCACGTTGTAAACAGTCCAAACGATATGGTCCTTGGGTATTATCATTATATTCCAAACAAAAATCAAATTTGTCTAATGCACCTTCTTTTACACATAAATCACGGGCAGCAAACACTTCGCCACGCATTTTATCTTGACCAGCATAATTTTGAATTGTACGAATATTTTTCAAAGCGGCACCAACATCCAATTTTCCTTGAGTAATTAAATCATTGTTAATTGGGTCAAAGGAACGTTCTTGGTATAATTTATATGCATTACGTCCTTTGAGACCCGCCCCAAAATCACCAGGTTTAGATTGTTTTGCCAAGGCTTGGTATAAGGCACCATTATCGCTACAACCAACCGATGTAATCAAGTTTAATATACAATTCTTTGGTAATTGTCCTTTATCATCTGGTGTACATAAAGAGGCATTATATTTGAAACCAACACCATCAATCATAATAGATTGCATTGCACCTCCAGCTCCTTCCGTTCCAGGTAAAGATGGGTCTCCTCCACTAAGCTTTCGTAACTCTTCTGGTTTAGGGCATTGGTTACCGCTATATACCAAATTTTTGCGAATCCCACCAAAAAAGGGATCATCTGGATATAATGGATCGCCGCTTTTACTAACAGGAATCCCATAACCTTTTGTTTTATCAAATGCACACACATTTTGATATTGACCAGTTCCAGCTTGTTCACAGGTAACCAGTGTACGACAATTATCCGTCGCAATTGCCTTTTTTGCGTCTTGTAAATTCCAGTACCATTTTTGTGATCCACTAAAGGATGGTTCTTTGAATAATTTTGTTAATGGACCACCTTCTAATCCCAAATAACCCTTACTAAGTTTTGGAACACCAGCATCTCCTTTTTCGTAAATCCATCCACAGCGTACCGGTGCATAGGGATCCACTGCATCAATCAATGTATCTAAATCGGTTGTTTTACAGACTTCATTATTTTTTATATTGTCATCACTTATATTCATAGAAGCAGCTTGGTCGTACAAATTATTGTCGGTATATGGTTGTCGGGTTACAACACTTGCAACATTCAATGCATCGCCGGTACCTTTAAAAATATCACGATTCTTTTCATTACGAATCAATACAGGGCTTGTTAATTGTTTGGTAAATAAGTTTGGAAGATCTTCCATTTTCTGACTATCCTGAAAGGCTTCTTTTAATGATGCAAACATATTCTATTATTAAAAGAAGGAAAAAAAAGATAATAATTAAATCCAAGGATTAAAACCTTGTCCGTCCACGTAACTTTGTACGTCATTTTTTAAGGTAAAGTTTCTAATGGATGCATTGACCGGTTCATGCATATTATCGCTGCATGCAAAGTTGCAACGACCTTTGAATCGCCGTGCATTAGACTGTGCAAGACTACGTTGATCACTTAGATTCCCATTAATGTATAATTGCATAGTATCCCCATTCACAACCACTTTAATTACACTGTCACGCCCAAGAGGAAGACGTTCATTACTATTTAAATTAAAGTTTCCATCACGAGGATCGGCAATGACAAGGTGTATACGTGTATCTCCAGGCCAGAACCACATGGCATTAATACGGTCTACAGCACTACCGTTAAAGTTGCAGCAGTTTGCATTTGTACTGGTAAACCGATATATATTTGCCCATTGAGGATTATAACCCACGGGTTTAATGGTAAACTCCAATGTATAACTATTGTTTAAAAATATGTCACGCAACACAACCTTTTCACGACCCACTTTAAGTGGATTTGGTCCTACAAGAACAGTGTTTGCACTACTGTATGATTGACCTGCAATAAATCGTTGATTGGCACCACCGTGGCAAGGGTATACAATCATCGTTTTACCAGAAGGACCCAAAGGACCATTTGTATCTAAACACCAAGCCCCTTTGTTACTTGCATTTGGATTTTTAGGATCGGTTACCTTGAATTCAGGGCGTAATGATTGAGTCATTGGGTCGTAACTCCATTTTTGTCGTGGATTGGATTTATTACATTTGTTTTGTACCACAGCATTATTATTTCCAATACTTGAGTTTGCCAATTCTTGCACTTCTAAACAATTTCCACCGAGTTCTACAATGATTTGTCCGTCTTCGTTCATGGTAAAGGATTGATTACCACCTCCATGACATTTATAGGTCATTAAACGACTATTGGGGGCTTGCGATGCACCTTCAATATCAGCACAAATATTTGCGGTGGTAGCACGAATGCTTTGTCCCTTAAGGCCAAAGGGTAAATAAGTATCTACAGTACGATCCACACTGCTATCATCCAATGTATTTTTCTGGTCAGCCAATACCTTCCAAGAAGAATCCGTATGGAATAATGGGCGTTTTGTGGCTTTATCAATGACCGTAATGAGCATTCCTTCAGGACCACCATCATTGGCTTGAATGACACGAAACACGTGTTTTCCAGGAGTGATTTTAATATCAAGGGTATTACGTGGCCAATCACCACCCCAACCACCGCCAACATCATTGACTAACAATTTATCGTCCATGTATACAAAACCACGATTATCAATCATGTAAATCAATTGGGCATCAATGCTGTTTTGGGTAGGATTAATATATTCCTTGACAAAGGTTACACTTAATACTTTACCCCAAGGACCCTTGTAAAAGTCAGAACGCATATCATGGGACCATTTATCACTACCTTCATACGCACTAATCCATTGTGCATCTTTATCTGGGAAATTACTGGAAACTCCCCAAGGTGCCATATTGTATGGACCCAATACAAAAATAGTTTCGTATGGAATAGCAGATGCTGATTTTTTATTGACAAACGCACCTTCACGATTAACGTAATTAACACCGTAACAACGTTCAATCACATTTTTACGTTCATCATCACCTAAATTATTATTATTGGCAATTTCGTAAAGGCTCTTGTAAAATTGTTTGACCTTTTCTACACCCCCCATTTTTTGAGCCATAGATACTGCAGCTTCAGATTTTGGATAAAGTGTACCTTCAGGATCACACAATGCTAATTCATTCCATATATATTGTAAACAAGTTTGGGGTAAAGGACCAGTATCTTTTTCTTCTACATCACAAGGAGTCTTACGTGATTTTCCCAAAAAGTACATACTGATTTTATCCCATTCTTCAATGGGAAGCATGCTACCACCACTATTACGACCGGTGTAGGCAATAGCAGATTGATTATATAAATAATCAGATAAATCGGCCAAGGAACGTGCAACGCCATTTTGGTCATACATGAGTGCACGACGGTTTGTATCATTATTTGGATAACCTTTTCCTTCTGGGGTACATCCAGCACTAATCCACAAATCTTGTAAACAATCATCGGTAAACTTTCCAGGACCATTGGGTTTCTTGTAACACACTCCAGAATCGTATCTTTGAGCAGCAGTAGATGTTTTAATTACAGGACCAATGTCACACTTTGCGGCTTCAGGTTCGTTAATGAAAATTGGATCACTTGGGTCAATAAAATAAAATGGATTGTATAATTCCAACATCATTGCACTTTTTCCACGTGCTGGACGCATCACTTTACATGGTACTCCATCTACATTTAAGGACCCAGAAGAAGCAGGCTTTGCACCCGTTTCTTTATCGGTCATAATTAAACGATGAATATCTTGTTTGAATGCTCCTCCAGCGCCGCTATTAAACGTTTTTCCACTCAAGAAACCTGCCACAAACGGCGTCTTACCTTCATTATCAGGCATCACACGAATGGTGATAATATCATTGGCGTTTAATGCATCATTGACCGCCCACCCATTGGATAAATCAAATTGTTCGGATGTTTTTCCGTTTGCATATGTCACGCTTCCAAGACCAGCACCTTTTAAAAATAATCCAGATTTGACCGCTTCGGCTTCAGGTTCTACGTAAAAGAACTTTTCATCTTGAACACACATACTACATCCTTCCACATCAAAATTACGTTTCTTTTCACATTCTACTAATTTTTTCAAGTGTAAACACTGTTGTTTGTTGGTTGCAAAACGATTGGGCTTACATTTTCCAATGGTAGGCTTATAGTTTACATGACGACTTTTCATCATGGCGGCGGTCGTTTCCGCTTCCTTTTTACTAATATCCGTCAAGTACAAACCACCTACGTGAGGTTTCAAATCACTGTCAATGCCTTCATCCACGCAAATACCACACTTTTTTGCAAATACATTACTATCAAATGCATCACAATCTACAGTTTTAATATCTTCACATACTTGAATCATTTTTGCAAAGTCGGCCGAGTTTGCATTTAATTGACCGGTTTCGGCGGTTGATGTGGGTTGAAAATTCATATTTAAAAATGGTTCTGTACCTGGTTGAATAACTGGTTTTGTAAATACAAGGTCAATCTTTTCATCCACCTTTCGTATATCATCTTTATTGGGATACTTATTGACACCAGGCAAGTTTTTTGGATCTGAAATATCCATGAGTGGATTGTTTTGTTCAGCACCCTTTGTTACAAAGTTATTATATGCTACAGATTGATCTGGTCCTGAAGCAGCACGAATCGCTTTAACAATATCTGGGCTTACTTGAACATCCACAAAGGGCTGTTTCTTTTTTTGTTGGCGAGCCATATATAGGCCTCCACCAGCCAATAATGCAAGACCTACTAACGGTTCCATACTCTATAATACTCTTACAAAAACTCTTTTTTTGTAAAAACATCATGACGTACATTATACAAATTTCTTAATACAAGTTATCGGGGCGTAAACGGCTCGTAGGATCCATTTCACGAGTAATCACACGTAATACAAACGTTGTTTGACGATTCAAATTAATAAGTCGTGAACCAGTAAAAGACACGGATTTAATAGCATTGTTAAGCGACAATAATGTTGCCGCCGTACCACCAAACTCACTTACACCCACACTACCCGTAGTAGGATCATCAAATCGGGAACGTATAATTAATACATTGGCATATCCTGCAGCATTCGGTCCATCCACAACCACATTGGAACTATTGGTATACCCAATTCCTGCAATTAAATGTCCTCCTGCACTTTCTAAAAACTCTTTGAGTTCTGCTTTTGCTCGATCATTGCTACTAATTAAACTTGTGTCAACCCCTTTGATTTGAATTCGGTCGGAAGAGGAAAAGGCAAAACGACTAAAGTATGTACTGGTCTGTAAAAATATGTATTGATTGGATTGATTAGAGTCAGAAATATCATAAATACTAGTTGTAGTAAATCCAGTAGGAGGACGTGTTGGACTAAATATTTTTAGTATATCCAATGTATCAGCAACAGTACTAATACTTGTACCATCGGGGCGATTTAATTGTAAGGTCAACTTTTGTATAGTATCCTTGGGTGCAGGGGCGTATACACGTTGACATTTTTGGAACTTGGGAATCAATGCCAAATACCCTTTGCTGTCGGTCATATTGTCATTATCCGAAATCCAATTGGCATCATATTGAATCACTCCAAATGAATTGTTGAGACCATCGTCGGTACCATAGTTGTTACCATCCAATTCAGGAATACGTAATACGCTGTAGGGAAAGGATAAAATGTTGAGACGTGTGCTACTATCGTAGGAAGGAGTTGCCTTAGACCCACTGTTTTTCACTAAAGTATCTAATCCTTCGGCAGGTACGATGGCTTTGACCAATTCAATGCGCACAATATTTTTGAACTTGATCGTTGCGCTTGGACTTAATGTAAATCCTTGACGATTGTTGGCAGGGTCAAAGTTGACACTAAAGTTGTAACGATTTTCCTTGCTGTTATACAACCAATCACGGTCGGCACTGTAAATAAACAAGTTGTTTTCAGTTTCGCGATATGACACCACGGAATCTTGTTTGACCACAATATCTTGATTTAAATTGGGGCGACTACTAATAGCATTTGGCAGTGCAAGGGTGGGATTTTGATTAGGGTCCGTAAAAATACCTGCAGGAGGATTGGGTAATAGTCGTTGTACAATTGCATTTTCTCCTTCAGCCACGCGTGCATTTTGTGGAGCCGTTAATGCATATTCGCCTTCACGTGCCTTTTTCACTTGTTCATACAAGGTAATTGCTTCACTGCCACTCTTTTCCACAATGACAGGGCTTAGTTCATTGGGTATTGCAGGACGTCCAGTGCTAGATCCCATACGTTCATTTTGCAAACGTTCAAAACTTGCACTTGTATCCAACGATAATTTTTCGGTTTCGTAAGAGGGACGACTTTGAATGACTTGTGTAGCATTCATAGAAGCACCGTTAGATTCACGTCGGAAGTAAGATGCAAAATCATTCATACATGCGGTCACTACTTCACGATTGAGTCCTTGTACATTCATGGAAGGGCCATTGGCTTCCCATACAGCATTCATATAGTGGTCACATGCTTTTGTAATCCGTGTTTGAATTTTACCATTGATTTGTCCATAGCTTCGTTGGATTTCATTTTGCAATACAGATTGCAAATAGTTTTCATTGCCAGGACTAAAAAACTGGTCCACCACGTTGGGTGCTGGTTGATTCATACCACGATTCATGTCTCTAATAATGTATTATGGTAAGAGTCTTTGAGTCTTGTTTAATCCGATGTAGGGTCAAACAAAATTTTACGGAATTCCAACATGTATTTATCGTCAATAGCGTGGTGACAAAAATGTTCAAACGGCTCCCCTTCCATCATTCGTATTAAAAAGTAAAGGCTGTACATACCACACTCTGAATTTCCGTGTTGAAAGCGTCGTTCGTTATATTTCAATGTAATTCCAGGCAATTGTTTATCTAAGAATCGCATAAAGTTGGCAACGTATTCTGGAGGTTTTACACCGTACGAATCAAAAAAGTAAGCGGCCTTTTTGGGCAAATGAATAAAAAGTCCAATCCAATGACTTCCGCTTTTAAAGTGAGGATCCAAGTTAAACACAGCACCAATATATTTAATACCCTTTTTCTTGAAACCAGCAATATCTATTTCGCAAAACTGGGGTTGTAAACATTTTTGCACGGATTTGTTGTACGGGTCCTTGACGGAAAAATCAATGGGTACAACACCCAAAAAGTGAAACTCTGGTTTGGCCTCCATATATTGTTTCATCACCGCTTCAATGTCTACGCTACTAAGCCACATATCAGGGTCATCAATCCATTCTTTGGGCATCTTGGGCCGAAAATAATTCTTTAAAATGTCTTGTTTTTGCTTGGCAGGTAAGGAAGAATGACTTACCAAACACCGTTCATTCTTTCCACAAACACCTACCCACGGTTGTAACTGGTCTTTGACGGCTTCTGGTAAACACCCTTGCCCTTGTCGTCGGGACTTGATACGCGGGTGACATATTGGATTTCCCGGTTTGGGTGGATTGATACGTTTCTTAGTTTGTTTATACCCACCACGCTGGGTAGCACGTTGACGCCGCGACTGTAAACCTTTCCGTTGTTGTTGACGTTGACGATAAAAC
>JACCDX010515448.1_pt1 | contig 13290 bp, 11 predicted proteins | sample 7449681 | NCBI WGS metagenome assembly JACCDX01 (sample SAMN15323450, study PRJNA562643) | freshwater metagenome | isolation source: river surface water | place: USA:Blue River Watershed | collected 2017-08-18
CACCCAGGCCATCGCGCGGACGAGCTTCTGCATGAGGCCGAGGTGGTAGCCGACCGCCATCAGGCTCGAGAAGAAGATGATCGTCGGGAGGATCCAGAACGCGAAGGTGCGCACCGGCGGCGAGATGCGTCCGACGAAGGTCTCCGTCGTTCCGTCGCCAAGCGTCACCTGGTGCGGCTGCACGCTCTGGAAGACGAAGTCCGCGCCGTGCTCCGAGAACGACAGCAGCCTGCGGACGCCACCGTCGATGAGGCCGAAGGCGGCCTCCTGCACCGCGGGGCTCAGCACGATGAGGCCCAGCGTGAGCTGGAGCGCCAGCCCCCACAGGACGACGCGCCACGGAAAGGCACGCCGGTCCTCGCTCATCGCCCACGCCAGACCGACCATGCCCAGCAGACCCACGAGGCTCACGAAGCGTTCCATCGATCAATCCTCGCACATCACCAGGCGCGCGCGCACCGGGGTCGCCTCGCCGCCGACGATGACGGGGTAGAACTGCCACCCCGCGAGTGCTTCTTCGACGCGCGGTCGCACCTCGATGTCGCCGCTCACCCACTTGGTGCGCAGAAGCCCGCCGCGCGCGTCGAGGTCGACGTCCACGAAGCAGGCGCGGGTCGGACGCGTGGAGCCCCACTCGGGCGTGACCGACGCCTTCGCCCACACGGGCGGACGCCCCGCCCGCGGCGGGAGCGGCTTCGCCACGCCGTCCGCGAGCACGTTCGTCACCTGGGCGCGCACCTGCGTGGCGGATTCCTGCGCGACAAAGAAGGGCGCGGGGAACACGGCCTGCACCGTGGCGCCCCCCTCGCGCGCGGGCCATTCCCAGCCGCGGACCGTCGCCTCGGCCTCGGAGCGGCCCACGCTGGGGCACTGCTCGGCGCGCACCTGCACGGCCCGGCCCGCGGCGTCGATCGCAGCGCGCACGTTGCACGGGTACGTCCCCGGCGGCCAGCCCGAAAACGCGTCCCCGCCCTCGGGCGCGGCGCCCAGGCTCGGCTCGATCTCGGACCAGTGGATGGCCGCGAACCCGTCGAACGCAGAACCGTCCACATCCGGCGCCGCTTCCTCCGCAGGAGGCACAGGCTCGAACACCGTCGGATCCTGTTCGCGCGGAATCACCACGAAGCGATCACGCGGCAGCGGCGCGTACCACACCAGGCTGCCGCGCACCCAGGGCGCGAACGGCACGCTGCCCAGCGTCACAGGGCCGATGTCGTCGACCGTGGGAGGATCGTTGAACAGCACGGACATGCCGGCGTCCGCGCCGAAGGCCAGCCCCGGCGGCCCCGCCATGCGCTCGAAGCGCATCGCCGCGTACGCCCCGTTGGCGCCGACGTCATCGAGGAACGCGCCCAGCGCGAGGCCGTAGATCGCACGCTTCTCGAAGTGGCGACGCCGGCTCGAGAAGGCGATGTCGCCGCGCAGGACGTTCGTCGCCAACGCGCGGCCCGTGCCCTCCTCGATGTCCTGGTCGCGGTCGACGCCGAGCGTGGCGGACAGCGTCTCGCCCATGTGGGCCCGGGCCTCGACGCCCACGAGCCCCGCGCCACCGACGCTCGCGCCGACGCCCACGAAGCCGACAAGATGCTTGCGCGGCAGCGCCGAGCGCACCTCGAAGGAGGTCGCATAGCGCAGGACGCCGTCGACCTTCACACCGTCGCGGGTCGCCGGATCGAACTCCCACGCCACGATGGCCGTGGCCAGGGCAAGGAGCGCACCATCGTCGCAACGCACGGGCGTCACGTCCGTCACGAAGCCGTCGGCCCGCACGTGGATGTCGACCTCGCAGGGGTACACGCCCGGCGCGACGACCCGGTAGGCCTGCGGCAGCAAGGGGTCGGTGGTGATGTGCGCCACCGGGGCCGTTTCCTGGGGCGGGGGGCTCTGGCCGCCCCCCGCAACGCCCCCGGCCGCGCCCACGCCGGGCTCAGCGGCACCGGCCACGGACGCCCCGCAGAGGAACCCCGCGAGAACGAGGCTCACGTCACGTGTCCGAGCACGAGCGGGCGCTTCTCGGCGTCCTCGCCCACGACGAAGGCCTCGCGCAGCTCATGGCGCGCCGCCTCCAACCCACGGCCCACATGGAAGATGCGCGCGATGGGCTCGCCCCTCTCCACGCGGTCGCCCACCTTCTTGAGCACGTCCATGCCGACGTTCGGCAACACGGGGTCCTCCGCGCGCGAGCGCCCGGCCCCCAGCACGAACACGGCGCGCCCGACGGCGCGCGCGTCACAGCGGGTCACCACGCCCGCCTCGGGCGCGCAGACGTCCTCGACGGTGACGCCCGTGACGAGATCCATCGCGGCGAGATCGCCTCCGTGGGCATGGACCATGCGGTCGAAGCGCTCACGCGCCGCGCCGCTGTCGAGCACGCGCGCCGCGTCCGGGTGCATCGCGAGCCGGATCACGGCTTCGCGAAGGTCCGACGGGCCGCGCCCCTCGAGGCACGCGATGGATTCCACGACCTCGTTGCCGTTGCCGCAGGCCACGCCGAGCGGCTGCTCCATGTCCGTGATGAGCGCCTCGGTCTGCACGCCGGCGCCCTTGCCCACGCGCACGAGCGCCTCCGCGAGCGCCCGCGCGCTCGGGAGGTCCTGCATGAAGGCCCCCGAGCCGCACTTCACGTCGAGGACGAGGCGGTCGAGCCCCTCCGCGAGCTTCTTGCTGAGGATGCTCGCCACGATGAACGGGATGTACGGGACGGTCTCGGTCTCGTTGCGAAGCGCGTAGAGCACGCGGTCCGCAGGCGCGAGCTGCGCGGTCTGGCCGTTCATGAAGAAGCCGACGTCACGGAGCGTGCGGTGGAGGGCGTCGTCGTCAAGGTCCGTCCGGAACCCCGGGATGGCCTCGAGCTTGTCGAGCGTTCCGCCGGTGTGGCCCAGCCCGCGTCCGCTGATCATCGGCACCTTCCAGCCGAGCTCCGCCCACACGGGCGCGAGGATCAAACTCACCTTGTCGCCGACGCCGCCGGTGCTGTGCTTGTCCACGAACGGCCCGTCGATGCCCGGCCACGACAAGCGGGCGCCGCTCTCCGTCATGGCCCGGGTGAGGGCGACGGTCTCGGCGTCGTCGAGTCCGCGGACGAAGGCCATCCCGAGCCAGGCCGCCGCCTGCGGACGCGAGACGCTCCCGTCCACCACGCCGCCCACGAAGGCGGCGATGTCCGCGGGGGCGTGCGCGCGCCCGTCGCGCTTCGTCGCGAGGAAGTCACCGATCATGCCAGCACCTCGTGGATGGGAGTGCCCTCGTCGACCTGCACGCCGAGCCAGGCCGCCGCGGTGGCACCTGCGTCCGCGAGGGTCGTCCGCGTACCGACGTCCGCGCCGGCGACACCCTTTCGGTAGGCGAGCACGGGCACGTACTCGCGCGTGTGATCGCTGCCCGGCGCCGTGGGATCATTGCCGTGGTCCGCCACGACGAGCAGGAGGTCGTCGGCGCCGAGCCGCGCGAGCAGCTCCGGCCAGCGGGCGTCCATGGCCTCGAGCGCGCGCGCGTACCCGAGGGCGTCGCGGCGGTGCCCGTAGAGCATGTCGAAGTCGACCAGATTCGGGAAGATGAGCCCGCTCACGCCCTCGTCCAGCACGTCGAGCATGGCCTGGAAGATCGTCGCGTTGTTGCCGGCCTTGACCTGCCGGGAAAACCCGCGGTCCCCAAAGATGCTGGCGACTTTGCCGATGGAGGTCGTGGGCACGCCAGCGGCGGCGCAGCGGTCCACGAGCGTCGCGCGCGGGGGCGGCAGGGCGATGTCCTTGCGCGCCTCGGTGCGGACGTACGCGCCCGAGGTGCCGACGAACGGGCGCGCGATCACGCGTGCGATGCCGAAGCGGCGCGCGACGACGAAGGCCTTCGCGCAGAGGGCGTGCAGGTCCGCCACCGGGATCACGTCCTCGTGCGCCGCGACCTGCAGGACGCTGTCGCTGCTGGTGTACACGATGGGCTTGCCGGTGCGGACGTGCTCGTCCCCCAGCTGCTGGATGATCTCGGTCCCGCTCGCCGCGACGTTGCCGAGCCATCCACGACCCGTCTCGCTGACGAACGCGTCCATCAGCTCAGCGGGAAAGCCGTCCAGGTAGGTGGCGAAGGGCTCCGCCACCCGCACGCCGGCGAGCTCCCAGTGACCGGCGATGGTGTCCTTGCCGGCGCCGGCGGTCGCCATGCGGCCCCACGAGGCCTGCGGCGCCTCGGCCCTGGCGAGCCCAGCGCCGGAGACGATATTACCGAGCCCGAACGCCGAGAGGTTCGGGAGCGAGGGCTTCGCCGCCGCGAGGATGTGCCCGAGGGTGTTCGCGCCCGCGTCTCCCCAGGCCGCTGCGTCCGGCATCTCGCCGACGCCGAGGCTGTCGGCGACGAGCAGCACCACGCGGCGCGCGGCCATCAGTAGGCACCCTTCCCGACGCCGCCCGTCACGATGGCGACGCTCGCGCTCGCGCCAAGCCGGTTCGCGCCGGCGGCGATCATCGTGCGCGCGTCATCCGCGGTGCGAACGCCACCGCTGGCCTTCACGCCCATGTCCGGCCCGACGACGGCGCGCATGAGCGCGATGTCCTCGGCGGTGGCGCCGCCCCCGGAGAAGCCGGTGCTCGTCTTCACGAACGCCGCGCCGGCCGCCTTCGAGATGGCGCAGGCGGCGATCTTCTCTTCCCGCGTCAGCATGTGCGTCTCGAGGATGACCTTGACGGGCCGCCCCTGCGCTGCGTCCACCACCGCACGGATGTCATCGTAGACGGCGTCGTGCTCGCCGGACTTCAGGCGGCCGATGTTGACGACGGTGTCAATCTCGGCAGCGCCGGCAGCGATGGCGGCGCGCGTCTCCGCGGCCTTGGCCGAGCTCATCATCGCGCCCAGCGGGAAGCCGACGACGCAGATCGTCATCACGCCGCTCCCCTTCAGGAGCTCCACGCAAAGCGGCACCCAGGTCGTGTTGACGCATACGCTCGCGAAGCGGTGCTTGCGCGCCTCGTCGCAGAGCTTGACGTGGTCGGCACGGGTGGCCTCCGCCTTCAGCAGCGTGTGGTCGATCTTGCTGGCGATGCCCTGCCCGTCCGCAGGCGCGGCGCCGTCCGTCCCGATGCGGTCGGCCCCGCCCATCCGCAGGCCCGACGCATCCTGCCAGGTGCCGCGCACCTCGGCGAGGGGCGGCACGGCCTGCTGCTGCTGGTGGGCGAGCTCCTCGCGGACGCGGGCGGCGATGCGGGCAACGAGGGCGTCCATGTCGGCGGACCTCGGTACTCCTGACTGAAGGAGCGCCTCTATCGCACGCGCGTGCGCCGCGCCGCTTGCCGCCACGCGCGGGACGTGCTCCCTTGGTGCGGTGACCCTCCTCGACGCCCAGATCGACCTCCTCGAACGACGCTGGCCCAACCTCGCCGACAGCCTAGGCGAGCTCGACCCTCCCGACGACGCGACCTGGGTGACCGGCGTCCCGCACCCCACGCTCCGCGTGAACGGCATCCAGCTGTGCGGGGCCGTCGATCCCGCAGCCGAGGCGCGCCTGCAGGCCGCTGCAGTCCCGCTGGACGCGCCACACGTCACCGTCTACGAGCCCGCCCAGGGGCACCTTCCGAGGGTGCTGCTGGAGCGACGGGCCCTCGCTCGGCTCGAGGTCGTGCTGCTGGCCCCGGCGGCGTTTCTCCTCGGCCTCGACACCGTCGACCACCGCGACTGGCTAGGCGACCGCCGCGTCCTCCTGCGACGCGCCCGCGAGGACGAACACCCTCGCGCGCCGTACGCGCTCTCCCCCGCCGGCCTGCGCCTCGCCGAGCCCGCCGCGAACCACCTGCGCGACCAGCTCGTCCTGCAGCGCGCATCGACCTTCCAGCGCGCCAACGCCCAGAAATGGGACGACCAGCTCGCGGCGGCCCTGCTCGCCAACGCGGACCTCCTCCTCACCGCTCGTGACGCGGACGAGCTCGCCGGACGCCACCCCGCCGCGCGCGCCATCGTCGTGGCGAGCGGCCCCTCGCTGAAGGACGAGCTCGACTGGCTACGAAACGTCCGCGCCGACTACGTCGTCATCGCCGTGAACAGCGCGCTCCGGCCGCTCCGCGCCGCGGGCATCACGCCCGACTATGCCGTCGCCATCGACGCACACCCCGCCCTCGCGGCCCACGTGACGGACGTGCCGGCCACGGTACCGCTCGTCCACGGCGTCGCCGTCCATGGCGACGTGCTCCGGGCGTGGCCGGGTCCGCGCTTCGCAACGCGCCTGAGCGGCCCACGCTACGAGGTCCTTCCGTCGCCGCGCGGCCGACTGTGGTCGGCGGGGACGGTGACGCACACGGCCTGTGCCCTCGCGCGCCACCTCGGCGCGCAGGAGCTCGTGCTGCTCGGCGCGGACTTCTCCTACCCCGCTGGCCGGACCCACCTCGCCGGGGCTCCCGCGGCGAGTGACCTGGTCGACGAGGGGCGCCGCCTGAAGGTGACGGACGGCCTCGGCGGTGAGGCGCCGACCGACGTCAACCTGCTCGGCTACCTGCGCGACCTCGATGACTGGCTCGGCGCACACCCGAAGCTGCGCGCCCGGAAGCGTGGCCGCGCGGGCGCCGCGATGCGCAACGCGCCCTGGATGGACGATGACGGACGCTGACACCCACGCGCTCACCCTTGGCTGCGCCCGGGACTTCCGGCTCGCCCGCGAAGCGGAAGCGAATACGGCCTTCGCCCGCATCGTCGACGCGCTCCTCGAGCCGTCGCGCGCGAGCCTGTTGCCGCGCCTCGCGCCGTTCCTGACGGACATGGACGCCGCCCAGCGACGCGGCGACACGCTCCGCGTGGCGGACGTGCTCGAGCACGTCGTCGCCCCCCTGCTCCTCCGTCCAGGGACATGAGCCCGATGCTCTACGCGCTCGCGCTGCTGCTCGGTTGCCCTCCCGACCAGGGCCTCAACGCCATCAAGGACGACGACGACGGCGTCGCGGACACGGCCTCGGACACCGGTCCGGGCATCGACACGGGACCGGTGCTCAACGCCGACGGCGAGTACTGCGACGGTGACGACGACGACGGCGACGGTCAGGTCGACGAGGGGTGGCCGGATGAGGACGGCAACGGCCGCGTCGACTGCCTCGACGTGTCGTGTCCCGCGCTCGCGGTGGGCGAGGAGCACCCCGTGGCGCTCGCGGAGGCCTGCTCCACGGGCATGCTCGAAGGCTTCCCGCTGGACGATCCCTGGAACACGCGGGCGCAGTGGTCGGTCTCTCGCGTGAGCGGCATGCTCGCGCCGCTGTGGAGCTTCACGATGCCGGCGGTCGGCGACCTCGACGGAGACGGAACCTCCGAGGTGGTCATCATCGTCACCGACGATGCGCTGATCGACGCGCGCGTCGTGGCCCTCAACGGCACGGACGGCACCGTTCGGTGGACCTGGCCGAACGCCCTCGCTACGGGAGGCGTCGCCATCGCGGACGTGACCGGCGACGGCAACGCCGACGTCGTCGCCTACAACGAGGACGGTCGCCCCGTCGCGCTCGACGCGCGCGGACGGCAGATCTGGGCCTCGGCACGCGCACCTTCGTCGGCCGACTATCCGCCGATCACCGTCGCGGATCTCGAAGGAGACGGCGCGCCCGAGGTCCTCGCCGACGACGCGGTGCTCAACGGCGCCACCGGCGCGCGGAAGTTCTCGCTCAACGTGTCGGCGACGCCCGACCCGTACCGCATGGCCGCGGTGGGCGACGTGGACGGCGACGGTGACCAGGAGATCGCCTTCGACGGCCGCCTCTTCGACAGCGACGGGACGTTGCTGTGGGATTCCGGCGCGCGCGGCAGCTATGGGATGTGGCCCATCCTGATCGACGCGGACGACGACGGCGACGTCGAGATCGGCTTCGTGGGCGACGAGTGGACGCTCCTCGACGCCCGCGGACGCGTGCTCTTCCAGCAACCCTACGGCGTGGCCCAGCCGGGTCCCCCCTGCGCGGGCGACTTCGATGGCGACCTCACGGCCGAGGTGGCCTGGCCCGCCTACGACGCGCTCGTCATGTACGAGCTGGACGGCACGCCGAGGTGGTCCGCGCCGATCACGGACGCCTCGGGACTGGCGGGCTGCTCCGGCTACGACCTCGACGGGGACGGCGCCCTCGAGGTGCTCTACGCAGACGAGGTCGCCTTCCGGATCCTCGATGGACGCACGGGCAACCCGCGATTCGCGGACAACGACCACACCTCCGGCACCGTGTTCGAGTACCCCGTCCCCGCCGACATCGACGGCGACGGCCGCGGCGAGATCGTCACCGTGCGCAACGACATGGACGACGGCCCGTTCGTGGTCGCGTGGGAGCACGACGGCGACGGCTGGACGCCCGCGGGGCCGACCTGGGCGGTGCACGACTTCGCCATCACCAACGTCCTCCCCGACGGCGAGGTCCCCGCGCGCCCCCTCCCCTCCTGGGAGGTCTACAACGTGTACCGCGCGCGCGTGGCGGTGGACGCGCTCGGCCCGCCCGACCTCGTCGCGGCGATCACGGACGTCTGCCTGGCCGACTGCGCCTTCGGCCCGGTGAGGCTCGCCATTCAGGTGGCGAACCAGGGCGGCGAGGCCGTCGCCGCCGGGACGTGGCTCAGCCTCTACGCCCTCGAGACCGACGGCACGCGCCGCTGGCTCGGGCGCTTCGCCATGCCCGTCCTCCCGCCCCTCACGGCGGTGGCGGGCTTCGAGGTGCCGCTCCGCGTGGAGGACATCGGCACCGCTGGCTGGGAGGCCGTCATCGACGACGACGGCACCGGGACCGGCCGCGTCGAAGAGTGCGACGAGGCCAACAACGTCGGTGCGTGGACGGACGTGACCTGCCCTTGAGGGCGGCACGCGGCGCACGGGCGGGCTAGGCTCGCCTCCCCTCCAAGGAGTCTCCATGTTCGGCTTCCGCAGCAACGCCCCCGACAGCCCCGCGCCCCCCGTCGACGTCCCCGGCGAGGGCACCCTCACCGCCACCTTCGTCACCTCGATGGGCGACATCGTGGTGGAGCTCCTCGAGAAGGAGGCGCCGCGCTGCGTGGCCAACTTCGTCGGCCTCGCGAACGGCGTGGTCGGCGGCAAGCGCTTCTACGACGGCACGGTCTTTCACCGCGTCATCCCCGACTTCATGATCCAGGGCGGCTGCCCGCAGGGCACGGGCACCGGCGGCCCCGGCTACGACTGGGCCGACGAGGCCAGCGCGCTGAAGATCCGCCATGACCGTCCGGGGCTGCTCAGCATGGCCAACCGTGGCCCGAACACCAACGGCAGCCAGTTCTTCCTGACCGAGGTTCCGACCCCGTGGCTCGACGGCAAGCACGCCGTGTTCGGCCGCGTCACGAGCGGTCTCGACCTCATCCAGAAGATCACCCGCGTTCCGGCCAACCAGATGAACAAGCCGCTCACGCCGGTCAAGCTCGTGGAAGTGCGGATCGCGCGCGCCTGAGCATGAGCGCGCCCCACCGGCTCCTCTTCGTATGCACCGCCAACATCTGCCGGTCCCCGATGGCAGAGGCGTTGGCGGACCGCTACGCGCGTGAGCGACGGTGGGCGGTGGAGGTGGCCTCCGCGGGCACCCACGCGCTGCCGGGCAACCCGGCGGCGCCCAACGCGGTGAAGGCCGTGCGCGACCTGGGATGTGACCTGCGCGCGCACGCCTCCCGCCCCGTCGACGAGGAGCTGGTCGCCTGGGCTGATCGCATCCTGGTCATGGAGATGCGCCACGCCCGCACCCTCCGGGAGCGCTTCCCCGTAGCGGAAGACAAGGTGCTCCTGCTCGGCACCTTCGGCGGCGTCGTGGAGATCGACGACCCCTACGGCCGCTGGATCTTCGCGTTCCGCAGGTCTCGCGACGAGATCCGCCACTGCGTCGAGCGCTTCATGGATCGGCTCCCGGCGCGGCCGCTGGAATAGGCGTCCACCCTCGCGGCGCTCAGCGCACCACGATGAGCCGGATGCTGCTCGGCAGGTGCCGCAGCAAGTCCTGGATGAAGCGGCCACGGATGGCCTGCCACAGCAGGGTGCGACGCGTCGCTCCGATGAACACGGTGTCGCAGCGCAGCGACACGGCGGCCTCGGCCACGCTGCCCGCCGCGGAGTGCGAGAGCGTCCACACCCGCGAGGGCGTCACGCCGAGCTTCTCGAGGGCGGCGCTGTTGCCCGCGAGGACACGAAGCGCCTCCTCGCTGGCCCGGATGTGCGGCGGGTAGAACAGTCCCGGGACCTCGTCGACGTAGACGAGGAACACCTCAGCGTCACCGCGCGCGTGGGCGCGCTCGGCGGCCTCGCGAATCAGCCCCTCGGACACGCCGCGGCACGCGACGAGCAGCCCCGGTCGGTCGCTGGAGCGCGCCGCCACCGCGGCTTCAAGCGTGTTCACGTCAAGGTCGGGGCACTCCGTGCGCGGCGCCCGCAGGAGCGGGAGTCTGCCCGCGAAGCGTTCGACCGCACCGCTGCGGGTGCCCCACGCCAGGGCCATGCCGACCGCCGTGAGCGCGCCTCCAAACAGGGTCGCCCCGGGCTTCGCCACGAGGTTCACGCCGAAGGCGACGAGCACCGCGACGCTGGTGACGATGCCCAGCCAGAACCTCGCTCCGCGCTCGCCGTCCCGCCACCGGAGCACGTCGATTCCAAGGCTGTTGAGGACGAAGCAGCCCAGGAGGCCGAACGCGTAGAGCTCGCCGAGCGTCGCCATGTCGCCCCGCACGGCCACGACCACGAGGATCGGCACGAGCGTCGAGAGCAGGATGGCGCGCCAGGGGGTCTGGAAGCGCGGAGAAAGTTCACCGAGCGCGTCGGGCAAGAACCGCCGGCGCTGCAGCGCGAGCTGCACATGGTAGTTCCCGATGATGGCGGTGTTCGCCGCGAACAGGAGCAGCGTGCTGGCCGTGAGCACCGTGGCGAGCTTCAGGCCGGCGCCGCCCCACGTCCCGGCGAGCTCGGACACGAAGCGCTCCGTCTCCGCCGACTTGACCTCAGGCGACAGGGCGAGCGTGCTGAGGAAGGTCAGCGCCGGGGCCGTGAGGATCACGGTCACCACGACGGCAATCATGCCCCGACGGGGCGTCGCGTCGAGCTCCCGCATCGCCGGGCTCAGCTGGCTCAGGCTCTCGAGGCCCGAGAAGGCCAGCCAGGCGCCCGAATAGCCGACGAGCGCCTGCCATGGCGTGAGCTCGCGCGTGGAGCGGAGCACCCCGAGCATGCGGGCGCCGGCGTCCGGCGGCGCGTTGGCGAGCGCGGTGACGATCACGGCGAGGTTCGTGACGAGCGCCGCCACCGCCAGCACGCTGCTGGCGCGCGCGCTCTCCTTGATGCCGACGACGTTAAGGAAGAACAGCACCGCGAGGGCGACCACGGTCACCGGCAGCACCGCTCCCCCGAGCGGGAACACGCTGTCGATGTAGTAGACGCCGCTGACGGCGCTGATGGCCACCGTCAGGAAGTAGTCCACCATGATGAGCTGCCCGCCGAGGCAGCCCCACCACGGCCCGAACGCAGCGTCCGCAAGGCTGACGACGCCGCCACCGCCGGTGAAGCGTCGCGTGATCTCCACGACCTTCTCCGCGAGCAACACGAAGGCCAGCATCGTGGCGACGACGAAGACGCCCGCGCGATCCTGAGTCGACTGGTACAGGATGCCGGGGACGTAGTAGACCGAGGTTCCGATGTCGCAGAAGACGACGGCCCACACGAGAAACCAGCCGATTCGACCCGCTGAGCGGGGCATGATACCTCCGGGGCGTTCCCAGCCTGGCGAAACCCTCGCGTAACCGGTCTGCTAGCGGTGCTTCCACCCGAGCCGACCCCCCACGCGTCGCCCGGCGCAAAAACCGGTGCCGCTTGCCTCAAAGCCACGCCCGCTCCGACCTGCTGGCCGCCATCCACCGACGCCTCTGGCGGGACCTCGGCTTCTCCGAGCCCCAGCCGGCCCTGCTTCCGCTCCTCCCCAGCCTGCTCGTCGGCTGGGCCGACGGCCAACTCGGCGAGCGCGAGGCCTCCCGCATCCGCTCGCACGCGGAGGATCTCTCCGAAGACCTCCGGCGTTGGCTCGACAAGCGTCTGAAGCTGCCGCCCGGGCCGTACTTCCGCTACCAGGTGCTCCATCTCCTGACCTTCATGGTCACGACCTGGCGCAACACGGACGCCGAGGGGCATCCATGGGTGACGGACGGCGAGGCCTGGGCGCAGGAGCTGATCCGGGAACAGGGCTGGGTGCGTCGCCTGCTGGGGCGCGTCACCGCCGAGCGCGAGGAGCTCGAGGCGCTCCACGACGCGCTCCACGAGCACGAGATTTTCGCCTGTGACCGAATCTGGGCCCTGGCCCGCGGTACCCACGCCGAGGGCGAACCGCAACATGCCGCCATCGTCCACGACGACCACGGCCAGCACGCCTGCGCGCACGCCGTCGTCCTCGACTGTGCGGACGAGCGTGTGGCCGTCGGTACCTTCGGCGTGCTCGTCGACGACGAGGAGATCGGTCGCGAGGTGATCGCGCGCACCCTCGAGCTGACGCGGCACCTCCACGAGGTCGAGCGGTGGGCCGCCATCGGCGAGCTGCTGCAGCGCCGCGGACGGCCGCTCACCACCCGGCAGGTGCACGAACTGCGGACGGGGATGGAGGAGCGCATCGGCTGCGCCTTCGAGGAGGTGGACGCCACCGAACTCGGCTACCTCGAGGACGCGCTCGCCTCCGACGCCCGATGGATGAGCTGGGTTCCGGGCAAGCTGGCCGAGCTGGTCATCACGCGGCAGCGTGTCTACCGCGCGTCCGCGCCGGGCACCTTCGACGCGCCCCGCGAGGACATCGACGCCCATGTCGCGCAGACGAACCTCCAGGGACCGCCCGGACTCGCCTTCCGCACGCTCGTCATCGAGAGCGGCGAGCAGACGTTGCGCCTGTCCGCGCCGGTCATCACCGCGGAGCCCCTGTCCGAGGAGGCGCTCGACTGGCTGGCACGGCTGCTCCCCGCGACCTGCGATCCCCGCCAGCAGCTGCTCCTCGACGAGGGCGGCGAGGCTGGCCTGCACTGGGTAGCGGACGTCCACTCCTCCATGCCGGACACGCCGTCGAGCGCGCGCGAGCCGCTCCCCGCTGGACGCTCCCTGCTCGTGCCGCCGTGGATCTGGTTCCGCGCCGCGAACGCGCTCGGGCAGCGCTACTTCTCGGGGCGCCGCGGACCGCTCGCGCCCTGAGGCGAAGCCGCCGCGTCAACCTCCATCGAGCTCGCGCAGCACCTCGAGCACCGCCTTGAGCAGCACCTCGCCGGGCGCGGGTTTGCGCACGCGGGCGAAGGCGCGCCCTCCGAGCAGCTCCAACAGCGCCTTGTCCACACAGGCCG
>JACCDX010452665.1_pt1 | contig 13289 bp, 15 predicted proteins | sample 7449681 | NCBI WGS metagenome assembly JACCDX01 (sample SAMN15323450, study PRJNA562643) | freshwater metagenome | isolation source: river surface water | place: USA:Blue River Watershed | collected 2017-08-18
AAAAATCTCGCTCCCGAGATTTTGTCATCGAGAGCGAGATAAGTGACCCCAGCGGGATTTGAACCCGCGCTACTGCCGTGAGAGGGCAGCGTCCTAGGCCGCTAAACGATGGGGCCGTAAAGCAACCTGAGAAGTTTGCCACAAAATCTAAGGCTTAGCAATCTAGGCGCTAAAAACCTGCAGTCCACCCGGATGAAGGTCAACATTGAAGGGCGCCTCCCCCACCAATTCACCATCGCAGGAGATTGGGAAGTGGTCATTTGAGATTTTGACGGACTTAGCCTTGAAGATTTCGACCTCAGGAAACTTGATGTGTTCACCCTGGTAGACGGTTGGGAAGATCTTGAGAAGCTTGGGTCTTGAGACCTCGTGGAGGATGAATACCTCCAGTAAGCCGTCGGTGATATCGCTCTGCGGAGAGATTCGCATTCCCCCGCCAAAGTTCCTCACGTTCGCCACTCCACAGAGCATCGCGCTGATCTCACGCTGTTCTCCATCGGCCTCAATCTGGTACCTGATCGGCTTGAACTTTGGAAGCTCTAGGAGCATGGCCGCTACATACGAATTCGGACCCTTGGGCCATTTCAATCCATTGGCACGCTTGGCACACAGCGCATCAAATCCTGCAGACACAGAACCCAGGGACCAAAACTCTCGCTGTGAGGTTTTAACCTTCATCACATCTACCCGCCTCGGGATATTCAAGCTGTTCACGATGTTGGCAACCGCAGCTTCAGGGTTGCCCAGCGGGATCGCAAGCTCACGAGCCTGATCGTTTCCACTCCCGGCGGGAACCAATCCGAGTGGCACCTGATTTGGAACGCAGATGTTGACACCCAGCTGCGCGGTGCCATCACCGCCAACTGCAATCACTCCCCCAAGCACCTGGTCAGAAATCAACTGCTCCGCCTTGGCCTTCGCGAGCGCGGCGCTCTCGCTGGTTAATGAAACGGTTTCGACTCCGGCGTTTTTTAGCAGGCTAAAGACTTGGTTCCCGACATCATTTCCACGACCTCGGTTCGCAGCTGGATTGACCAAAACTCCAATTGGCTTCATTGCCCGCCCTCTCTCAGTGAGACAAACATAGACTTTTCCAGCAAGGAGCGCGATGCGAATCACGAAACACCACCACGCCATGTTGGAGCTAGTCAACGAGGGCAAGACCCTGGTCATTGACCCGGGCATGTATCAAACCGAGCTACCAGAGCTTGAGAGCGTGGTTGCGGTGGTCTTCACCCATCTACACGACGACCACTCCTTTGCCCCACACGCCAAGGCCTTAGCCAAGCTGCCGGACGTGCAGTTTTTTGGACCTAGAGATGTTGCCGCAAAGCTCTCTGAGATTGATGTCCAGGTGGTTGCCCATGGCGACTACGTCAAAATCGGGCCATTTGAGTTGGAGTTTTCTGGAGATTTGCACCAGGAAATCCACCGATCGATTCCGCTAGTTCAGAACGTTGGAGTGACTGTGAATCGAAGGCTCTTCTACCCCGGCGACGCCTACGTTTTCCCAGAGCACAGCTTTGATATCTTGGCCTGCCCAGCCGCAGCACCCTGGATGAAAATATCTGACCTGATTGACTATTTAGAGGAAATCAAACCGAAGGCTGCCTTCCCCACACATAACGCAATCTTGAGCGACTTCGGAAATACTCTGCAAAACAGTCGCATCAAAGAGTTCGTGGAAAAACACGGCGGCGAGTTTCGCTACCTATTGCCCGGTGAGAGCTGGGCCTAAAGCGCAACTAAAACTGCGCTAAGCAGCATGGCCAGCGTGGTGCTGCCCCAAAGTCTCTTCTCTTTTTGAGACTTGGTGATGTTGTTCATCAGGGCGGCAAGTGCGGCAAACCCAACTAACACCCAGTTCACGATCGCATTTTGATCAGCGGGTAGCAGCGGGGTTAACACTCCAGTCTGAGCCAGGTAATGCCCAGCCAGGGCAAGCATCACCAGAAATGAAACTGCACTCGCAACGCGATACGGCATTGGCAGTTTGCCCTCACGTTGACCCCCGTAGGCATACTCACCAAGTGGTGCGCCGAGCACTATGGCTAGCTGAAATAATGCGGTTGCGAGGTAGGCAAAAACGAGAAAACCGGAGGCAAAAGACTCAATCATCTTTTCCTCCGGCCACTTGCTGGGGTACCTGGACTCGAACCAAGAACAAAGGAACCAGAAACCTTCGTGTTGCCAATTACACCATACCCCAAGGGTTGGACCTAGGTCCGAGGGACTATCTTAGCGGGATTGTGCGAATGCCTCTAGTCGCTTTTCGACCTCGGCCTTGCCCAAAATCTCCATCGATTCAAACAGCGGTGGAGTAACTCTTCTTCCTGATACTGCCACGCGAACTGGACCGAACGCATTTCTTGGCTTCTCGCCCATTCCCTCAACCAGGGCCGCACTCAATGCCGCCTGAATTGACTCGGTGTTGAACTCCTCAAGTGAGCGAATGGCTTCAAGCGCGGCAGCCACGATCGCTGCAGCGTTGTCTGGTAGACCACTGAGCGCCTCTGGCTCAAAGTGGATTTGATCGAGGTCCTCGAACAAAAAGCCGAGCATGCCAACTGCCTCCGAGAGCACAGTGATTCGCTCCTGAATTAGCGGCGCTCCCGCGGCGAGAATCTCTTGCTCACGCTCTGATGGAGACTTGCTGATTACCCCTGCGGACTGCAGATAAGGAATCAGTCGGGTCTTGAAATCATCGGCACCCAAAAGTCTGATCTGAGCTGCGTTGATGGCGTCAGCCTTCTTCTGGTCAAACCGGGCAGGGTTTGGATTTACATCCTTGACGTCGAAGTTCTCGCACAGCTCCTGCATCGAGAAGATGTCGCGATCGGCTGAGATTGACCAACCCAAAAGTGCCAGGTAGTTCAGCAGGCCCTCGGGGATGAAGCCCCGGTCGCGATGCAAGAACAGATTGCTCTCCGGGTTTCGCTTAGAGAGCTTCTTGTTGCCCTCACCCATCACAAACGGCAGGTGTCCAAAGCGGGGGATGAACTTTGCAATGCCAGCCTCATACATCGCGTTGTAAAGCGCGATCTGCCTTGGGGTAGAAGAGAGTAGGTCCTCACCGCGCAAGACATGTGTGATACCCATCAGGGCATCATCAACTGGGTTTACCAGGGTGTAAAGCGGTTGACCACCTGGTCGAACCACCACAAAGTCCGGGAAAGAGCCGGCTGGGAAAGTAATCTCGCCACGAACCAGGTCGGTGAAGGTGATGTCCTGATCTGGGACTCGCAGTCGCAGCGCGGGCTGACGGCCCTGTGCTTGGTAACGGGCACGATCCTCAGCGCTGAGTTCGCGCTCTGAGTTGTCATAACCCAGCTGCACAGCCCTGCCATTTGCCTCGTTGCGAGCTTCGATTTCCTCTGCGGTGAGGTAGCTCTCGTAGATGTGACCGGAAGCCTTTAGCTTCTCCACCACTTCTTGGTAAATCTCGGATCTCTGCGATTGGCGGTAAGGCTCATTTGGTCCACCGACATCGATACCTTCGTCCCAATCCATGCCCAACCAGCGAAGGGCATCGACAATCTGGTGGTAGCTCTCTTCGGAGTCTCTGGCAGCATCAGTGTCTTCGATTCGGAACACAAACTTGCCACCGGTCTTGCGCGCATAGGCCCAGTTGAAAAGCGCGGTGCGAACCAGTCCAACGTGAGGAGTGCCGGTGGGCGATGGGCAGAACCGAACCTTGATATCTGATCCGGCTGCAGAAGTTGTGGGGGCAGTAATTAGCGACATAGCAATCCAAAAGCCTAGGCCACAGGATTAGCTAAAACACCAATCCCCTTGATTTCGCACTCCACGAAATCGCCCTTTTCAATCTTTGAGATGCCCGCAGGAGAGCCGGTCAGAATCACATCGCCTGGGTTCAAAGTCACATTCTGGCTGACATAGCTCAGGATCTCTCGAACCCCGAAATTCATATCGGTTGAGAAAGCGTGCTGTCTGACCTGACCATTGATTCGTGCCTCAAGCAGCGCACCCTCGTAGTCAAACTCGGTTTCAATCCAAGGTCCGAGCGGGCAGAAGGTGTCAAAACCCTTTGATCTTGCCCACTGCAGATCGGTGAACTGCAAATCTCTTGCGGTCACATCGTTACCGATGGTGAAGCCCAGGATGTAGTCGTCAACCTGTTCGATCGGGACATTCTTTGCAGTCTTGCCCACAACGATTGCCATCTCACCCTCAAGTTCGACCTGCTCGGACTGCCAGGGCAGCTCGATTGGCTTGCCGGGATCTTGTATGGCACTGGATGGCTTGAAGAACATCAGCGGCTCGTCTGGGACATCCTGCGCGATCTCGGCAGCGTGAGCGGAGTAGTTCATACCAATGCAAACGATTTTGCTCGGCTGAGTTGGAGCTAGTAGCTCAACCTCACTGAGGGCAATGGTTGACTGCGTGGGCTGGAAATCCCCGAACGGTGAACCCGAATAAACCTGGACGCGGTCCCCCGCCACAACACCGAAGGCCACTTTGCCCTCGTGTTGGAATCTTGCAATTCGCATAGCTCCCTAGTCTGCCAGCTTTACCAACCAGTTGTGACGATCTGCAACGCGTCCATACTGAATTCCGGTGAGCTCGGTACGGATATCAACTGTTAGAGCACCAGGCTCATTTCCACCGATCACGATCTCTTCGTGCTCTGACTTTAGAACTCCAACCGGCGTCACAACCGCAGCGGTGCCGCAGGCAAAGACCTCAACGATTTCACCAGTCGATACGCCCTCACGAACCTCATCGAGAGAAATACGACGCTGCTCAACACTGAGGCCACGGTCCTCAAGCAGGGTGATGATCGAGTCGCGGGTGATGCCGTGCAGGATGGTGCCATCCAGCGATGGGGTTGCGATGTGTCCGTCTTTGTAGACAAAGAAGAGGTTCATGCCGCCCAGCTCTTCGATGTAGGTGGCGGACTCAGCGTCCAAGAACATCACCTGGCTGCAGCCATTCTCATAACCCTTTTGCTGTGCCAGCAAGGATGCGGCGTAGTTGCCACCGGTCTTTGCCTCACCGGTGCCGTGCTTGCCAGCGCGGGATGAATCCAAAGCAATCCAAATTGATACTGGCTTGATGCCACCGGTGAAGTAAGGGCCGACCGGTGATGCGATGACTCGATACTCGGCGCGCTGTGCGGCACGGACCCCCAAGAAGTTCTCGGCTGCAATTTCAAAAGGTCTGAAGTAAAGGGTTTTTTCTCCCTCAGGTGATGGCACCCACGCGCCATCAACGGCAATCAGCTCTCGTAGTGAGTCAACGAAGATGTCGACCGGGAGTTCTGGGAGCGCCATGCGATAGGCAGAACGCTGCAGACGACGAGCATTGGCCTCAGGTCTGAAAGTCCAGATCGAACCATCCTCGTGGCGGTAAGCCTTGATGCCCTCAAAGATCTCCTGGCCATAGTGCAAAACCGCTGCCGATGGGTCCATCATGATCGGCCCATATGGGATTACCTGAGCGGAGTGCCAACCCTTGTCCTTCTCCCAAACCACGACCACCTGGTGATCGGTGAAGTGGGTGCCGAAGGTTGGGTTGGCGATGATTGCCTCGCGTTCGGCATCAGCAACTGGGTTTGGGTTTCGGGTTACTTCAAACTGCATTTTCACTACCTCAGATCAGGTTCAGGATGCTTTGAGCCACCTCGTCGGTGGAGCGCTTTGCTGCTCCACGACCAAGCAAGTCTTGCGCAACGGCGCGCTCGATTCGCTCGGAAGATTCGGTGAATCCCAGGGTTTTGGAAAGTAGAGCCGCGGAGAGGATTGCCGCAGTTGGATCAGCCAGGTTTTTTCCGGCGATATCTGGCGCAGAACCATGAACGGGTTCGAACATGGAAGGGTATGCACCAGTTGGATTTAGGTTAGCCGATGCCGCCAAACCAATGCCACCGGTGATAGCCGCCGCCAAGTCGGTGATGATGTCACCAAATAGGTTGTCGGTCACGATCACATCGAAGCGCTGCGGAGACTGAACCATGTGAATGGTGGCGGCATCGATGTGCATATAGTCGTGGGTTACCTGAGGGTACTTTGCAGCAACCTCATCAACCATCCGGAGCCAAATCTTGCCAGCGTGAACCAAAACATTTGTCTTGTGCACCAATGTCACGTGCTTGCGCTCTCGGCCGGAGGCCAATTCAAACGCGTACTCAACCGCGCGGCGAACACCGAACGCGGTATTGACCGAAACCTCGTTTGCGATCTCGTGCTCAGTGCCGACTCGAATCGCACCACCGTTTCCTACATATGGGCCTTCGGTGCCCTCGCGAACAACCACGAAGTCAACGCTTGGCTCACCGCGCAACACTGACTCAACACCCGGGAAGAGCTTTGAAGGTCTGAGGTTGATGTGGTGGTCAAAGGCAAATCTGAGCTTGAGGAGTAGTCCTCGCTCCAGGACCCCAGATGGCACACGCGGGTCACCAATTGCACCCAGCAAAATGGCATCGTGCTCTTTGAGTTGAGTGAGGTCCGCCTCGGTCAACGCCTCACCGGATGCCAAGTAGCGATCTGATCCAAGATCGTAATTGGTGATCTCGAGTTCAGCCACTCCAGCAAGAGCCTTATCCAGGGCGGCCAAGCCAACCGAGGTGACCTCAGGTCCAATGCCATCTCCGGCTATCACAGCAAGGTTAATTCGCTTCAATTGAGCCTCACAAGTCGTTTGAGACAACCTTATTTGGTTTTGACTTCAGCTAGCCGCAAAAAAGAGAAAGGGCCGGTTGTCCCGGCCCTTCTCAACAATCTTTTGCTACTCCCCGGTCACAACCTCAAGGCCCAGCTGGGTAGCAGCATTTGCCACCGCACCACCGTTTATAAGTTCACCGGTGAAACCAACTGAACGCATGTAATCGATCGCCTGGCCAGCGCGGTTACCGCTGCGGCAGTAGATGTAGTAATCCTTGGCTGGATCCAAGGTTGCAAGCTGGCTAGCGAAGTCACTGTCAGCAATGCCCATGCGAACTGCACCTTGAAGGTGACCCTCGGCCCACTCTTCTGGAGTGCGAACATCGATGATGGCCGCGTAGGCGGTTGGGTCGTAGGTCTCGGTTGCGCAGGCGGTAAGCGAGGTAGTTGCGAACACGGCAATTAGTGCTCCAACCACAAACTTCAAAAGCTTCATAATCTGTCCTTTCCAGATACCCCCTAGGGTATGTGATACAGTTTAGGCAGTCAAGTTGATTGGAGCGAATTTTGGATATTCCTAAGGAAGACCTGGATGCGGTTAAAAAGCGGCTGTCTCGTGCTCAAGGTCAGCTGGGCGGCATCATCAAGATGGTTGAGGAAGGTCGCGACTGCGCGGACATTCTCACTCAGCTAGCCGCAGCTCAGGCAGCCGTTTCAAAGGCAGCGTTCTCGCTCATCGCGAGTGGAATCGCCAACTGCGGCACTGACGCTAGCGGCATGGCCGATCGCGCCAAATTGGAAAAAGCATTTTTGTCACTCAGCTAAGAAGTTTTTTGAAAGGGAAAAGAAATGGGTAGAGAAGTAACTTTGAATGAGCTCGAGGCAGCGATTGCATCCGGAGCGCACGTTGTGGATGTCCGTGAAAGCTTCGAGTTCGAAGCGGGTCACGTTCCAAATGCTCACCACATTCCACTGAACGAGATTCCAGAGGCGCTAAACCTGATTCCAAAGGACCAGCAGGTGTGGTTGGTTTGCAAGTCCGGCGGTCGCTCAATGCGCGCCTGCGATTACCTTGAGGCCCAGGGCTTTGATGTGGTTTCGGTCGCCGGTGGCACTGACGGCTGGGTTGCTTCTGGCCGCGCTGTTTCGATGGAGCCAAGCAAGTAAATGGGACTCTTTAGTTTTTTCAAAAAGAAGTACGAAACGGTTTCTCCGGCAAAGGCCAAAGAGGCCCAAGATCAGGGCGCAATGTTGATCGATGTTCGTGAGTCCAGCGAATACCGTTCCGGCCACGCCCCTGGAGCAAGGCACATCTCTGTTCAGGTAATCGAGCGTCGACTGGGTGAAATACCCAAAGAGCGTCAGATTGTTGTGATGTGCCAATCCGGCATGCGATCCCAGCGCGCTGCAGAGATCCTCTCTCGCAACGGCTACCAAGTCCTAAATGTTTCGGGTGGAATTATCGGCTGGCAGCGAGCTGGCCTAAAGGTTGTGAAGTAAATGAAGGTTCTAATTGTTGGTGGTGTTGCCGGTGGCATGTCTGCCGCTACGAGACTGCGCAGATTGCAGGAGGATGCCGAGATCATCGTCTTTGAGCAGGGTCCTCACGTCTCATACGCGAACTGTGGTCTCCCGTATCACATCGGTGAGGTGATCCCAGAGCAAAAGGATCTGCTACTGCAGACTCCGAAGTCGCTGCACGATCGCTTCCGCCTGGATGTTCGTGTGCACAACCGCGTCACCAAGCTAAACCCAGCTCAGAAAACCGTCGAGGTGAAAAACCTCGAGACCGGCGAAAGCTACACCGAGAGCTATGACGCGTTGATCCTATCTACCGGCGCAAAGCCAAGAATGGTTCCAATTCCTGGACTTGAGCGAGCACACGTGCTGCGCGATGTTCCAGATGCAATCGCCATCAAGGAGCTTGTTGACCAGAAGAAGGTCAAGACTGCCGCCATCATCGGAGCGGGTTTCATTGGCATTGAGTTGGCAGAGAATCTAAACCACCGCGGTATTGAAACCACCATCGTCGAGTTCAGAGACACGATTCTTCCGCAGTTCGACCCAGAAATGATCGAGCCGATGCAGGCCGAGCTTGTGAAGCACGGCATCAAGCTCGCACTGCGCGCTGAAACTGAGACAGTTCTCGAAGACTCCCTCAGACTCAAAGATGGTCGAGTAATTCCTGCCGATTTGGTGGTTGCGGCAATCGGAGTGGTCGCGGATCATCAACTTGCGGTTGACGCGGGACTCAAGATTGGTGAGGCCGGTGGAATCTGGGTAAACGACCAGATGCAAACCTCCGACCCAAGCATCTATGCGGTCGGTGATGCAGCAGAGAAGACCAGCCTACTGACCGGAGCAAACCAAATGATTTGGCTTGCTAACTTGGCGAACCGGCACGGTCGCCTGGTGGCGGATGTCATCTCCGGGGAAAAGGTTGCGGCAAGACCTTCCATCGGTACCGGAATCATCGGTGCCTATGGCATGGCTGCGGCACTAACTGGAATTACCGAGGGGCTTGCCAAGCGAATGGGTATCAAGCATCAGGTGATTCACCTTCACCCAGGTTCACACGCAGGCTACTACCCAGGTGCTGAGCGAGTTTCTCTAAAGGTGTTGTTTGATCCTGAGACCGGCAAGATCTTGGGAGCTCAGGGCATCGGCCGCGACGGAGTCGATAAGCGCATCGATGTAATTGCAACCGCAATCTACGCAGGCCTCGGCATCGATGATCTAATGAACCTAGAGCTTGCCTATGCACCTGCCTTTGGTTCAGCCAAGGACGCCATCAACCAGACCGGCTACGTCGGCAACAACGTCAGGACTGGTAAGTCACCAAACATTCAGTGGCATGAAGTTCAGGCCGCCCAAGATGGCGGCACCTTGGTGGTCGACGTTAGAACCCAAGACGAGCACCAAAACGGCAACATCCCGAACACCATCTTGATCCCGGTCGACACGCTTCGTGAGCGCGTTGAGGAGCTTCGGGGCAAGGATGTCATCGTGACCTGTGCAGTTGGACAGCGCGGCCACACCGCAACTCAGATCCTGCGTCAGCACGGAATCAATGCCCGAAACCTAGATGGTGGCTACACCACGTGGCGAACCGGCATGGATGCGCTCGAACGAGCGAAATAGCCACAAATGAGAAAGGGCCCCGAGGGGCCCTTTTTTAGTACTCGTCTACGAGCGAGATAGCTCGCATGCTGTCCGCTTGGATCTCAACCTTGAGCTTGTCCAAAAGCGCTGGGGCCACCGGGGAGTCAACGGTGATTACGCTGAGTGCCTTGCCGCCCTTTTGCTGGCGAGCAATGGTCATGGCAGCAATGTTGATACCCGCTTCAGCGAAGGCCTTGCCGTAGATTGCCACGATGCCCGGACGGTCCTGGTAAACCATGACAACCAGGTGCTCAGCCATCGAGAGCTCAACGTCATAACCGTTGATGGAAACAACCTTTTGCTGGTGCTTTGGACCAATCACCGTACCGCCAGCTGAAACGGTGCTGCCATCAGATAGCACCGCCTTCAACGTCGTGACATTGCGGTACTCATCACTCTTTGTGTCCTGAGTAAGGCGAACCTCGACGCCGCGCTGTTCGGCCATCAGAGGGGCGTTGACGTATGAGACCTGCTCGGTGACCATGGTCTGGAAAAGACCCTTCAGAGCGGCCAGCTTCAGCACTGTCACATCGTGTGCAGCAATCTCGCCGCGAGCTTCAAACTCAACCGAAACGATTGAGGTGTGAGCCAAACCGGCAACGATCTGGCCAAGCTTCTCAGCAAGTGGGATACCTGGCTTCACCGATGCATCAATCACACCACCGGCGACGTTGACAGCGTCAGGAACTAGGTCACCGGCAAGGGCTAGGCGCACAGACTTGGCAACTGAGATTCCAGCCTTCTCTTGTGCTTCGTCGGTCGAAGCTCCGAGGTGAGGGGTGACCAAAATGTTTGGAAGACCCAGAAGTGGAGAGTCTTTCGGTGGCTCGTTTACGAATACATCGAGACCGGCACCGGCAATCTGACCTGAGCTTAGGGCCTCATATAGGGCCGCCTCGTCGATGATGCCACCGCGAGAGCAGTTGACGATTCTGAGGTTTGGCTTTGCGATTGCAAACTGCGCGGTAGAGATCATGCCCGTGGTCTCAGGGGTCTTGGGGATGTGGATGGTGATGAAATCACTGCGCTTCATCAGCTCTTCGATTGAGACCAGCTCAACACCCATCTGCTCAGCACGAGCCTGAGTGACGTATGGATCGTAACCGATCAAGGTGGTGCCAAAACCGGCTAGGCGCTGAGCAACCAGGGTGCCGATTCGGCCAAGACCAATGATTCCGATTGTCTTTTCATAAAGCTCGACGCCGGTGAACTTGCTGCGCTTCCACTCCCCTGCCTTCAAAGATGCGTTGGCGTCTGGGATATGACGCGCTAGACCCATAATCTGAGCAATGGCCAACTCGGCAGCTGAAATGATATTTGAGGTTGGCGCATTCACAACCATGACACCGGCGTTGGTTGCAGCCTTGATGTCAACGTTGTCTAGCCCCACGCCAGCGCGGGCAATGACCTTCAATTTCGGTGCAGCGGCAATTGCCTCTTCGTCCATCTTGGTAGCGGAGCGAATCAAGACTGCATTTGCCTCTGCCAAAGCTGGCAGTAAGGCGGAGCGATCGGCACCATCTACGTTGCGGATTTCAAAATCAGGTCCGAGCGCCTCCAATGTGGCAGGCGAAAGCTCCTCGGCAATTAGAACTACTGGCTTAGACAATGGCTGACCTAACGTCTATTCGACAATGAAGGGGGGAACAGCGTTAGTTTAGCGAGGAAAAACTAATTAGTCCCTCGGGCACTGGCAGCGGTCGGCCTCGGCGATGCCCTCTAGAGCATCCTCAATGTGTTGTCCGCAACCCTGCCAGGTTGGCTTTGAGCAGTCGTAGCACATAACTTGTGAGCACATACAGAGCATCCTTTGTTTCTGGTTTACCTTTTTAGTATACCCCCATGGGTATAGCTAGCTAGCTTTCTCCAAGCGCATTTCTACCAGTCCAGAGTCGTAATGCTTGGTATCTGAAAGCTTGAATTGCACTTTGATTTTTGAGCCTTTGAACAACTTCGTCCCGCCGCCCAGTAGGTCGGGTGCGAGGAATAACCGAAGCTCGTCGACCAAGCCCATCACCATCATGGTGTCGAGTAGCATCGCGCCACCGCCGATAAACAAGTTGCCCGGGTGCTTTGTCTTGATGGTTTCAACCACCTCGCGAAGATCGCCGGCTATGAAGTGCAGGTTTTGCGTGTGAACCCCATCGAATCGAAGCGGCTGCTCAGTCAGCACATAGGTGGGCAAAATCCGATCTAGATCCGGGGCATTCTTTAGTTCAAACTCAAAAGTCTTGCGCCCCATCAACACTGCACCGCAGCTTTGAATCAGCTCCATCCAGCCGTAGTCCTCTTGAGGGCTGAGATATTTCTCCGCCCAACCCATGTCCTCGTTTTCTGCGGCTAAGAAGCCGTCGAGAGACATGACGCCGTAAAAGATGGTTTTTGACATTCGCCCAGAATAGTCAAAAGCCCCCGAGGTTATCGGGGGCTTTTGAGGTTGAAACTAGCGAGCAGCTGAGCCCTCTTGGTAGTCATCGTCCTGCTTGATCCAGCTGAACAGCTTGCGCAGTTCACGACCGGTTGCCTCGATTGGGTGAGCCTCGCCCTTGGCACGAAGTGCCTTGAACTCTGGAGCACCAGCATCCTGGTCCGCGATGAAGCGGTCAGCGAATGCGCCGGACTGGATGTCAGCCAAAACGGCCTTCATGTTCTCCTTGACGCTTGGGTCAATCACGCGAGGACCGGAGACGTAGTCACCGTACTCGGCAGTGTCAGAGACACTCCAGCGCTGCTTGGCAATGCCACCCTCGTACATCAGGTCAACGATTAGCTTGAGCTCGTGTAGCACCTCGAAGTACGCGATCTCTGGCTGGTAGCCAGCCTCGGTTAGCACCTCAAAGCCGTACATGACTAGCTGTGAAGCACCACCGCAGAGAACAGCCTGCTCACCGAACAGGTCGGTCTCAGTCTCTTCTGTGAAGGTGGTCTTGATGGTTCCCGCACGGGTACCACCAATTGCCTTGGAGTAGGAAAGTCCAACTGCCATCGCATTGCCGGTTGCGTCCTGCTCGACCGCGATCAGGTTTGGGACACCCTTGCCTGCGACATACTCACGGCGGACCAAGTGACCTGGGCCCTTTGGAGCCACTAGGAATACGTCAACATCAGCTGGAGGCTTGATGAATCCGAAGCGAATTGCGAAACCGTGACCAAAGACCAGTGCGTCACCTGCGGAGAGGTTTGGCTCGATGTCATTGGTGTAGAGGTCACGCTGCTTAGGGTCCGGAGCAAGCACCACGATCACGTTGGCCCACTTGACTGCCTCGGAAGGAGTTAGCACGTTTAGACCCTGCTCCTGCGCCTTAGCGCGGGACTTTGAGCCCTCTGGTAGACCAACTACGACGTCAACGCCGGAGTCCTTCAGGTTTAGAGCATGAGCGTGACCCTGAGAACCAAATCCCAATACGGCCACCTTGCGTCCCTGAATGATGCTCAGGTCGGCGTCTTTGTCATAGAAGATTTCTGCCACTTCTTATTTCTCCTTGTTTGGTAGATCTATTT
>JACCDX011747650.1_pt1 | contig 13288 bp, 12 predicted proteins | sample 7449681 | NCBI WGS metagenome assembly JACCDX01 (sample SAMN15323450, study PRJNA562643) | freshwater metagenome | isolation source: river surface water | place: USA:Blue River Watershed | collected 2017-08-18
AGAAGGCACCTCTAGGTGCTTTCAAGTTTTACAGGGCTGCCTGGGTGGTGGAACTGGTAGACACGCAGGACTTAAAATCCTGTGAGCCGAAACGCTCGTATGGGTTCGATTCCCATCCCAGGTACATAAATCGACGAAAACCTACTTAGGAAACTGAGTAGGTTTTTTGTTTTAAGACACTAGACTCTAGACGTCAGACGTTGGACTTTAGACGTTAGACATCGTATGGTGGCCATTCCCCAGACTGAAGTCTGGAGTTAAAAAACCTAAGCAATAGACGCGAAATATCCAATGTTCAAAGTCCAGCGTCCAAAGTCCAGCGTCTGACGTCTAGTGTTTAGTGTTTAGCGTCCAATGTTTATTTGCAAGTCCCCCTCACAATTGTTAGTTTGCGGTATAATTAACAAACACCCATGCGAATTCTCTTGTTTTTCCTACTGAGCATTGCCAGTGCATCAGCCCAAATCCTCTCTCCCATTCAAAAGTCTCATCCACAAATGGATGATAAACGTTTGGCCTTAATCGATTCAACGATGAACGAATATGTTGCCAAAGGGTGGTTGGCCGGCGCCGGAACGCTCATCGTGAAAGACAATGCAGTCGTTTACTACAAAGGACATGGCTATTCGGATTTGGCGAATAAAAAACCGATGCCTGCCGATGCGATTTACCGCATTATGAGCCAAACAAAAGCCATCACGAGCTTTGGCATCATGCAATTATTTGAACAAGGATTATTACGTTTAGATCAACCCGTCGCTGATTTTATCCCTGAATACGAAAATCAAACGGTCTTAAAAGAGTTCAATCCCACAGATTCTAGCTACACCACCGAGCCCGCCAAACGTAAAATCACCATTCGTGACTTGCTCACGCACCGCTCAGGCATCGACTACGCCGCAATCGGTTCCGATAAAATGAAAGCCATTTATGCCAAAGCCGGTATTCCCTCTGGTTTAGGAAATTTCAACGCACAATTGCTAGATAAAATGAAGGCTTTGGGCAGATTACCGCTAGCACATCAGCCGGGTGAAAAATTCACATATGGACTAAATACAGATTTATTAGGTTGCCTTATTGAGGTTATCACAGGAAAAACATTGGAAGCGTATTTCAACACACAGATTTTTGAACCACTAGGCATGAAGGATACGTATTTTACGGTTCCATTGGAAAAAGCAGCGCGTATGCCGAAGGTGTATACGGAAGATGCCAATAAGCAAATTATTCCGTGGGCGCCTACTTTCCGGAACTTAGATCCGAACTATCCCTTATTCCCAAAAGAATATTTTTCAGGCGGAGCCGGTTTGTCGTCAACCGCATTTGATTATGCTATCTTCCTTCAAATGTTATTGAATGGTGGCGTATACAATGGTAAACAATTACTAGGGCGCAGAACGGTTGAAGTCATGCTCAGCCCACAATACGACATCACAAACACAGAGAAGGATTTGTTCAGCTTAGGTTTCTCCTTAACCTCGAAAAAATCAGCTTATTTAGGCATGCGCTCCGAAGGATCATTTAGCTGGGGCGGCTATTATGGCACGACCTACTGGGCAGATCCCAAAGAGAAAATGATTGTGCTTATCATGACGCAGCATAGCCCAAATTCGCACGGTGACTTGTCACAGAAAATCGAAAATATCATTTACGGTAGTTTAAAAAAATAAAGCTTGGCGACAGAAATCCCTCGCGCGGGCTAACGTTTTGCCGGGGCTGAAGAACCCGGCAGCGTAGTCGCAGCGCTAAAGCCCTACCGATTTCCAACTTACATTTCGTATTTTTGCAACTGATAATTTGACACATGCAAAAAATAGTCATCACCATTTGTTCCATTAACTACCTCGCTCAGGCGAAAACACTTGGTGATTCCCTCCTCAAGCACAATCCAGATTATCAGTTTTTGATCGGCCTAGTGGACCGCTTAGACCAGTCGGCCATCGAAAAAAGCCAGTTGCCTCATTACCCGTTAATCGAACTACACACCATCGGGATTGAAGATTTGGACCAGATGTGTGCCAAATACAACATCACCGAACTGAATACTGCGGTCAAGCCATTCTTCCTCGAATATGTTTATGCGACGTACTCGGACGCGGAAATAGTGCATTATTTTGATCCAGACATCATTGTTTACCAACCATTAACAGTGATTGAGGATGCACTGTCCTCCAATAGTTTATTCCTCACGCCACACATCACAAGTCCATATCCGGATGAAAACAGACCGCAAGAACGCGATCACTTGAATACGGGTATCTTTAACCTAGGTTATTTAGGTACACGACGCACGGAAAATACAGCGAAATTTTTGACGTGGTGGAAAGATCGACTGCGTGACCATTGTTACATCGACCTAGCGAATGGCATGTTCGTAGACCAAAACTGGGTCAATTTTGCCCCGGTATTTTACGATGATGTATATGTGAGCAGGCACCTTGGCTTGAATATGGCCTACTGGAATTTACATGAACGAAGTATTACAAACGACGAAGAACCCTACGAGATTAACGGAAACACGCCGCTAATCTTTTTCCATTTCTCTGGGTACTCCCCTGAAAAACCAAGTGAAATTTCGAAGTACCAAAACCGCTATACCTTTCAAGAAAAAGGCGATGTGGCCACCTTATTCGATTTTTACGCACAAGCACTGATAAATAATGGGCACCATGAATACAAAAAATTCCCGTGCTATTACATCAAACCCGAAATTCTGGTTCCGCGAAAACGCTTTCTACGCATACGCAAATATGCGAGCATGCCATTCCGATGGCTTGTTAATTTCATTGATTCTGTGCAAATTTGATTTGCATTCATAGTAGCCAATTTCGATTACTAAGAGGATTTGTTCTAAAAATTTATGCTTTTATATTTCGCAATAACCGTATTGTTGCTTTCCATCATTCTCATGATTTACAATTGGAATGAGAACAAAACGGCTATTTATTTAGGCGGATTTCTAATCTTAGTTGCCTGGTATGCCGTAACCCATTACTTCACGTCAATCGCAAAAGATCCCTATTGGTTTGCCATTTTCTACGGAAATTTCGCCTTTTTAAATCTGGCGGCAGGACCTCTCATATATTTTTATGTTCGAGGGACTATCCAAGATACCGCCCAACTGCGGCCAAAAGATGCCTTACATTTTATCCCATTTGGATTAAATTCAATAGGTCTTCTGCCCCATATTGTATCCCCTTTTTCAGAAAAATTATCCATCGCACATCAAATTATAGCTGATTTTAGCACGTTGCCCAACTTTCAAATTGATCACATCGTCCCCATTCAGATCAATTTCTTTGTGAGGCCTACACTTATACTGTGCTATACCAGTTATTCAGTTTACAAGCTATATAAATTCAAGCAACGACAAACTGAAATAAATTCCTCCTCTCAATACCGCATAACTTTTCAATGGCTGTTTGCTTTTTTGGGTATCAGTATCGTTTCGAGTGTGAGTTACCTATATTTAACTTTTGGCTTTTTTTTCGATGAAAGCACAAATGCGTTGTTGAAGTTAAACTGGTCAACGTATGTCATGACGTTTACACTTTTTGCCATTAGCACATTTCTTCTCCTTTATCCAAAAATTTTATATGGATTACCTCACTTTACTACACAATCCAGTGACTCGTTTGAAATTACATTGGATGAAAATGTAGAGGAAAAATTTAGTGAACTTGCTGAGCGCGTAGAAACCTATTTCGAAACAGAAAAACCCTATTTGAATCCTGAATTTTCACTTGCCAGCTTAGCTGAATCATTGGACGTTCCACAACACCATATCTCCTATTGTTATCCGCTTTATCTTTAAACATAGTTTCATCAAAATGCGATCGCAGTACCGCATTGATTATGCCAAAAAGCTAATCAACAATCCCGAAAATTCCCATTTGAGTTATGAAGGGATTGGTCTTGAATCTGGATTTAGCACCCGTTCGCGATTTTATGCAGCCTTTCAAGAAATCGAAGGTTGCTCCCCTGGCGAATACCATGAAAAAATGCAAACGCTATAAGATCGCAAATTCCACCCGGCGATTTTGACTTCTACCCTCTTCCGTTTCATTGGAAACCTTCGGCTTCTTCGACCCATATCCCTTTGATTGAATACGCGTTTGGGCGACTCCAGCGGCCAATAAATACGCTTGAACCGCATCAGCACGTGCTTGCGATAAACGATCATTAATTAAATCCGTACCCGTATTGTCTGTGTGGCCACTAATCTCAATGCGAAGACTCGGATTATCTTGCATCACCTGCGCCATCCGCTTCAACTCTGGGTCAGATTCCGGTGTCAAGGTCGCCTTATTCAACTCGAAGAATAAGTTGTTTACCGTCATGGTCGACCCTTTAGCAATCGGAACCATCGTTAAATCACGGTCATCTAATTCCAAATAACGTCCCCGCATTTGACTTAAATCCAAGTGCAAGGAACTCGGTAAAAATCCATCCGCCTTCGCTGTAATGCCATAATTGATCCCGTAAGGCAAGACCAATTTATACTGTCCCGTAGATGGATCCGGCGTCGCTTGACCAATAATCTTACCCGTTTTTAAATCCTCATACGCGACAGATGCTCCACCAGGCACCACACCCGTCGCATTCAAAATTTTCCCCGAAAGTAAGACTACCGCAGAAGAAGTCTCCGATGACGCAATGCGCGGACTCGACTTTACATCCTGCTGGATGATCGGCTCCTCTTTTGCCACCGCCGCAACAACCGGTTCCGGCTCCAACGCAATCCGAAAGATATCCTTCTTTCCCGTTTCGGTAGATGACAAAAAATAGGCATAATCACCTTTGGCAGATAACGTATAGTAAGCATCGTACGCTGGCGTATTCACCGGCGGTCCGATATTGACCGGCTTTTTCCACGATGTCCAGCCCTGACCTAAACGCTTCGTCATGTAAATATCATGACTGCCCTGACCACCCGGTCGGTCCGAAGAGAAATACATCGTCACCCCATCCGCCGCTAAAAAAGGAGTCGTTTCCGAGTATTCGGAATTAATGGCATCCGTCAATTTTTCGGGTTTGGTCCAACCATCCGCCTGCAAAAAACTCACATAAATATCATCCCGGTCACTTTTCTTCTTCTCCGAAAAGGCAAGTAAAAGCGTCTTCCCATCCATCGACAAATAGGCGTACTCATTGAGTCCTTTACTCATCCGCTCGTAATTGGGAATATTGATTTTCTCGGGAATGGACCAACCGCTAATCTGTTTTTTCGCTAAAGAAAATCCACGCGTTTCATAGTTGCCATTGACATACGAGCCTTTCAACAAGATGGTTTGGCCATCGGGCGAAATCGATAATATCGTATTGTACTGATCGCGATTCAGTACATCCGGCATGCGTCGCGCCGTGGACCACGCCTCCCCTACACGTTCGCTATACCAGATATCCTGTGAACCCGCCACCGTCTCCGATCCCTGCGTGCCATATTTATTGGCCGGATGATTTTTACGACCAAAAAAAAGCGTATTGCCATCCGGGGCCATCACAGGATTCAATTCTGAATAGTCACTATTGATCGCAGAACCCAAATTTTCCGGTTTTTGCTGCGCGAAAATCGTGCTCGCACTCCATAAAATCACACAAATTATCCGCGATAAATCCATTTCTTTTCCATTTTTTCTGGCTCATAAGCCATCATCCAGTCGATCAACTTATCTGGATCTTGTTCCACCTGCAAAGCCTCTAAATTAGGCACTTTCAAAAATCCCTCATCTACCATGTGCTGCATTTGAGCCAATAAATGATCGTAATAGCCATGGGTATTCAGGATGGAAATCGGCATTTGGTGTAAATCTAATTGCTTCCAGGTCAACATCTCAAAGAGTTCATCCAGCGTCCCAAATCCACCCGGCAAGGCGATTACCCCGTCCGCGCGATTCGCCATCAATTGCTTACGCGCATGCATGGATTCCGTGATAAAGCACTCCTGAATTCCCGTATGTTTGACTTCCCAAGGTTCCATAAACGAGGGAATCACCCCCACACAATGACCACCAATTTTTAAATATTCATCCGCCAGAACTCCCATAATACCCACACTTCCTGCACCAAAAATCAACTCACAATCATAACGTTTCAACGCATGTACGAGGCGCTTCGCTTCCTGTTCATAAATCGCATTATGCCCCTTAGATGACCCACAATACACTAAAATTTTCTTAGACATGTACTAATTGTTTAATCGCTTCCGAGAAGCGCTTGTATGAAAACGTAAAACCAAGCTCGTTTTGTATTTTTTGTGACGAAACAAAATTTCCGCCCGTCACCAAACAAGCCATTTCACCTAATATCAGTCGTAACATGAAGGCCGGAACATGCGGCCACCATACCGGTCGGCGCAACGCCCCCGCAATCTCTCTGGTCATCGCCGCATGCGTCAATGGCTCCGGGGCAACTGCATTATAAACCCCCTGGGCCCGTTCGTCCGTCAGCGCCTGCGCAAACATCCGCACTAAATCATCCCGATGAATCCACGACTGCCCTTGGTTTCCGTCGCCTAATATAAAACCTGCAAACAAACGAATCGGTAAGGCCAATACCGGGAATATGCCTCCATCTCGCTCCATCACCAACCCAATACGTAATTTCACCACACGCAATCCTGTTATTTCATCTACCGCATCTTCCCAAGCCCGCGTACATTCAGCTAAAAAATCTGCTCCCGATTCGGTGGTTTCCACGCATGTTTTTTGGCCTGAATCCGCCCCGTAATACCCAATCGCTGAAGCTGAAATGAGGGTTTTTACTTGATGCTTTTGAGTCTGTAATGCGTGTGCCAATAGCCTAGTCGAATCCACGCGCGAAGCAATTAATTCCTTTTTACGCGCAGAGGTCCAACGTTTATCAGCAATGCCCGCACCCGCCAAATGAACAATGGCATCAATCCCATCTAAGACGCTCGGATCCATGGTTTGGTTCACCACATCCCAACCGGATTTACGCGATAAAATGCGCACGTCGTGACCAGCAGCTTGCAAATATGAATGCAGTGCCTGCCCAATAAACCCGGTTCCTCCCGTAATGAGAACGTGCATTAATTTCCTTTTTTGATGGCCTGATAAATGACTTCATTAATTCCCGTACGAATATTCGCATCCGAAATACGACTATTATTTCTTGTTGGATATACGCGGTTCGATAAGAATACATAGACAATATCATGCACAGGATCCACCCAGGTATACGTTCCTGTAAATCCTGAGTGACCAAAGCTCTCTTGGCTAGCTGATTCCGCAGCGGAAACACCCGGTTTTTTACGATCTGGTTTATCAAAACCAATACCACGTCGTGCATTTTCCTCCATCGAAAATGGATACGAAGTCCACTGTTTAACCGTCTTTTCTTCAATGAATTGCTTGCCACCATAGTAGCCTTTTTGCAAATACATTTGCATCAATTTCGCGAGGTCATTTGCATTACCAAACAAACCTGCGTGGCCACTAATCCCGTCTAAAAGCGCAGCACCTTCATCGTGCACTTTGCCATGGATCAAGGTTTTGCGGAACAACGAATCGTATTCTGTAGGCACAATACGTGCTAACGGAAAATGCTTTTCAGCCTGATAAACCAATGTTTTTGCCCCTAAAGGTTTATAAAAAGTATCAGACAAATAATTCGCCCACGTCTTTCCGGTCATGCGGGTGGAGATTTGCGGCAATAAATAATAGGACAAATCTGAATACACATATTCCTTTTTATCGCGTAGCGCTGAGCTTTTAATCGCCTCGGTAATCATCGCGCCCATGCTGCGATGCGCCCATAAATTAGGTGCCACTTGCGTCGGATATTCTTCCGAAACGGCATAGGAAAGTGTGCGTGGTTTCCAGCGTGTCACCTCATTTTTTAGATCGACGCACGTATCCCACATCACTTTTTGATTTTGTTTAATGCGCTTAAGGCGTTCAGCAGCATTGGATTTCAACACATACTTATTTACAAAAGCATCTGCATCGAACTGCTTGCGGTATTTTTTACTATGCAAAATCATGTTCGTGCTATCCACGTAATCTTGCCAAAACGGAATCCATGCCCGCAAACGTGCTTGATGCGTCAGAATATCTAGGTATTTTAAGTCACTCTTATTGCTCGTATCGAAGCCAGGAATCAAACTTCCCATCGTCGTTTGCACAGAGAATTTCCCTTCATCTTGCCACTTCATCAAAGCCGGTACAGAAGTTGAAATTTTTGTGATCGATGCCAAATCAAAAATATCACTGGTCTTCATCGGCTCGTTCGATTCATACGTTTGGGTACCAAAAGCCTTGTGGTAAATCACTTTCCCTTCTTTAGCAATCAGCACAACAGCGCCTGGAGCACCTTTGATATCGATGGCCTTTTGTGCCAGTGAGTCAACTTTCCGATTCAGAAATTGGCTCGAAAGACCCACCGCTTCTGGAATAACTTGATACTGCAATCTGCCTAATGAAGGCGTCATGACGCCCATCCCCGCTGGATACTCGGCAGATGCGCTAACCGGTAATTTACCTTCTGCCGCAATCCCACCAAAAATCGCCATTGCCGCAGCTTCTTGTTGGGCAATTCCATCCTGATACGTTAAAACGAGACCGGCAGTCTTGTTCAAATTCTCAAATGACTTGAAGGTAAAGGGATTCGCAAAATGGGTATAAATGGCTTTTTCAGTAGCAAACCGACTGACCAATGCCTGAATCTTTGGTTTGATGGCGTAATTATTGACCGGGCGATAGGAGATTCCATGAAGGCCAACAAGCACAACGTCGACATTTTTGAGCGCGTTTTCAACACGCGTAATGGTGCTATCTGCCGAGTTTTCATCGAGGTAGAAGTGGTCCATTTCCATGTAGTTTTGGGCCATCTTCTGGAATTCGGTTGGGAAAACGGATCCATAATTCGCTTTACCGATCGCAAGCGTAGCAATTTTCAAGCTGTCCAATTGACGAATAGGAATCAATCCTTTCGGATTTTTCAACACGGTCACTGTTTTCTCAGCGAGCGTACGCTTTAAAATCTCCGCGTTGATCGGGTTCAAATCTTCGATCAACTGCTTGATTTGGGTAGGCTGATATTGATCAAGTCCGGCCCACGCTTTGGCATTTAAAATTCTGCGGACACGCAGGTCTAATTCCGCTTCCGTAATTTCCCCGTCGGTAAGCGCTTTTTTAATCGCGTTAAACGCGGCAGGAACATCCACAAATGTTTCTAGGATGTCGTTCCCGGCTAGAAAAGCTTTCACGTTTGCCTGTCCTTCTGGGAACATTTTAGTAGCACCTTTCATATCCATGGCGTCTGTGAAGACCAGGCCTTGGAATTTTAGTTGGTCTCTAAGGAGTCCAGTAACAATCGGTTTAGACATCGTGGACGCCAAATTCGCGGTTGAATCCAAGGATGGAATACTTAAATGGCCCACCATCACCCCTTGCAACCCTTTGTCGATGAGCTCCGCATAGGGAAACAACTCCAAGCTGTCCAGGCGCGCGCGGTTATGGGTTAAGACGGGGATATCGTAATGGGAATCGATTCCAGTATCGCCGTGGCCGGGAAAGTGTTTGGCAGAAGTTATGATTCCACCTTTTTGCAGGCCACGCATGTAGGCTAATGATTTCTGAGTGACTTGATTTCTGTCTTCACCAAAAGAACGGAAGTTGATGACCGGATTATTCGGATTATTATTCACATCCACCACGGGTGCATAATTGATATGCACGCCCATCCGTTTGCACTGTTGGGCTATCTGAAAACCCATTTTCTCGATCAATGCATCATTGCCTTGCATCGCGCCGAGTGTCATTTGATAGGGATAGCGAACCGTCGAATCGAGGCGCATATTTAAGCCCCATTCAAGGTCCATCCCGATGAAAAGGGGTACTTTGGACATGGCCTGAAGTTTATTGACCAGTCTGGCTTGGGTAGTAGGGTATCCGGCAAAAAGTACGAATCCGCCCACATGGTAATTGCGGACGATATCGAAAAGTCGGGTTGTATCGTAGATGGGATTGGAATTTCCGCGGGGCATGAGCACTTGTCCGATTTTCTGGTCAACGCTTAATGAGGCCATGACGGAGTCTACCCATTTTGATTTGGTATGGGGGAAGAGGTCTTTTTGGCTGAAGGCGGGAATTGAAAATAGCAGGGAAAGGCAGGCTAATGCGGCAAAAAATCGTCTCATAGGTGTTGATTAGTCTGTGAAAATACGGAATGTTTGGGATTTTTTTCGCCGAATTTTCGCAAGCGAGAAAGGAATTGTATTTTTGACGCTTAATCTGATGAACGTATGAGAAAAAAAATTGTTGCTGGAAACTGGAAAATGAATAAAACGGCTGCCGAGGCATTCGTTTTGGCTACTGAGGTAGCTCAATTAGTGAAGTCGGACGTTCCGGCGGATGTACAAGTGATTATGGCGACGCCGGCCTTGTACTTAACAGGTGTTTCTCAAGTCGTTGAGGGCATATCAAATTTAGCCGTTGCGGCACAAAACTGTCACGAAAAAGCTTCTGGCGCCTATACAGGTGAGATTTCAGCGGTGCAATTAGCATCTGCTGCGATTCCTTATGTGTTAATTGGTCACTCGGAGCGTCGTGAATATTTTTCGGAATCGAATGAGCAGTTGGCCGCCAAAGTTGACGCAGCCTTGGCCAACGGTATCACACCTATTTTCTGCTGTGGCGAGAGTTTATCGTTGCGTGAAGGTGGTGATTTCTTAGCTTTTGTGGCGGATCAATTAACGGCAAGTTTATTTCATTTGTCGGCAGAGGAGTTCGGAAAAGTAGTCATCGCTTACGAGCCTATTTGGGCGATTGGAACAGGCTTAACGGCTTCGGCTGGGCAGGCACAAGAGATGCATGCACATTTACGTGTACATATTGCTGCCAAATACGGCGCTACCGTCGCGGATGATTGTTCCATTTTATATGGTGGATCTTGTAATGCGAAGAATGCGCAAGAGATCTTTGCGGGTCCAGATGTGGATGGTGGCTTGATCGGTGGTGCTTCCTTGATCGCGGCGGATTTCATTACAATCGCCAAATCGTTTTAACTAGATGCTGCCGGCTTCATCCGCCGGCAGCATTTTTGAATTCCTATGTTAGTAATCGCCTTTGATGCCGACGATACCTTATGGGTTAATGAACCTTATTTTCGCGAAAGTGAGGAGGAATTTGTTGCGTTGTTTGAGGACTTTTTGCCCATGCATCAGACGCAACAAGAACTCTTTAAAACAGAGATGGATAACCTGGCCCTCTATGGCTATGGCGTGAAGGGATTTATGCTTTCAATGGTGGAAACGGCTGTTCGGATTACGGGAGGAACGCTATCTGCTGAAGGGACTGCTCGAATTTTGGACATCGGGAAACGCTTGTTGGCCCGTGAAAATGAGCTCCTAGAAGGCGTAGAAGAAGTTTTATCTACACTGTCCTCTAGATATCGTTTAGTCGTTGCGACGAAAGGTGATTTGCTAGATCAGGAGCGAAAACTCCGCCAATCCGGTTTAGAAAAATACTTTCACCACATTGAAATCATGTCAGACAAGCGGACGGCAGATTACTTAAAATTAATCAAGCACTTAGACATTGCCCCTGATCAGTTTATGATGGTGGGGAACTCGTTAAAATCGGACATTATTCCTGTCTTGGAAATAGGTGGTCACGGCGTGCATGTGCCATTTCACACGACCTGGGAACACGAAGTAGTGAGTCATCCAGTGGTACATCCGCAGTTTCGGGAAGTAGGCCAGTTGGCTGATATTCTAGCATTCTTGTAAGAAATTTCTGCTTGGTAAAATTAAACGCCTTCTGCGACAACTTCCTTTACTTCAGGAATCATGCGCGTCATTAGGGTTTCGATCCCTGCCTTTAACGTCATTTGAGAAGATGGGCAACCGGAACATGAGCCCTGTAACAATACCTTCACTTGGCCAGAAGCCTCGTCGAATGAATGGAAGGAAATGGCACCCCCATCAGATTCTACAGCTGGGCGTACATATTCTTCTAACACTTGCTTGATCTTACCGATAATCTCGGTATCCGAAACACCCTCTTCATTGATGACTGCATCTGGCAGGACAAAAACAGGACGTTTTTCGGCGAAATACTGCTTCAAATACTGTTTGATACCAAATAATTCATCTTCCCATGCCGCATTTTCGGTTTTGGTTAAGGTGATGAAATTAGTCGTAATGAAAACGCGACTTACAAACTCAAATCCAAATAAAGCGACGGCAAGCGGCGAATTTTTCTCTTTAGTTAATCCATCCGCCGGTTGTGTATAGTCGAACGACATGCCATCTGGCAGCAATTCCACATTGAAAACGAATTTCATGGAATGTGGATTTGGCGTAGACTCAGTGTAAATATGGATTTGGGGAGTAAGCATTACGGGTAAGTTATGGAAGCGAAACCACTAATTTAGGCACAAAGTTTCCGAAAAATAAAAAAACCTGGCATGAAAATACCAGGTTTCTTAAAAAATCTAGAAAAAACTACTCAGCAGCAGCCTCTTTTTTCTTCGCTGGAGCTTTCTTCGCTTTTGGCGCAGCTTCAACGGCTACTTCAGCAACAGCTGCTTCAACAGACGGAGCCGCTTTTTTCGCTGGAGCTTTTTTCGCTACTGGTGCCACAGGTGCCGCCGCTGCCACAGATGGCAAAACGTGCACAAATGAACGACCTTTAAATCCTTTTTTGAATGCAACTACACCATCCGCTAAAGCAAATAATGTATGATCTTTTCCAAGACCTACATTTTCACCTGGGTTGTGCGCTGTTCCTCGTTGACGTACGATGATGTTACCAGCGATAACTGCTTGGCCTCCAAATAACTTAACGCCAAGACGTTTACTATGTGATTCGCGCCCGTTTTTCGACGATCCGGCGCCTTTCTTATGTGCCATGTTTTTTTATTTTATGCGTGTAAAACGCTAATGTTCAATTATTTAACAGAAATACCTTCGATTAACACCTGTGTCAAATCTTGACGGTGTCCATTCATTTTTTGGTATGATTTTCTACGTTTCTTTTTGAAGACCAAAACCTTTTCGCCACGAACGTGTGCTAAGATTTTAGCTTGAACAGTCGCACCAGCTACTGTGGGTGCTCCTACGGAAATCTTTCCGTCATTGTCAACAAGTAATACCTTGTCGATAACCAGTGCAGCGCCTTCCGCTCCCGCCAAACGGTGGGTGTATACGGTACGGTCTTTTTCTACTTTAAATTGCTGCCCGGCAATTTCTACGATTGCGTACATTTTAGATGTATTTAAGTGAAACAATCCCACGAGGCCAGGTCGTTACCTTTACAAAGCC
>JACCDX010382191.1_pt1 | contig 13287 bp, 5 predicted proteins | sample 7449681 | NCBI WGS metagenome assembly JACCDX01 (sample SAMN15323450, study PRJNA562643) | freshwater metagenome | isolation source: river surface water | place: USA:Blue River Watershed | collected 2017-08-18
CATTGCCCCACGACGACACTCCCGACACCCGAGTCCGATGGGTGATCTTGGGTTCCCGACTGCGGGTGGGTGGGTCCGCGCATTACCGTTCCGCCGATTACGACGTGTTCCCCCAGGGCCAGAGCTTCCCGGACGACTACGTGACGGCGGTGGTGGCGAGTTCCATCCAGGGTTTCACCGAGCTGTACCAGGGGACCGCCGACGAGGTGGATGCGGTCCGATTCTCGCTGCGGGGCTTCAAGGCCCAATTCCGATTGGTGGGTGTGCACTGGGGTCGCCGCGGTGGCGCCCCACAACACGTCACCAACCACGTGGTGGAGCTGCCGGCTTTGCGGAACTGGCTAGCGAATGCCGCCATCCTGGAAGCCTCCCCCGAACTCTTCCATCTCCCCGCCTTCCTGCGAGGGTTGATACCCCACGTGCGACGACGACCTCCGGGGTTCACCTGCGCCGACATCTTCCTCCTGCAGTGGCTGCGATTCACGCAGGACCCCGACGCCATCTGGGACGGCAACTGCCTGCAGATGCCGCAACGCGGCACCCGCTACCAGGACAACCGCATGTGGCAGCAACACCGAGCCCTTCTGGGGGAGGTCGACACCGACTATGGCAAATGGCTGAACTGGGTCATCGACGAGGAGACCGGCATCCCCGGCTTGGAAGTCGTGTACCTCTCGTACACGGCGAGGGGTGTGCTGCAGGAAGCCCGATTCCCGGAACCCCGACAACGCTTCCGCGACATGACGGTGGCGGCGGATGCCTCCGACGCCAAACCCCAACCCCTGATGATCTTCTTCCAGTACGAGGCGCCTTTGGGGTCTCCCACCCCGCACCTGGCTCACGTGGAGTTCACGCACACCGACATGCTGCCCGCCATCCTGCATCAGTTCCTGTCGGTGAAGAACCAGCGCCAGCTGGCCCCGACCGTGCCACGCAGCCAAGGCCTGGCCGACACCCAGAGTCTGTTCCACGTCTTTGTCAACGACGTCAAGCTGTTCCTGCGAGACCGGAGAAACCAAGCCTCAACGCCCAACAGCAACAACAACAACAACAACAACGCCCAACAACAACAACAACAACAACGACGAGGGCAGAGCCAACGAGCCCCCCGACGACTCGTCCACGAATACTTTTGGGACGTCGAGACGTACAGTCACGGGTCTCGAGCCGTGTTCTTGTCGGTCGTCATGTACCGCAAGCCACCGCTGGCCAACCCGATTTTGGAGGGCGCTGTGCCGGAGGAGGAGACGGAAGACTACCTGAGAGCCCGGGACGACGAGTACCACGTGGCGACGGGTGCGGATTGCGTCGCCAAGACGCTCGAGTTTTTGGTCACTCGCCTGCGAATGGGTGGCCAACACGTGGTGTGGTCCTTCAACGGCAGCCGCTTTGACCACATGTACCTCCTGCCACACGTGGCGGGTCTCCACCTGGCGAAGCATCCCACCCTGCGGTTCGTGCCCAACACCGAGCACAACCCCATCCCGCTCACCTGTGGGATCCAGATGCTGGGCACCAAAACCAACGTCAAGATGCTGTCCTGCCGATGGTCCGTGCCCGCTGCTTTCCGACAGGCAAACCCCGGCACCGCCGCCGGCGACACCACCGACAAGAAGAGTCGCAGCAGCAGCAGCAGCAGCAGCAACCCCCTCAATTGGTCCACCCGGTTGTCCTTCGTCGACTTTTGTCTGACGCTGGGTGGCAGCCTGGAAAACACCTTCCGAGCCACGACGAGTGCGGACGTGCAAGCCGAGCTGGGCAACGGCAAGCTGAAGACTTCGGCTCGGTTCCCGGAGACGCTGCGCGTGGATGCCTCCAACTTTACGCCCGAGGGCTTGCAGGCCGATCCCCTCTACGCCGAGCTGATCACGGAGTACTGCCGCCACGATTGCCGACTGTTGGCGGTGGCGATCCGCAATTTCCGACGGGAGCTGCACGCCGAGTTTCCTCACCTGCAAATCCCGGACACCTTCGCGTCGGCGTCTTCCCTGGCTTGGAAGATTTTCAGCCAAAACTATCTGGTCTCCGTGCAGGAACGACTCACGCAGCTGAGGGGGACTCCTGTGGCGCCACCGCAGCAGCCAGCCTTGCCGGATATCGACGAAAATGGATGGTTGGAAAGGGTGGGTCCTGGGGACCACCACCGGGGCGGCGTCGCCAAAGAAGAAGAAAAAGTCGCGGCGATGATGGAGGAGGAAGAGGCGGAAGTGGAGGCGGCTGGCGAAGCCGCGGTTATCACCAACGCTGCGCTGAAACTCGCCAAGAACGATCGGGAACGGGATCTCGTCAAGCGTATCATCCGGGAGGAGTGTCCCAAGGGCCTGACGCGAGGGGCTTACGACTCGGTGCGGGAGAGCTATTTCGGGGGCTACACGCAGGCTCTGATCGCCGAAATGGGTGAGGGTTGGTACTACGACATCAACTCGTCGTACCCCAACGTGATGCAGTACCCGGTGCCCATCCAGATGGATCAGACGCCGGTCAAGGTGGGGGATGTCCGCATGAAGACCATCCCGGGCAACCCGGCCACCGGCAGAGCCCCGCAACTGACGATCGACGAGGACGAGACCGACACCGTCGCCTACCTCTTCTACCTGACGGCCTGGGAATTCGACGAATCGGTGACCTGTCCCAACATTCCCACCCGCACCCCCGAAGGCAATTTCTACTTCTCGCGGGGCACGCACGCCTGGGTCTGGCAGCACACGCTGTACTACAACACGCACGCACCCGCCATGCTGAACGCCGAAGAGGCGGGCTCACCACACCCCCGGTTCCGGTACGTCATCGACTGGGATCGAACGATCCGGTTCCGCAAGGCGCCACTCTTCCAGCGGTTCATCGCCGACTTTTATCGGATCAAGCAAGAGGCGCCACCCGGCGCCAAGCGAGTCTTCGCCAAGCTGATGCTCAACTCGCTGTACGGCAAGTGTGGGCAGCGGGAGTTCCCACAGATCCGGTTGTTGGATTGGTCGCCTACGCCGAACAACGGTGACGGCAAGTCTCCGGTGGTGTCGCTGTCTCTCGCCCGCTACGTGATGGAAAACGCCAAGTCGGTGGGGGAAGTCGAGATCTTGAAGACCACCGAGTCGGCAGGCGGCGGCGGCGACGGTGTCGCTTCTGCCACCCTGCTGGTGACCCAAAACCCGGATTACCGAGTCAATCCGCAACACGAGGGAGCCCTGATCCACGTCGCCAGCTACGTCACCTCCAAGGCGAGGTACAACCTGCTCAGCGTCGTGCACGAGATGCAGCGTCGTGGGGGTCGCGTGTACTACTGCGACACGGATTCGGTGTTTGTCGACCAACCGCTGACGGGCAGCCACCTGGTGGACACGGAAAACACGGGTGCCCTGGGGCTGTGGAAGGTCGAATGCCGAGTGAAGCGAGCCCGGTTTTGGGGCGCCAAGATGTACGTCTACGAGGACGCGGACACCGGCAAGCGAGCTCACCACGTCAAGGGCGTGCCCTACCGGAGCGTCAACGCCGAGCTGCTGAAGGCCATGTGGGAGGCACCCATCGACCTGAGCCAATGGTCGGAAGCCCTGAGACAAGCCAACCCACTGCGGGTGCACGTGGCGACCACCTTCAAGCGACGCTGGGGCTACGTCGCCGACGAGCCGATGGACAAACAGATACGACCCACCGGACAACTCAGACGTCGGCAATTCGCGTCCGGCGGCGGCGGCGGCGGTCTGGATGAGACAACAGGCAGTCGACCTTTCCGAGATTTGGCTGAAATGAGGGACCTGAAGAAAAGAGCCGAATTGACCGTAATGTCGGCGCTGGTTTAAGGAATTGATATATGAAGGGTTTGAGATTTTTAAAAGAAAAATGCACAACCGTGATTCCCCGTTTTTTAAAGAGTAGGGTTTTTTAATAATAGGGGTATCGTCCACCAAAACCGCTGCTGCTACTGCTGCTGCTGCTGCTGCTGCTGCTGCTGCTACCAGTGTCACTGTCGTCGGCGTCGCCATCGTCGTCGTCGTCGTCGATGGGCTCACCACCCTCCCACCGTTTCCCCAGAAAGTCGGTCGGTGGCGGCGGCGGCGGAAGAGGATTTTCCCGGTAATGCATGGGCCAATGAGCGTGGATTTGGGCGAGGCAGTCCAAGGCCTGTGCCCAGCGACCGCGGCGAAGGTCGAACAAGGGTATCGGGGCCAACAGTTCTCGCCAGTCGACGCCTTCGTTACCCGCCAACAGGGTACCCTCGCTGGGGGCGTTACCACCCTCGGGTGGCAGCATGGCAGTCAAGAGAGCCCGCCAATCGGGCGGGAACCGTTCGCCGGGTGGCTGGGTTAACGGGGTGACGAACAAGGGTTGATAGGCGACGGAGGTGGCATTTCGGACACCACCGCCGCCCGACGACGACGACGACGACGACGACGACATCGCAATCAGGCAGTCTTGGATGCCGAGGGTGGTTCCGCTGCAAAAATGTCGCAGTCGGTCGCTGCTGCTACCACCGCCGAAAATCCCATGCAGACACAAGTCGCGATCGGATGAAGCGGCGGCGGTGGCGGTGGTGGCAGAGTCCACCGTCGTTGCCGTCACCGGCTGCTCGTAAAGCGTCTTTATGGTGATGGGAGTTTGAGCGGATGGTCCACCCAGACACCCACTAAAGTGGGTGAACATTCGGGAAGGTGGTGTGTTGTTGCTGGGGGTGGGACCACCACCACCACCACCACCACCACCGCTACCGTCGCCGTCTTCAAAGGGAGCCGTGGGTAACCGCAGCACCGGATGGCTGGCGGAATCCACGATGATGAGCAGGCAATGGTCCAAAGGACACGCGAGGCTGGCGTGGGTGACGGGGTTGGTGAAGGTGAGGGAAACTCGCCATGGGTCGGCGGGGCCAGTCGGTTGGCGACGAGAAGGAGAAGGCACTGCTTTTTGTGGCTGCATTTTTTGAAATTCTTTTTTAATCTGCAAAAAAAAACACGCGTAACGCGCGCACGCGAATGGCTCCGGCACAACGAAAATCAATTTTAAAGAAAAAGGGTGGCACCAAAAAGAAGGCTGGCACGACAGCCACCACCCGCAAAAAGCGGGTGACTTTTGCGGCAGGCGGCGGTAAAAGTCGGCGACCCAAAGCCACGCTCACCACCTCACAATCCCTGTATTTCGGGGACACGGGCACGATGGCCCCGCAGTCGCTGGTGACCAATCTGCTGAGCAGTGGGTCCTTCAGCCCACAGGACTCCGCCCGCATGCTGGCATTCGCCTCGCGGTACAGCCGAGGCGACGGGCAGTCGGTGTTCGACTACGCCGAGTCGATGAACAACATGGCCCGCCAAGCCAACCAACCCCTGCCCTTTCCCGATCTGCAAAACCGGCTGCAAATGATCAAAAATTTCGGGATGCCCTACATGGGCGTCAGCGGCGGCGGCGGCAGAAATCTGTGGGCGGCTTCGGGAGGGTATCAACTCGGCCGCAACGTCAACCAGCTGGGGAATTGGGGCATGCTGGGACCCGCCTCGCGGCCTCTGGACCTCAACGTCAGCCGGAGGTTGGGTTTTAATGAGGGCATTGCCGCCGCGGTCGGTAATGTCGGCGAAACACCAGGTGGCGGCGCCGGCGGCGAAACACCAGGTGGGGGTGGAAACGAACCAACTCCCGATGGCTTCCACCAGCCGTTTGGTGGCTATGGCGGAGGGGTACCCTTCTGGGCGAGATCTTTTCTGGGGAAAAGAGGCGGAATGTTTGCGAACAGCGGGGGCTACGGGAGAGGAGGCTATCCCGGCAACGTGCAGGGCATGCTGATCGAGGAGATGGCGGCTGCCGCCCGAGAGAGCGGCAACCCTCAACTCGCCAACTACCTGTACGGGATGGGGGCGTCTTCGGCGGCGTCGGGCATGTGTCAACCCGCCCGCACCAAGAAGGGTCGCTTCAAGAAGGGAGGCGGTTGTGGCGGCGGAGGCAGTAGTCTCCGGGGCAGCCGCATGAGCGGTGGGGTTTTTGGTGGTGGTGGGTCTTCGGTGGAAGCCTACAACGCCCGGTTGCTGGATCAGTTCGGCCAGTTGGACTCGGTGTACCGCCAGCCGTTCGGGGTGGTCGACAAGCTGGGGTACATGAACCAGATGCGGACGGTGCCCGGGTTGGACACCGACTTCACCGTGGATCCCAACCGAGAGTACCACGTGTTGGGCACGAGGACCCCCATGAACCCCAATCTGGCGAAGGCCGTCACCCGGGCGTTGTACCAGCGGATGGAGCAGGAGCGGATGCGACCGGCGACCGCCCAGTCCCTGGACACCGTGCTGGTGCTGCACTACCACGCCAAGGCCGCGGCTTACACGGCCGCGTTGAACGAAGCCGCCGCCAATGCCCGCGAGATGAAGTCCGTCGCGGCGGTGCTGCGGATGAGCCGACAGATGCCGGGATTCGCGGGAGGTGCGCATCCCGCCTTGATCGACAAAGCCCGACAAGCCTTCGTGGATCGCTACCTGTCGGGTCGACGCTACGGGTGGGAGGAAGTCACCACCGGAAGCCCGGAAGCCGGGGATGCCGAGGTGCAACGGTACTACGCGAACCAGCGGGATCGAGACCAAGCCGACTACAAGGCCCACTACGCGTGGGCGATGGTCATGCCCAGCTTGGCGCAACTGACCCTCGGTCGCAAGGCCTCCTCGCGAATGCCCATCAACCCACTGTTCACGACCGACTGGTCCGGATCGCTGGAGAACTTCAGCGCCCTCATGGGCACGGTGGGAGCCGGGGTGGATGGCGCCCGCTACAAAAGAGCCCATTTGACGCGGGTGATCGACGACGTCTCCAAGCGATACTCCTACGGCCCGGAAGACTTGGTGTTGGAATACCGAGCCCCCATCGACGGCGCTGGAGGAGGGGTTCCGGAGACCGATCGCCAGGCGATTGCCATCCGAAACTTTGACCGACTCATGAGCCTGAGACAGGCCAACGACCGAGGCGAAATGTAAGACGAGGAAGGGGAAACCGCGACCAAAACAATAATTGAATTTAAATTCGTAGATCCCCCCAAAAAACCCAACCCTTTTTTTGTCAAACCCAAAAACCCCCCCCCCACACCACCACATGTTCTTTTCAACCAGTTTTCCGCTACTCGGGTTCACCGAAGGCTATCGACACTACGCGACACCCTACTCACGGTTGATCTCTCAAAGCCCGCTTCAGGAGTTTGGTGACAACAACAACAACAACGCCAATGCCTGGGGTGGTGAAAGCCTGTTCCATCCCGAAGGAGGAGGCAACGGAGGTGTGGTCGTCGCGGCAGCAGCAGCCGCAGCACCACCACCACCACCACAACCACCCGCTCGGCGTGCACCATCCATAAACCTCAGACCCTCCGCCGCCACCATCATTACCAAACCCCAACGATTGGACATCCAGAAACCGCAGCCTCCTCCGCCCAGACCCTCACAAAGCCAGCAAAATCCTCCGCCCCTCACCTTTGTCTTGGGTATCGACGACCTTGGTCCGGAACCCGGTCCCCCGGATGCACAATATCCCCAAATGCCACCAATCGTCGAAAAATACAAACCCGCACCCCTGTTGAAGAATATCGCCGAATTACCGGAGGCGTTGACCTCTCAAGTGTTCGGCATCACCAGGCTCCCCCCACCGAATCAACCCGCTGCACCCCCCAACAGCGTGCTGGGACCTCCTCCCGACAGTCACGTCGGAAAACTAAAGCAAGAGCTGGGGACGCAGGAAGTCCAGTTCGCCAGTCGTCCAGCCAGTAAGATGGAAGAGAAAAGGCTGGCGGCGGAGGTTGCTGCCCAAAAAAAGGATGCCGAAATAGCGTTGAAACAGCAAATATTGAGGGAGAAATTGGCAGAGCTGGTGGAAAAACCCCAAAAAGCCCTTGCCACGTTCACCCGACGAGGCTGGGAAATGTTGAAGGGAGCTCTGGGTCAAAAATCCCAAGTCCCGCCGGCATCCTCGGGAGCCCCATCGCTGATCGGCGAAGCTCCACCACCCATAGCCGAAATGCTCAATCAAGGGGTGATAAATGTCGCCAATTACCCGGCCGCCGCCGCCGCCGACCGACTCGGCCAGGGTGACGGCAACAATCCCCCTCCTCGCGCCCTGTCCATACCCTTCATCGGTACGACCGCATCATCCCAAATGGTGGCATCCTCTCTCAACGAGGAGGGTGGCTACGAGGACGCCCTCAAGGAGACCTTTTCGATCATGAGAAAAGCCCACATCGACGTCAACCCCCACGAGGAAATAGCGACGGGTACCGCCGACAAAATGGCGACCGGACTCGACATCCGCGACGTACCGCTGTGGGGTGGGGAAGTCGACCTGGTGTACCCCAAGCTGCCGGCTTTGGTGATCACCGAAGACATGTTGGCGAGCCAGAATCCGACCATAAAACGGGTGTTTGAAACCGCCACCCGGGCGCAGGTGGAGGTTCGGGGGACAGACCCCGAGGCGGAGGAGAGCAAAGAAAATCCGGCACCGCCCAAGGGCAGCTTGGCCTACGTCATGCGGAACGTGATGTGGGTTTACCACGATTACGATCAGCTCAATCTCACCCAGCAACGGGCCGTGGAAGAGCAAGTGACCAACCACGTACGACAGGTTTTGGCGGCTGGCAATAGTCGGGTAGGTGGCGGCGGCGGCGGCGGCGGTGCCGAGGCCAAACCCATCGTGGTCGGCACGCAGGTGCTGTTCGGGATGACAGAGTATTTGACCCGATTGGGACAGGCTCGGAACGCCCAGCAGACCGCCGTGTACCAGTCGCTACCCGAGGTGCTGACCTTGCTCATGGCGGGGTTTGGCGCGCATGGCCTGTGGGGCGTCAAGCCGGGTCAGCCTCACGATGTCACCGTGTTTTTCGAGAATCCTCTGATGCAGGAAAAATACCAGTCCCTCTTCGACGCCAAGTTGGAAATATTCTCGGGGACCGAGGCGGATTTGGGCTACCGACGACTCATCGTGTGCCACGAGATCTGCCGGCACATGGTCGTGGTGCCAGGTTCGCCCGAGGCGGACCGCATCCATCAGTCGGTAGCCTATCTGCTGAATTATCTCAGGGGTGAAGCGGATCGCCTCTTCGATGAAGTCCAGCGAATCACGACCGCCGTAGCCTTGCGGAATCAACCCAGACCCCGACAACCTGCGACCAACCAAAACGTGGTGAAGGGTCTCGGTGAGTCCATCATCCTCCTCGGGCTACCCCTTTTGGCGAGTGGAATCCACTCGCAGGCGTTCAATTTCTCGTATCCCGCATCCGGCAGCAGCACCAATAAAAGGGGTGGTCGCTTTCTGAGCAAGTCCATGTTGCCGCCGTTGCCCCCACCACCACCGACATCCAGCTACCCCAGCATAGCCACCAAGGCGAGTGGGCTAGGGGGTGTGGTGATGCGGTTCGACGGACCACTGCTAGCCAAACGGAATGGCTCGACGTTGACCGGAAACAGCTTGATCGACGCCACGGGAGCAATGGCCCAAAAACCGGAGATGAAATCAGCCGCAATCCACGTGGTGAACCCCGCCGCGCAAGGCTTCAAAGGGGTTGTCCAAGATTTCATGGCCCGCTGGAATCTGACGGGAGAAGGCCCCGCGGAGGAACAACTGCTATTCCTCTACGACTATCTGGCGGAGGCTAGCAAGGCGGCTTTCCTCGAAAAGTTGGGGGAAAAAGCCACCATGGTGCTCCAAAGAAACGAAAAAGCCAAAGAAAACTTGGCGGGGTTCATGCAGCGGGAGCTGGTCGCCACCCGAGAAGAAGTGAAAAAGGCCAACGATGCGCTCCAAGCGATGACCCAACAACTGCTCGCCCTCACCGTCGAGCACCTGGAGACCAAGTCCAAGCAAGAGCTCCGAATCCAGGAGCAGGACCAGCTGCTGAGGGCCGCCAGCTTTGACAAGCAAAGACTCGATGACTACATCCGAGAGACCACCCTCAAGCTGGAAACGGCAAATCGGGGAGCGGAGCGGTTGCGCGGGGATTTGAGGCAGGAACAAACGAAAAAACTGGCAGTGGAGAAACAGTTGTACGACTTGGAAGTCAAACAGGAAGAAGTCAAGAACCAATTCCAGGAAGCCCGCAAGGCCCTGCAAGCGACGACGAAGGAGAAAAACGAAATGGAGGCGGTCTTGCGAGCCGTAAGCAACAAGAATCTCGAAGGCGTCAACCGCGAGCTCCAAAAAAACTTGGAAGCCCTCATGACGGCCAAAAAGGAATTAGCCAGCGTGAACGAGAACCTGTTGCAAGACGTCAACTGGGTGAAATTGAGGCTTGCCGAATCCCAAAGAGAGGTGAAAATTCTGGAACGTGACTATGAAGAGAAAAGGCAGGCCCTCAAGCAAAAGGAGGAAGAGTTTAATCAGGAAAGAAAGGCCAGTCTGAATTTTGAGTCCCAAGCCGTGGAAAACAAGACGCGAGCCATCGAGTTGGAGATTGAAGTCGGCGAGCTGCAGGTTTCGCTGGAAAGGGCCAAAGGCAAGTTGGCGGAAGCCACGAGAACGGAAAACCGAATGAGGAACGAATACGCCGAGAAAATTGTCAAAATACAACAAGAAAAAACCGATCTCGAGGCGAGGCTGAAACAGAACGAAACGGACCTGTTCGCGTATCAACAGATGGTCGTCGAAAAGGAGGAAGTCGTGGCGAAACTAGAGAGGGTAAACGCCCAGACGCACGAAGAACTGACGTCGCTCATCAACGTGCTGTACGAGCGACTCGCCCAAATACCGGGCATCGAAAACCCACCATTTGACGCGGAAGGCATCAACAGAGCCTGGATTTGGAATTATTTCAACGCCATCGCCTCGCAGTTGGAGATATACGCCCGAGGAGCGGGTGCGATAGAGAGGTTGCAGTCGGTGGTCTCGGACCTCGAGGGGTCGCTGAACCTGGGCAGTGCGCAATACGACCTACTGAGGTCGCAGTATCAGGAGGCGTTTGGTCGGGCTACCGTCTTGGAGGCCCGAATCCAGGAACTGGAAAACGAAGCCGGCAACCTGAAGATGGGCTTGGAGAATGCCAAGTACGGGTTTGGCAAACTCTCGTATCTCCACACCACCGCCATGAACACCGCCGACATGCTGGAACAGGTTGGCACCCAAAAAGTCATGGAGTACTTGAAGGGATTCTTAAGGACCTACGGGGAACTGGTCGGTGTTTTAGCCACCAAAGACCTGATGAGTTCCGAAACCGGAAACCTCGTCGAGCAATTGTGGAAAGTGGCGGTTGATCAAACCAACCAAGTCCGATTTGAGTTTAACGCCGCCATACGATTCCATTCGGGAATACCTGCTCAACTGCCACCAGCATCGACAACAACCACCATGAACATGGAAAATGAAGGAAACGATGGAGCCAAAGAAAATAACCAGAACGGTGGCGGAGGCGGCGACGACGACGACGACGACGCAGGACCCCAATAAACCCCAAAATACATAGATAAACACTATACATGTCCACTCTCTTCAAGAGTGACCATTTGCCTTATTCCCAAGTGAACTCTTTTTTATACTAGAATCAGTGGTTTATTAACTTTTTATTTAGTTTATTTAAAAAAAGAATTTTTTGTTTTTTTAGATTTATTAATGATTAAACCGTTTTAAATCTGAGAGTTTTCCGCTGTTGAGTCTTGGCTCTGTTCCACTCTGAAGAGTTCCCTCACCGGGACTGGAGCCCCGAATCTCTCCGGGGCTCGGACCACTCGGGTCCGAGTTCTCCCAGATTGATTCGGGACCCCAGTCATCCCCGCGGTGAACGAGAGGTTCAAGCTCTCGCAGTCACTTTCGGACTGCGGAGCTTGAGCCTCCCATTGCACCGCCTCGTAGAATTCTTTTCTAAAAGAAATTCTGGGTTGCATTTGTTTTTCCTAATCTTAAAGAAGATTCTAATGAAAATAATGGGTTTTTTCGGGGCTATTTAAAGGGTAAAAAAAGCGGGAAATTTTAAAATGGGGTTTGGGAGAAAAGCGGGAAATTATTTAAATTGGGGTTTGGCAAATTTACGGGTGGGCGTAGACTACCCCAATAAAACAGGTGATTCAGTGTTACTCACTGGGAGCCCATCCCCAGTGAGCCGCATGTCTTGCACCGGGGAGATCGGCTCCCCGATGGGCTTTGTGACTCGCTGGTCGATCGCAAATCCCCAGCGGGCGCCACACCGCTGGGGATAACCAATGTGACCTCTGGGAGCTCATCCCCAGAGGTCTTATTATTATTATTAACGCCAGGAGTCCATCCCTGGTGGGCTTGGGTTTGACACGCTGGTCGATATGGGACATCCCCATCGGGCGCCACACCGATGGGGATTAATTTTTATAAAATAATCGCCCGCTGGGCTTATTTTAATCCAATTTTAAAAAATGCGCGGGACTTCCAATTTTTAAATTTTGGAAGTCCGCGGGAATCCAGACTTATTAAGGACTTGATGCAACCCTATTTTTATTATAAAAACGCGAAAGCAAATACAACATCCACCACACGCGAACAAGAAACCGAAGCTAATGGAAGGAACAGCCTCAAGACCAATCGTCATTCTCAGCCAAGAACAACCAAGAACCGGAACAGCAGCTCACCCCATAGTCGTCCTCAGCCAGAACTTCTCAGAACCTCAACCACCAGCACAAGCACCAACCCTACTGAACCTCTTTGATGGCGAAGCCTACCAACCACCAGCTCCAACTCAAGCTCCAGCACCCTCAAACATCCCAATGGAAGAAGAAAGCAGTGGTCTCACAGAAGCAGAAATCGACTCACTCAAAAACGGGATCTTCAGACTCCTCGAGCAGAAAGCCGAAAATACAAGACCAAGCAACACCGTTCAAACACCAGGAGAATTCTCGAGGGGAGTTTACTGGACAGTCGCTTGGCAAGTGCAAGCAAGTTGGGGAGCTGGAGAAGAGGTCCATTTAATCTTTGACCTCGCATTCAATCGGTGGGCTCGAGCAAAAAGGCTCCCTTCGGTGACCAGTAATTTCACCGAAGTGGAGCCTGAGGAGATCAGAGAACCAGAAAAGCCAAAAACCAAGAAACCCTTAAACCTAATCGGTTTTAAGCCTAATAGAATCTATTAAGGCCTCGAGCCAATCCCAAACTTCTTCTTTCTTTCCCCAAAAGCCCCAAAATCCCCACTTCAAACCCTTTCCCACAGACCCGTTCCGTGTAATTTATTATCAACCACCCCTGTAATTTATTAACTCGCTATCTGATTGGCGGATGACCCGGTTTTTATCGACATGACGTCATAATTCCCAGCCTCGAAATCTTGTGGTTCGCAATAAAATTTAATTTGATGTTTTTGATGGCCGTACCTCCTAGCTGCAAGCTGATTGG
>JACCDX011051642.1_pt1 | contig 13279 bp, 13 predicted proteins | sample 7449681 | NCBI WGS metagenome assembly JACCDX01 (sample SAMN15323450, study PRJNA562643) | freshwater metagenome | isolation source: river surface water | place: USA:Blue River Watershed | collected 2017-08-18
GCAAAGGTTATTTAGAATTATTTTAAATAACATGACATAAATCAGTATTTCCGTCCTTTCCAAACCGTCTTTTTGGGAATGACGAAGAAAATGCTGGTACCGATTGTTACAACAAGCAGATAGATTTCATAAATCAAATGCCAATGAATTCGCGGCTTTGGCTCTCCCACGTTTTTGCAAATGCGGTTGATTTGGATCACTTGCAGTATCCATTTTATTCCCCAAATGAGGCCACATGCCCATTGGATTTTTTCAAGCATGGGGGAGAGGTCCTGTTTTAAAAGTCCGCCAACGCCCAATGTCATTGATACTATGGGTGCGCCATAATAAAAAAACAAAAACACAGCAAACAGCAACCACCAATACCATGGCAGTTCTTTGCCGCCGCTCAACCAACGCTTCCGTTGATGCAAAAGCGCGTTAAAACCTTTTGTTTCCACCGAATGCGCCAAAACATCGGGAAACATCACGTTGTTCCAGCCGTATCCCTTCGCACAAATTTCACTATACAATTTATAGTCTTCCGTGATACTGAATCGAATATTCGCATATCCACCCGTTTCCCAGTAAGCCTTTTTTCTCACGATCATGTTGTTTCCCACCGCCGTTGCAGGCACCCCCGCATAAGAAATCACATTCAATAAGCCCATGAAATACGTCCAGTCTATACCCTGCAACTTCGCCCAGAGGTAATCCCACCCTTTGTCTGTAGGATTGGCAAATACCATCGTGGTTCCGCTGGCCACGCCCACATTTGGCGGCATACTTTGTATCATGGCTTTCGCCCAAGAAGGTTTAACCCTCACATCAGCGTCTGTGATCAAGTAAAATTCGCCCGTAGCATGAACGTCTAACTGTGCCATGACCCTGGCTTTTGCCTTCAATCCACTGTCGTTGTCTACTATGTCGATGACCCGTATGTTTGGGTATTTGGCCGACCATTCCATGGCGATGTCTTTGGTTCGATCGCTGCTTTGATCGTTACCAACCAAGATTTGCACCAATTCTGTGGGGTAGTCTAAGGCACACAATGAGGCCAAGCAGGCGCCAATGTTGTTTTCTTCATCTCGAGCGGCAACCCAAATGCTGATTTCTGGCCACGATCCGGGTTCCGGTTCTGGGTGATGTTTGTATCGAAACAAAAAGAAGTTCTGTAGAATCTGTATCGCAATGTAAGCCACCGAAATACCAATGATCCAAGGGAATAGCGTTGCCATCACATCGCCAAGAAGAAGGTTCGCTATCATAGTGTTTTGAATTGATAGCCTTTGGCATGAGCTACAGACAGGTAACTGGGGAGGATTTGTTTCATTTGTTCGAAGGCTTTTTCACTGTCGTGGAATACCACTATGTTACCTGGTTTAATGTTTTTTGTGAGTGCATGAAGGCTTTTCTCAATCACCAAATCACGATCGTAATCACAGCTCAAATCGCTCCATTGCACTATTTCATAACCCAATTTCGCGAGGTGACGAATCTGAGATGGGGTGATTTGACCGTAGGGTGGACGAAACAGGCGTTTTTTCTGGGATTTCTGTTCCTCTAAATCACTTGCGTTGACCGCCATCACTTGTTCCAAGGCTTCCTCACAAGCATCAACATCCAAAAAATACTTTGAATTGGGAGTTTTCCAACCTTTGATGTGGTGCATGGTGTGATTGGCCAGGCGATGCCCGTTCAATAACAAAAGGGAACAAACAGCTGGATATCGAGTGACATTCTCGCCCACACAAAAAAACGTGGCATGCGCTTGATATGCTTTGAGTTGCTCAATCACCCAAGGCGTAATTACCGGGTGTGGACCATCGTCAAAAGTGAGGTAAATGATTTTTTCGGTACACTTCTTTCGCCAAGTACATGCGGGAAACAACCCTTGGATTGTGGAAGGAACAGAAAAAAAATGCATCGTTGGGCAAAGTTGTGACTTTTGACATGTTTTAACAACCCAACATGGGTTAAATTTGTAACATATGTCAGAAAAAGTAACTCTCGTTGGTGGCGGCTTGGCTGGAAGTTTGATGTCGATCTATTTGGCAAAACGTGGATATGAAGTGTACATCTACGAACGTCGTGCCGACATGCGTTCAGGCAATTACGTGGGCGGTAGAAGTATCAACTTAGCACTTTCAACCCGCGGATTGCGGGGATTGGCGAAAGTGGGTTTAGATGCTGAAGTGCTTGACATATCAATCCCAATGACGGGCCGGATGATGCATTCTGTGGATGGCGCGCTCAAGTATCAGCCTTATGGCAAAGATGGGCAGGCGATTTACAGTGTATCGCGCGGACAGTTGAACATCAAGTTGTTGCAATTGGCGGATCAATACCCCAACATCCATATGTTTTTCAATCACAAGTGCACAGGCGTAAACTTGGAAACTTGCGAATCTACCTATGTGAACGAGGCTGGTGAAACCATTACAGACAAGGCAGATGTGGTTTTGGGAACGGATGGCGCTTTCAGTGCTTTGCGCGATGCGATGCAGCGTACCCCGAGGTTTAATTTCTCTCAAACCTACGAAAATTACGGATACAAAGAATTGGAGATTGTGCCCAATGAAGGCGGCGATTTTCAGCTCGATAAAAACTGTTTACATATATGGCCCCGCAAGAGTTTTATGATGATTGCGTTACCAAATCCCGGTGGAAACTTCACCTGTACCTTGTTCATGCCTTTTGAGGGTAAACCGGGTATCGATGATTTGAAAACCCGAGAAGATATCACAGCGTTTTTTGATACCTATTTCCCAGATGCCATGCCCATGATGCCGGGTTTGGTGGATGATTATTTGAACAACCCCACAGGCATGTTGACCACCATGCGATGCTATCCTTGGGTAAATGGCAAAAATGCACTCATGGGCGATAGTGCGCATGCTGTGGTGCCTTTTTATGGACAGGGGATGAACTGCTCTTTCGAGGATTGCGTGGTTTTGGATGAGTGTATAGAGGAGTTGGGTGGCGATTGGACCAACGTGTTGGATGCTTACCAGAAGTTACGTAAGCCGAATGCCGATGCGATTGCGAATTTGGCTTTACAGAACTTTGTAGAGATGCGTGATTTGGTGGGCAGCGATGCTTTCTTGCACAAAAAGAAGGTGGAGCATATGCTGTCAGAAAAACATCCCGATTTGTTCGTGTCTCAATATGAGCGTGTTACGTTTTCAACTCGCGATTATGCCGAGGCTTTGGCGTATGGCGAACACAACGATCGTGTTTTGGAGGCCATCATACAAAATGGGTGGGAAGAAAAACTCGACGATAGGACTTTCGTAGAAACCTTGTTCGCAGACCACCAATAATTTATTGCGCAAACGTTCGTTTGCAAAACGTTTATTTCCCGTGTTGCTGCTTGTATCGGGCCTTGGCCTTGGTTTCGATGCTGTCGATGATATCCGGATTGTACTGGGTTTTGTATTTTCCCTTCAAGGTAAATTTGCCTGTTCTCTCGCTGCGCGTGTCGCGAATCGGTTTGAGAATGGTTGTATATGCCCAGATGCTCACGGTTGTGATCAATACAAAAAATGAGATGGCAACGATGAGTTTGTTTCTTTGGTGCTTGTTCATGGGTTGAAAGGGTGTTTCAGTGCTTCTCCAACAGATATTAAATCATTCAACACAGCCTCTACCAAGGGGATGCCATGGGTTTGACGATGTTTAAATTGAGCGAGTTCAGGTTCTCCAGGAATCAATACGGGTTGATTTGGGTTGATGGGTGTGGTGGCTTTGAATCTTCGAATCCAAAGGTCCATGTCGCGCTGGAAATCGGATAGATCCCTAAAACCATCTACATCCCAGCAGCCCACAAAATGACCCAATCCTTTGCCGGGTTGATCGGCTCGGGGTTGTAAGAAGCTCACGAATGGGGGCGCCCAAGGACCGAAATTGCCCCCACTGAGCACGCCAGAGAAAATATCTACCCAAGCACCCAATCCGTAGCCTTTGTGTGCACCATGGTCTGCATCGGATCCCAAGGGGAGCAATAAGCCACCTTGTTTGAGTGCCGAAGCATTTGTAGTGTTTTCGCCATCTTTTGTAAGTGCCCATCCTTCTGGTATGGGTTTGCCAACGCGTTCAGCGATTTCCAATTTTCCGTTGGCGGCGGCGGCCGTGGCCATATCCAATACAAAAGCGGGTTCTTCCCCAGCGGGAATGGCCACACAAATTGGATTTGTACCAAGCATTCGCTCCGCGCCACCTGCAGGGGCTACCAATGGAGATGCATTGGTGGTAGAAAATCCGATGTAATTGTGTTCCAAGGCCATCATGGCATGATAAGCTGCAATGCCAAAGTGATTGGAATTGGATATGCCTATCCATCCTGAACCACATTCATGGGTCATTTCTATGGCTTTTTGCATTGCAAAAGGCGCTGAAACCAATCCAATGGCCCCATCTGCATCCAGATGCCCTGTGGCTTTTTTGCGCTGGGTAAATTGTAAATTGGGTTTGGGGTTGATTCTGCCGGCTTCAATGAGTCTGATGTAGCCACTCAAACGGGCCACGCCATGACTGTCGATCCCCCGTAAATCAGCCAACATCAAAACATCCGTGGCCAATTGCGCATCGGATTCAGAGAACGACAATCGAAGAAAAACGCCTTGCAACCATTCTCTCAGATTTGAGGGGGGTATTGTTGTGCTGTTTGGGTAGGATGCCATTTCGGTTATTTCAACAAAGTTTGTATCGCACCTGCGCCTTCCCAGAACTCATCGCCCTTGGCAGTCGCCGGTAGTTGGAACTCGTATTTGATTTCGGGATAAGCGGTGAAATTGCCTCTGATCTCGCGCATCAAACCAGCACGATTGATCGTGATCGTTAGTTCTTGCGGCTCGCCCAATTTCAAGAAGAGATCGTCGATGTTGTTTTCAATTCGAACGCCATTGATTGCAATCAGTTCGTCGTTCACATTCACGCCCAATTGAAAGCCAGCAGCCATGGGGTGGGCATGTATGCCCTTTACGATGGTTCTGCCAGCACTTAATTCACATGTGAGGCCAAATTTTTTAGATTTACTCTCGGTGATCTTGGTGTCGATGCCAGCGGCCTTCATCAAACCACTGTAATCGGGGATTTCGGTGGAGTGGAGCAACTGTTTCGCAAACTGGTCAAAGGTGAATCCACTGCCTTTGCCGGAGTCTGGATTGCCATTGCCAGAGAGAATCACCGTTTTTACGGCATTCAAAAAGTCCTTCTCAGTGATGCCAGCACCTTCTTCGCCCATCGCCTTGTTTTTGTAATGGGTACGCCACAAATATTGCATCACATCGTCCAAATGCTTGCTGCCATTGGTGCACGCCGCGATCCAAGCATCGAACAGAAATCCAACCACCACACCTTTGCTGTAATAAGAATAGGTGCTATTTTTTGAGTTTTCGTTGGGGCGATATTCCTTGATCCAAGCGTCGTGACTCATCTCGCTGATGGTTGCCACCCTTGCGCCCATGCGATTTTCGTGTGCGTTGATGTATCCGGCCATGGTGCCTAAAAATTCTTTTCGGGTAGCGATTCCGGCACGCATTAAGGCAATTTCATCGTAATAGCTCGTTATTCCCTCGGCCAACCACAACAAATCGGTGTAGTTCTCTTGGCGATAGTTGAAGGGGCCCAATTCGGCAGGGCGGATTCGCTTCACATTCCACAAATGGAAATATTCGTGTGCCACGAGTCCCAAAAAGCCTTTGTATCGCGCTGCATCGGTATAGGCCCAGCGGTTCATCATCAATACCGTGCTGTTTTTATGCTCCAATCCGCCGCCGCCATTTTCCACGTTCTGTACGATAAAGGTGTAGCGCTTGCAGGGATGGTCGTTCACCACTTTGGCCATGGTTCTGCACATCAGTTGCATGTCATCGCGGAGTTTTTCGAGGTCTGCATTGTTCCGTCCCACCATCGCCACTTCATGCGGTACGCCGTTGACATCGAATTTTAAACGGGGGAAATTGCCCAATTGCACGGGTGCATCCACCAAATCATCGAAGTTGGGGTAGGTGAAATTTGTTCGGGTCAAGGCCGATTTCAATTCTGCTTCTGTGGGTTCTGAAACGGCCATGACCTCTTCTGCATCTGCGTCGAGTGCCGTGGCGTAATTGAACCATCGCAAAGGATAATCTATGGCCAAGTCACCGCCCAAATGTTCGGAGCCTTTTACTGTCATTAACACCGACGCCATATTCAACAAGGCCTGATCCTCGTCGATGAAACTTGTGCGAACACTCAACTCAAAACAGTATACGCGGTAACGAAATTCAACCGCGGCGATGTTTTTGGGGATGGTTAGTCGCCAAGTGTTTTTGTCTAGCTTGTTATGGGCGATGGGAGAGCCAAAATTTATAGGCTTTTCTGCAAAAACCATTTTTGACTCATCTGTGGTAAGGCCAATGGCACCAACCGACTCCACGTTTTTTGCAAACTCGCGCACCAAGTAACTGCCGGGCGTCCAAACGGGCATATAAACATCCATTGTTCCAGGCTTTACATCTTCGATGCGCAAGGTGACTTCTGCGTAATGACTTTTGGGGTCAGAGATGTTGATGGTGTAATGAACTTTTGGGGCGTTGCTTGATTTTGCTTCTGCTGTCATAGTGAATGTTGAAATCAGTGCGAGTCCGAGGGTGGAAATCATCCTTAGCATATCGCAAAAATCCATCATTTCGTTGATGTTTTGATATTTTTTTTACTTGGAATTTTGAGCCGAAAAGTGTATATTCGTAAATATGAGGTCGTTGCTTAAAGTGTTGATGTCGTTGGGTTTTACGGCATTTTTGGTTCTTGGTTCGGTGGGTGTTGCGGTTACCAGCAGTTCGTGTGAAAAAGATACTACGGCTTTGCCAACGGTTCCGAAAGACAGCACCGATAACGTAAGTGCCGCACAAAAAGCGTTCGATATGTTGGTGTTGGGGAAGGAGTTTTACATGAAAAAGGGCATTGATTCTGCAGGGACGGATTTAACTGCCCAATACGCAGATCAAATCTATATCCTCAAAAAGGAGACTTACGAAAACGGTCCACTCACGGTTACTGTGGGCGGCGTAACGTACAATGGAACATGGAAAGCCAATACAGATTATTCAAAATTGGAATTGTTCGTCACTGGTCGCCCCGATTTCGCCTTTTACAGCATCCCTTGGCGTGTGAAAAACAAAACATTGACCGGTTTGTCGATGGTGCCCCAATCTGCAAATGCAGGATCCAAGGCCATGGATCTGGAGAAAAAGTAGCCATCAATTGGCATTCCCTGGGTGTATAACCCTTTAATTATCAAATACTTTTCGCCTTGAATACAGGCACAGTAGAGCAGGGTTCGCCATACATAATGCTCTTGGCGATTGGCGTTAACAAACGCGTAATTTCTGAATACGCCGCGGCCGTTACAGGCAAATGTCCACAACCCTTGATCACCATCTTTTCGTTGCGATAGCTTTCCACGTTGATTGCGCTCAGTGCATCCCGCCACAATACCGCCTCTAGGGCTTGTAAGTCACCAAATACCACTTGCTTGGCGATGCCCGACAATTTTGATGTGAGTAACATGTAAGCCCAAGTTGGGACAATCGCATCAGCCGTGCAACCGATGGCCACAAACTGATCCTGATATTGCTGCCAATCGTGATTTTTTACCCAGTCCCTGAAATCCTTTTCCTTCAAAACCATCCCCATGAACAAAACATCTTTGATATCGATGAATTTGCGTTCACCCACAGGGAAATGATCTTCTAAATTGAGGGTGATGAGGCCACTGTTGGCCACTTTGTTTACAAAAACTTCTTCCATGGCATCGCTTAAAATACAAATATACGCTTGATGCAGCGATTAAATGGCTCAATCCACCAAGGTTACCTTGATGGTATTTGTGCGTTGTTTTTTGTGAATGGGCATACTGGCGCAATTGATTACGTATTCGCCCTCCTTTACCATGCCGTCGGCCTTGAGCATGTCAACAACATCTTGGAAGGTATCGTCTGTGCTCACAAATCGGTCATAGTAAAAGCCCCTCACACCCCATACCAAATTCAATGTGGCCAACAGCTTTTTGTTGTCGGTGAAAATGAAAACATCCGCTTGCGGACGGTAGCTGGCCACCCTAAATCCAGTAAATCCTGATTTGGTCATGGCAACAATGGCTTTAGCATTGAGGTGATCGCTCATTCTCACTGCGGTGAAGCAAATTTCGTCGCTGGCAAAAGAGGGTGATTCTGGTGTGGGCTTAACCCCTTTGAAATACGTACGTCGGTCATTTTCAATATCTGTAATGATGCTACTCATCACTTCAATGACGCGCAATGGGTATTTACCTACACTGGTTTCTGCCGATAACATCAACGCATCCGCTCCGTCTAAAACGGCATTGGCAACGTCGTTGATTTCTGCCCTGGTAGGCATGCTATCCAAAATCATGGTTTCCATCATTTGTGTGGCGATGATGCAAGGTTTTGCAGCAGCCAAGCATTTTTCAACGATGGTTTTTTGTATCAATGGTACACGCTGTAGAGGTACTTCCACGCCCAAATCGCCCCGAGCCACCATGATCCCGTCTGATACTTTGATGATCTCATCAATGTTCTTTACGGCTTCGGGTTTTTCAATTTTGGCAATGACTTTGGTGTGCGTGCCTTTTTCCGCGATCAATCTTTTGAGTTCTACGATATCGTCTGCGGTTCTCACAAAGCTCAATGCCACCCAATCTACTTCTTGCGATAAGCCATATTCCAAATCGGCCAAGTCTTTTTTGGTTAAACTGGGCACAGTTAAACTTGAATCTGGGAGGTTGAATCCTTTGTTAGATGATAGGGGACCTCCAGCAATAACTTCTGCTCGCATGGTGGTATCGTTTACTTTTTCCGTGAAAACCAAGGATACCTTGCCGTCGTTCAACAGAATCCGTTCACCAGGTTTACAATCTTGTATCAATCTTTTGTAGCTCACAAAGAGCACGTCTTTGGTAGAAATTTGCTCTTCTGTTGTCACCAATACGTGATCGCCTTCTAACAGATGGAATTCGCCTTCAACCTTGCCGATGCGGAGCTTGGGTCCCTGTAAATCCTGCAGTAGGGCTACATGACATCCCAATCGATTGTTGATGTTTCGCACTCGATCTATGACTTCTTGGTGCAATTCATAGGCTCCATGAGAAAAGTTGAGTCTGCATACATCCACGCCGGCCAAAATGATTTTTTCTAACATTTCCTCGCTGCTTGTGGCAGGGCCGATGGTGGCTACAATTTTTGTTTTGTTGAATTTTCCTTGGTACATGTGGTCTTCTGTTCGATTACAGGTGACTCAAAGCACTGACCCATTGGAGTTTGTTGTGTTTGTTGGCAGGGAATTCGTACGACATTTGGATGTGCTGTATGGTTTTTAGTCCACTCAGCCAATCTGCGATGCCACCCATGTCTTCTGCATTTCGGATCAACAACCAATAATCGGGCGTAGGTTTACCTGTGTAGAGCATGCCACCGCTGCCTTTGTTTTCCAAAATCCACATTTCGCAGGCGGTATCAGCGTCTTTCCAGTAGTATTCTACGTGCTTCGACTCTGTATTCTGAGACAAAAATACTGAAAAGGGTTGGTCTTGTCGCACAAATGTGGAAGAAAAAGTGTCATCTAGACACCAAGCCATCAAGTGTGGCGGAATTTGGGCATGTAAGGCAATGATATCGAGGTTGATATTTGCACCCAAAAAGGTCGATTTGTAGCGTTTGATTGACAAAAGAGTTTCCACAAAAATAATTTTAATGTTGTATCTCATAAAAAAAATGTTTCTTTGCAACTCAAATCAAAAAATAAGATCATGTCAGAAATTGCAGAAAAAGTAAAAGCCATTATCGTAGACAAGCTTGGTGTTGAAGAAAGCGAAGTAGTAACTGAGGCTAGCTTCACAAACGACTTGGGTGCCGATTCATTAGACACCGTGGAATTGATCATGGAATTTGAAAAAGAGTTCGATATCAGTATTCCAGACGATCAGGCTGAAAAGATTCAAACTGTTGGTGAAGCAGTTCGTTACATCGAAGAAAACAAAAAGTAAGCCATGCAACTCCGGAGAGTTGTTGTAACTGGTTTGGGTGCGTTAACGCCTATCGGAAATGATGTTCAGTCATTCTTCAATGGGTTGCGCTCAGGAACCAGCGGAGCGGGTTTAATTACTCATTTCGACACAGAAAAGTTCAAGGTTAAATTCGCTTGTGAGGTGAAAAACTTCGCAGCGGAGAATTTTTTCGATCGCAAAGAAGCGCGAAAAATGGATCCGTTCACGCAATTTGCCATGGTGGCCGCCGATGAAGCGATTCATCACAGCGGTTTGTTACAGCAATCTTACAACCCGGATCGTGTGGGTGTGATTTGGGGTGCCGGTATCGGTGGCCTAACCACATTCTTCGCAGAAATTGTAGACTATGCTAAGGGCGACGGAACCCCGCGTTTCTCGCCCTTTTTTATCCCAAAAATGATTGTTGATATCGCCCCAGGGTATATCAGCATCAAACACGGATTCCGCGGTCCCAATTTTGCTACCGTTTCGGCTTGTGCTTCTTCAACCCACGCCATGATCGACGCATTCAACTATATCCGTTTGGGTAAAGCCGATGTGATTGTGACGGGTGGTTCTGAAGCTTCAGTGAACGAACCATCAGTGGGTGGTTTCAGTAATATGAAAGCATTGAGCGAAAGAAACGATGATTTCCTAACCGCCAGCCGGCCTTTTGATAAGGACCGCGATGGCTTCGTAATGGGAGAAGGTGCCGCAGCCATGATTCTAGAGGATTATGAGCATGCAAAAGCCCGTGGTGCAAAAATTTATGCTGAAATTGTTGGTGGTGGAATGACCGCCGATGCCTATCACTTGACTGCGCCTCACCCTGAAGGATTGGGCGCCTGCAACGTGATGAAAGCCGCATTGGAAGATGCAGAAATGAAACCTTCCGATATCGACTACATCAATGTGCACGGTACCAGTACCCCCTTGGGAGATATTGCAGAAAGTAAGGCCATCCTTTCAGTATTTGGTGAAAATGCCTACAACCTCAACATCAGTAGTACCAAATCCATGACCGGTCACTTGCTCGGTGGAGCCGGTGCCATTGAATCGTTGGCGTGTATTATGGCTGTGAGTGAAGACATTATTCCTCCAACCATCAACCACTTTACCGATGATCCGGAATTTGACCCCAACCTCAATTTTACCTTCAATGTGGCACAAAAACGTACCGTGAGAGCGGCGTTGAGCAACACGTTTGGTTTCGGTGGTCACAACGCTTCCGTGATCTTCAAGAAATTCGAAGGTTAATTCCCTCCACTTTGGTAGATTTATTATCCAGATTCAGGGGTTCTAATGAACTCGCAAGTCAGGTCTATCGCGTAACCGGCGTAAAGCCAGGCAAACTCAGAATTTATCAAGAAGCCCTAAGGCATAGTTCAATGTCGGACCACAACGATACTGAACAAATTCGCAACAACGAAAGATTGGAGTTCTTGGGCGATGCCGTATTGGATGCTGTGGTTGCCGAGTTGCTTTTCAAACAATTCCCCAATAAAAACGAAGGTTTTCTTACCGAAATGCGCACCCGCATTGTAAACCGGGAGCAATTGGCCTACTTGGCAAGCAAGTTGGGCTTGGTGGAAATCATGGATATCAAACGCGATCTACACCAAAATCGCATCGCACTGAAAACCATCGGCGGAAACGCATTGGAAGCTCTGATTGGTGCGATATATCTCGACAAAGGATTTAAAACTTCCCGGGATTTTGTGGTGAATCGTTTGGTGGGTCAATACCTCGATATTGAGAAATTGATGACTACGGCGGTTTCACACAAAGCCCTGGTGATGAAATGGGCCCAACAACAAAAAAAGGTTTTGCGTTTTCAACACGATGTTACCCCAGATCGCAAGATCGAATTGCACGTTGTAACCCTTTACATCGATGAAGAAGCGTGGTTTACAGAAGAAAACCACAGTCGCAAAAAGGCCGAAGAGCTCTGCTGTGAAAAAGCAGTGAGGAAATTAAACCTTACCGTTTAAAATCCGTCTAATCGTCTCTGCGTTTAGACGTCCAAATCAACCCCGTCTTTGGGTATCAAAACAACTTGTTCTGTGGATTTTGAGAACCCACACCAGTAGCAATCCGCTTTTCCGCAACCATTCATGAATTCCATGCTTTCCAATCTGCGGTTGGCTTCGATGATCCATTTTCTGATGATTTGGTTGGATTCTTCATTGAAGGCCAATTTAATCAATGGGAATTCGCCGTTTTCGTCTTTTTCCACGCAATCGATGATCGCCATGTTGCAATCCCAACTCTTGCCAGTTTGGTTGTTGGTCATCAACTGATATACCCCCAACTGAAACCAATACGGGTTGGGTACATTGTCTGTCGTTCTAGCGCTGGGGGCTGTCGACTTTTTCTTTGAATTGTCTGGCTTGCCGGTTTTGTAATCAATCACAGTGGCGCGGTTTCCGTCGAATACGATTTTATCGAGAAATCCAGTAATTGGCACATTTTCAATCACCGCACTGATGCTTTTTTCTGTGAGTACAAGTTGGTAAGCCCTAAATTCAGTGGATCGCGCCTGATAATACAATGGAATCAAATCTTTGCCTTGTTGCATGCGGAGTTTGAATTGTTTTTCGTTGAACCCGTGGCGTTGGCGGTACATTTCTTTCTCAAATTGCATCACAACCTCCGTTTCGCTCATCCATTTTTTGTCTTTTGTCCAGGCATCCACCCAAAACTTCATCGCGGCATGCATTGCTGTACCAAAAGCCGCGGCAGGAGAGGGCGCATCAGGCACGCGAACAATTCGGGTGAAATAAAATTTGAGTCCACACTCCAAAATACTGTAAAGGGTAGAAGGGGAGAATTTGAAGTTCGCAGTTCTGCTCTTAACCCAATCCATTTTGTCTACGTTGAGTATTGGTTTCGACATTCGACCCAGCAACGCATTTTGCGTAAACAGCAATTGCTCGGCCGGAATTTGTGTGGCAGTATCGGGTACGTTCAATCCCAAGTTAAATAGAAAGCTGGAGGGTTTGGCATCGCTCACTTTGGTGGCCGTTATTTTCTTTAAATTATAGCTGAAATGCAGTGATTTTTTCGCCCTCGTTGCGGCCACATAAAACAACCTTCTGCGTTCCTCAATGTCTTCCTCCACGGAAGTGTCGTTGGAAAGTTTGATTTCCTTGCCCTGCAACAATTGCTTCATACCAAATGGCAGTTTGGCGGTATCGTTGTCTTCCCATTCCGATTGGTTGGCGCGAATGATGAAAACGTGATCAAATTCCA
>JACCDX010779241.1_pt1 | contig 13277 bp, 8 predicted proteins | sample 7449681 | NCBI WGS metagenome assembly JACCDX01 (sample SAMN15323450, study PRJNA562643) | freshwater metagenome | isolation source: river surface water | place: USA:Blue River Watershed | collected 2017-08-18
CAACAACAAACAAAATCACGCGGAAGACCATTCGGATCAACAAGCAAATCAAAACACGATCAAAACCCACACCCAAAACAACATCAACAATTGTCGCCGAATTCAGTGGTGATTGAATATCCAGCGGACGAACAAACACTGGCAAAGATTCGTTCCACATTGCGTCGTCAAGTGTTGGAATTAAAACGTAGGGCGGAAGAAGAAGCCCGTCAACAACGCGAAGAAAAATATAGAGAATTGCAAAAAAGACCGTCGAGGCAACAACAACAACAATCATCATCAGAAGAAGAAGACCATCAACCAAAGAAACGTCGAAAACAAGTTCATTTTGTGATGGACGTGATGTTATCTTCTTCTTTTTCTTCTTCTTTGACACCAACAACATCAACAACACCAACAACGGAATCCTTGTCATTGATTCATCCGGATACCATACCGAGTGTGGAACCAACATGGCAAGAAGAATTTTATAAGACCCGGACGACGACGAGTACGACGAAGACGCAACAAAACCAAAACCAAAAGCAAAAGCAAACGCGAAATATATTGAATTCTCCGTTTGCGTCGATGTTTCCGATGATACCAGAAAGTCGAAATAATGATGACGAGCAGCTGCCACCGTACCAGCAGCAGCAGCAGCAGTCGCCATCATTTTCTTATGTGGATAATGTGGACAGTAGTAGTTTTACAGCGTGGGTATCTCATCCGCTGCCACCACCTCCTCCCATTACATTTGAAGATATATTTGGTTTGGGATTTGAAAATATTGAGGAAGATTTTGGTTTTTTGAATATTGAACCGGTTTTTACAACTGATGCGATGACCATGGTTCAATCATATCAATGATGAAGGAACCCGAAAGACAAAGAAAGAAACAAAAAACAAGATAAAACCATGATTTTTGTATTTTTTTAATCATTGTAATTAAAAACATTTTTTGTTTTCATTCAATTTCATAAAAACAAAATAAAAACAAAACAAAACAAAACAAAAACAGAAAATGAAATGGTATATATTGTACACGTGGCCATTTGTCGAAAATATGTATCGCCATTGGTCATTTGTTGGAGGAATACATAACCATCATGATTCTGCCAACGATGAAGATGCCACATACACATATTTCAGCAGTCCAACAACGCAAAATCGTCGTCTTTATTCGACCACGACCACGACCACCACCGCAGTTTGTTTGAGTCCTCCTCCTCCTCTTCCTGCACCTCCTTCACATGCGCCGCCTGATAATAAAACAGAGGATTACAACATCCATGATCATGATTACGAATTGTTATGAATCACCACCGGACGAAAGCGTTGCGTTTTGCGATGGGAAAATTTGACAGCAACATTGGTATTTTTAAAATTGTCGTCGTCGTCGTCGTCGTTATTATCTCCGTCGTCCCCATGAACATCGTTTGTTTCTGCAATCCGTACTCTTTTTTTTGTCGCATTTTTATGGCCATGTTTTTTCAAAATGGAGGATGTTATTTTTGGATTTGTCGAAGAAGACGAGGACAAGTGGAGTGGGGGTGTTTGTTCTTGAAAAACGAAGATCAATTCTTGTAATCCATGATAGATGAGAGGAAAGGGTGGCAAATCGACGTCTTTGTACAAGGAAAGGGAGGGTTGCAACCAATCATCGAATTTTGTTGTTGTTGTTGTTGTTGTGTCTGTTATTTTGGGTTTGGGCCAGAACAAAGCCGCCGCATTAAATTTGAAAATCTTCGAATAAGGAGGACGAGGAGGAGGAGGAGACGACGACGACGACGACAAGGGAAAAGGAGGACCAGAAGAATGATGTTGTTCAAACCATTTGGCCCAATGTATCAAGGTATTGCTGGTCAAAGGCGCCAAAGGAAGAATATCGCAATGCACGGAATCGACGAACAAACACGTGTTGTCGACACCAATGTAATAATTGGTGATGGTCAAGGAGGTGGCAGGCACCAAAGTGGATAGGGCGGATTCGCCTTGTTCAGCACATTGAACTAATACCACGGTTTCGGATAACCAATTTGTATTGTTGTTGTTGTTGTTTTTCTTTTTGTTATTGGTCATGTGGAATTTGTTTTTTGTTTGTTGTTTTTTGGTTTTATTTTTGTTGTTTTTCGTTGCTTTTCAAAAAATTTGTGTGTTTGTGTGAAAAAGAGAACCAATTTTGTTTGTGATTTGGAAAACGCACATAAACCCGTCTAATTTTATTTTTTTTTAAAAGAAAACCAAAACCAAAACCAAAAAACGAAGCAGAATCGTTTTTTTTTAAAGTTATTTAAAAAAAAAAAAAAAAAAAAAAAAAATTAAAAAAAAATTAAAAATAGAAGCCAAAAATAAGTGTACATGTTTGTAGGAGGAGGAATCACACGACGACGATGGGGCAAATATCCCTCGTCGATATGTATCCCACGTATGGAAGAATGCATACCAAAATTTGAAATATTTGAAATATTTCGTCGATTGGACATAGGATTCATCGAATGCATAACAGAATTGCCATTTTATCCAAAAAATTACAAGTCCCCGGAGGACCCCCAAAGCGTGGCATCGTCATCATCGACGGTATACAAACGCGTCATTATAAAAATGCGATGGAAAGATCGCGCCCCGAATGCGGATTTTATATTGGAACGTTTTAGAGAGGGAAAATCGGTGAAGGTGGTCTACGATTTTCCCCAATATTGGATATGTTTACCAAATCATCAACGATGCCATGTCCCACCTCATTCTTCTTCTTCACATTATTCATCCTATTATTCATCATCATCATCATCATTATCATCGTCTTTGTTGGATTGGAAGAGAGGAGGAGGACAACGTCTTTCAAGTAGTAGCGATGATGCGTCATCCTGGCAACGAAAATCGTTATCGTCGTCTTCCGCATCCGCATCAAATCCAAATGCAAGCTCCATTGAAGACAGCCCGCGAAGCGGGCTGGAGAGGCAACCTTTGTCACGGACTGCCTCTCCCCTTCGAGTCGAGTCTTTGTCACGGACTGCCTCTCCCCTTCGAGTCGAGTCTTTGTCAAGTGCTCTCCCGTCAAGGGAGGGGCAGTCCGTGACAAAGACTCTTTCTGCTTCGCTTGTCGAAGAGGAGAGGCAGCCTTTGGCAAGTCCTCGACCCATAGGGGAGAGGCAGCCTCGGAACGAAGTGGAGAGGTGGTCTGTGACAAGTCATCTTTCCGCTTCGCTTATAGAAAAGGAGAGGCAGTCAGTGACAAGAAAACGGCGATGGAATTGAATGGAAATATAATTAATACATATGTATTATATATATATTAATTATTGTAAATTGACATTGATTTTTTATTTTTTTTTTTTTAACGTGGCTCATTCATGCGACGACATACAATGAAAATAATTGGGACCAAGCGACAAGCCACGCGACAAGCCACGCGACAAGCAATGCGACAAAAACGAAGAAGAACTCGCAAAGTGATACGAGGTGGTGTATTGGAGCCCCCCAAAATAGCATTATTGGAAGAAGAATATATGGCGAAATTTGATGCGTGGTATGGAAATGAATTGGCAAATTTAAATAAAAATTTTGATATTATGACTGAAAACAACAAAAAATTAAAAGGAATAATAAATGCCCAAGACCAGATTCTTCAAAACTCCCTGAAGGAGACCAAAAAATTTGTGGAATATTTGAAAAGAGATCATGACACGAAACAGAAACAATATCAATCGGCCATGAAAATTGCATATGAATTACAAATGGATTTGGTAAAGGCGTCGGCCGAAGTAACAAAAAATTCACTCATGCGCCAATTGAAAAAAGTTTTCATCGAATATGGAAAATTACAAAATACCCATGAAAAAAAAGAATTAGTTAATGAAGAATTAAAAAAACTTTTTAAAGAGTTGGAAAATAAACTTTCAGACAGTGATAGTGGATATACGTCAACTGAATCGTCAACTGAATCGTCACCGAATAATAGCAATGATTCTCTTAATCTTCCTCCTGTTCCCCCCCCTAGACCCGATGAAAAGATTTTAACGCATTCCGCAAATCGGGATACAAATTGAATAAAATTTCGCGAAGGATGGGTGAATACAAATAAATGGCATCATGAAGGAGGGGTGAAAGAGAAGGAGAAGAAGAAGAAGAAGTGGTGGCAGTCGAACAATGTCTCCTATTACAACCGAAACAAAACCCCAAACCAAACCAATTCGAAGAAGAATCGGCAGAAGCAGCCGCGGACGACAAAATGGAGATTTCAAGGGACAACAAATGATGAATGGCGCGATACAAGGTATTGTGGGCAACGAGTTCTCTTTTGAAGGTTTCCTTGATGTCCATCAAATGATTCAAGCGGTGGTGTTCTTTTTTTTTGCCGTGGATGAATTGGGACAAATTTTCCCCGGATCGCCAGACAGTAGTGACATGATCGTCGGTCTGAGGGGGAGAGCGTTCCGAGGATGATTTGCGTTGTTTTTTCTTCCAACGCTGCAAAATGGTTTGGATTTCATTTTTGACGTCACACAAACGTTGGATGACCACGCGTCGTTGGTGTTCTGCTTTTTCGAAGACGAGGAAAATGGAGGTATGGGCCAATACGACGGCGGCATTCGGGCAAGAGGACAACAAGGACGATGGAAAACAAGAACAAGAAGAAGAAGAAGAAGAAGAAGAAGAAGAAGAAGAAGAAGAAGTGGTGGAAAAAATATGGGCAGAAATGGCATAGGCGGCCACCGACGGTTGAATCATGGATAAACTTTTCATGAGGGAACTACTAACACCCCCTTCTTCTCCACCGCCACCAACGAACCATCTTTTTTGGAAGAACAAAAGAAGCAATACGGCGGCATGCAGGGGGACAATGGTGGGCCACGAAGTCAAGAAGAAGGGATGTCCAATGGTTAAGACCAAGAGGATAGATACCATGGCGGCCCAAATCAGATTTTGTTGTTGGAGAAAGCGCAATTCGGCGATTTTCCATACCAAATGTTGTGCTTCGAAGAAGAGGGGCAGGACATCTTCTTTGAGGACGGTGTTACTGGTACAATCTTCGTCGTAGTATTGGAAGGCATGTTTTTCGAGTAAATCAACGGTGTATTTTTTGACATTGTATTTTTTGTTTTTGTTGTTGTTGTCCTTTTTATTTTCATGGCCATGGATATGTTTCTTTGTGCATCGATTGTACCATTCCGCCGGTCCTTCGGATCGTGAGAGGTTAAGAGGCGACGATGATGACGACGACGACGACGACGATTCGACAGAAGAGAAAGAAGATCCATGACGAATGGAAGACGGCAAACTATCCGAATCGACAAGGGACAACACGGGACTATTGGATTGATTGTATTTTGTTTCGAAATCATTATAAAACGAATAATGGTGATTGAATGCAACATTTGGTGGTTTTTCTTTTTCTTCTGTGTCGTCCATGTCCAAATGAGGAATCGATTCTACTTCTTCCATTATAAAAATGTGAAATAAACGAAATAAACGAAATAAACGAAATAAATAAAAAATATAAATATATAAAAATTTTTTTTTTAACAGGTGCATATATTATATATGTATATATATGTCAGAGTCATGACAACAAACCAAACCAAACAAAAAAAATGGGAAATTTTTGAAATTTTCAAAATCATAAAAATGAAAATTTCAAAAAAAAAAACAAAAAAAACGTCTGTACGAACGCAGGAATATTTTTGCTTCTAGAAGAAGGAGGGAGAAAAAAAAATACAAACAATCTCTCTGTTTTTTTTCCCCCCGATGGATAAGATGGGAGGTCCCAATCATAATTTAATTAATTCAATTAATTCGCTTTAAATACTTTTTTGTGAGAAAAAGAAAAAAATTATTTAAATAACAAATCAAAAAGCAAAAACAAAAGCCGAAGAAGACATAACCATGACAGAAGAAGATAATCCATCGGAGCAATCATCTGAATACCAATCTGAAGAAGAGCAACAATCTGAAGAAGAAGAAGAAGAAGAGACGTTGGAAGAGAAACATGCGAAGGAGGAGAAGAGACGGGCCCGTCGTGCGCATTTGGCGAGATTGCGTCAATTTAAAACGACGTTGAAATATACGTTGGCAACGACTCGTTTTAATAATAAGACATGGGAGGACAATTGTAATTTCCGCACATCGAAGAAAGTGCAACCATGTGACGCGGTGTATGGATCGGCGTCTCCGATGTCGAAGGAAATTCCCTTGGAAGCGCGTGTGTATGTTTTGGAAATGAACAATGAGACGAATAAGATTATGGGAATCGGCATGGTGTATAATTCTCCATCGTATCGTGCGGAGAATATTTACGAAGAGAACAACAATTACAATCGCTATTTGTTTAAAGGGAATATGCGCATAGATGCAACCGAAGCGGATATGACACGGGAAGAGTTGGAAATCGTTCGTTTGTTGGAGCATTTTTGTTTCAAGGGATGCAATCATTTGAAACGTGGTCAGGGCATTACTATGTTTCCTTTGAAGATATTATATCAATTGCAGCACGATTTGGATTTGACGGAATTTGTGCATGGCATGTTTGAGCGTCGTCGTCTTAGTGTTACACTTGCACCTGTTGCTCCTATTGCTCCTGTTGCTGTGGTTCATGATGTTCCGTTACATGATGTTCCTGTATCGAAGAAGGCTCGTTGCAAATAATTCCATATATATATTTTTTATTTATTTATTTACCATATAACAACATACTTATATAATACAATACTTCTTACACACAATGTAAAAACGAAAACCAAAATTTATTTAAATAGCAATTTCAAAAAACAAATTTAAAAAAAGAAACAAATAATAAATATTTTTTTTTTCTTTTGTTTCATTTTCAAAAAAAACAACAACAAGAACAATAACAACAACTCTCAAACCCAATGAATCGAAATCAAGGCCGACAACCTATCAACATCAATAACAACAACAATAACAACAAGAAAAACAACAACGCCGACGACAACGACAACGACAACAACAACAACGAATACGATGTATCGAATTATACGGACGAAGAATTATATGAATTATTGGATATGCATCCGAATGTAACGGACGGTGAATTGGAAGCAAAATTAAATCAATTGATACGACATTATGAATCGTATGGGAATGAATGGGGGGATCGTTTGGCGGATTTTTATGAAAAAGTCATGGATCATTTTTTTTCTTCTTTTGATTCGGAGGAGGAGGAGGAGGAGGAGCATTATAACAAGAACAAGAACAACAACAACAAAAAATCAGGAATGAGAGAAGGATTCACAAGTGGAACTGGTGGTAGGGGTACTACTACAATGGCCAGTGGTACATATACGAGAACAGATGTGCTGGTGGATCCCAACAATCCCCAACAACAATACACGGCAAATCGAGGCAACGTTCTATCGATGGATTCGGCTTATCGTGAAAACGATACTCTATTGACGAAACCCTTGGATTACACAAAAGACAATTTGAATCCGTTGTTGACGCAAACGATTCGTCGTATCATCAGTATCGACAGTCAATACCGCGAGAATAAGGGCAATTCATATTCGACGGAATTCATTTTCAATTTGTCGGAACCGCTGCGGGATGTGGTGTCGTTGAAATTGTATAGTTTCACGATCCCTTACAATTGGTATACGGTGGGGAATGCCTTTGGTGCGAATTTTTTTTATATAAAGGGGAATGTGCCCGGATTGGAAACGGGAGCTCACGATTATCAAGTGAGCGTGACACCGGGGTACTACGATGCGACGTCGCTGGTGAATGCGACCAACGAAGGCATCGCCCAAATGCGATTGCAACATCCGGATGTGAGTTTTGGGCATACGCAAGTGATTTTCAATGATGGAGTGACGACGACAACGACGAGTGGCACGGGGAAAACCCAAATCCACGTGGACATTCGCAAAAATTTCAATGAATCGAATTATCACATGCAATTTTTGGGGAATTCGTGGTCATCGACGACGGATGAATCGGGGCAAAAGGCGAGCATTGGTTCGTACCTGGGTTTCAATCAACGAGAATACTATGGGACGAGTATCATGTCGCAACGATTGTCGACGCCATCGGATAGTTCCGCGAATACATCGTCGACGTTTGAAACGAATGCCTCGAATTTGGCATTTCGCATTGTAGTCTACAAGGGAGGAGGATCCTCGTATGATACGCGAGCTACAACGTATGACACGGTATTCACGCCGATAGATATTGTGCCCAACATATCGTCGTCGTTTGGATATTTGGTGGACGCAACGGGGAATTACCAATTGACTCGCGATCAATTGAAGAATGTGGTGGACACGGCGTTGAAATCGACGGTAGCCTTGGACGCCAATTTCAGTGGTTTGTATTGGCGGGACATTAGTGGTTTGGAACAATCCTATCAAGGCAATTCTTATTTTGAGATGGAATTGAAAATCAATGCGGCGACGTATGCGCCGATGGTGGGTCATCGCGACGTGAAAATGGCGGTGTTGTTTCCCACGACATCGACGATATATGTAGGGGGAACGAATTCGGCATTTCAATTTCCGGATTTTTATGGAAATTCCCTCGTCACCATAGATAACAAATCGTATGTTGTGTTGGAATGTTCGGATTTGTATGGAGAGGTGCCCGTTCTTCAATCGAATTTTTCAACGGAGGCCAACACCATAATTCGATTGAAGTGCACTCGTCCGGGGTACACGGACGCCTCGTTGCAAGCGTTCGATGCATCGGCGACAACAAATCCGAACAATTATAACATTTCGTTGACGCCGGGAAATAACAATTTGTCGGAGTATTTGAAGATGATAGGCGATTCGTTTAGTTCAGCATCTTTGGACACAAGTGGTTCGAGTTTTGTTTTGGACCCATCAAATTTCGTCCATGCCAATATATTGGTGAATCGCGTGTTTCCCACGAATTTGTATAGGGCGACGTTGTCTGGGAATCTAATTACCCAAATATTTGGTCAAATAAACGATGTAGATTTGTCCGGTCAAAATGTATTTGATATATCGTCGAATCCGTATCAATTAACCACCAACATTGTGTTGACTGATAACGATGAGTTGGCGATCAAATCAAAAAAAACAGACCCGCCCGCGATTGTTCATGGCAACGAAACGGCGCCGGATTTTGTGGTATCTTTTTCAACGGGAGGCACCACGTTGACGTCCATCAACCAACTACTCGTCCACTTGAATAGTCGTTTGGCGCAATACTCTTCTCCCAACGCATCTTGGAATCATCCCTTGGCGAACAGCAATGTCTCTTACAATTCTACCACGGGTTTTAAGTTGACGATTGAAGTCAACGACAAATTATCGTACAAAGACTACACGTTGGATTTTACGGATGCCTCCAATGTGGCCACCAAATTGCATTTTGACACGTCGTATACCCTGTTGAATTATCCATCGAGTGCTCAACCTGCCACGTTTTCGGATGTTTCGTCCAATGAGACGGTGTCCAATCAAGTAATCACCATTGATAGCAGCAATGGCAGCATCGTCTTTTCGCCGGATCCATCGATTGTGGGTTTGCAAACCAGCAATGATTTGTACAAAGTGACCCTGACGGTGCCGACGGGATCCTACAATATCATAAGCCTGCAAAATACATTGAACACGTTATTAACGGCGAACCCCATCACGGCGGGGTCGACATTTTCGGTGTTTTCTTATAACAACCAATTGTTCACCAAATTACGGTTGAACATCAACCAATACTTTACCACCAAGGATTTTCGTTTGGTGTTCTACGACCCGTTTAGTTTCATAACGTGCACGAGTGGCGTCCGCAAGAAAATCCAAAATGTGTCGTGGGACACGACGTTGGGATGGATTTTAGGCTTTCGCGAATTCATTATTTATTATTTGGTGGATTATGTGGGCTTGACGTATTCGTATGGGACGACGGCACTCCAATACTATTTGACGGGCACCCATTCGAATGTGTGTGTGTTGAAAGGCGACACGGCGACCAACACGAATTTATACAATTATTTCTTGATTGTAGTGGATGATTTTCTGCAAAACCATTTAAACGATGGATTGGTACGTGTGAGTTCGCAGGAGACACGTATCGTGCCGCAACCCTACAAATTGGTGTGTGATCCGGCGACCCAGCAATTGGTGCCTCGTCCTCTCGATTACGATACGCCGGGAAAGACGTATACGGCGCGTCAATTGGCGTCTTTCCAAGAGAAGGTGCGTTCGGTGCAAGCCCAAGAGAATAGTTATTCGCGTGGTCCTTATGTGAAGGATGTCTTTTCGATGATACCCTTGAAAACGGGTCCAGTGGGGGGAACATTTACGGAATTTGGTGGTACCCTTCAAAATCAAGACCGCATGTATTTTGGTCCGGTGAATATTCATCGTTTGTCCATCAAATTGATGAATGATCGTGGCGACATTGTGGATTTGAATGGCATGGATTGGAATTTTGCTTTGGTGTGTGAGCAATTGTATCGCAATACCGCCAAATAACAAACCACTTTATATATATTATACAATATATTATACAATATATTATACAATATATATTATATTATATTAATTATAATCATAACATTATAGAAACACACACACACCTGTTTATACACACACTCAAACTTTCATTTTTTTTGTTTTTTGTTTTTTTTGTTTTTTTTGTTTTTTTTTCTTTCTTTCGAACCAAAGCAAAGCAAACCAAAGCAAACCAAAGCGAACCAAAGCAAAGCAAACCAAACCAAAGCATGTCCCAAAGTGATTACATAAAATACAAACGTGTGGCCACCCAATTGAAACGCCAATCGACGATGGCACCCGTTTTGACACAAGACAATTATGTTCAATTCAAGGAATTTTCTTTAGAGAATTCCATTATAAGTAACAATGTCTTGTATTATGATCGTTATATTCCTCCCAATATTCCTATTGTATTTGGTGTCGTCAAAGAAAAGGCATCGGCATGTTCTGAGTTTGCTTTGTGCACAAATACAGACGAACGCCCGAATCGCCGACCGTTGGGACCAGAACGATTGACTTCTTTAAGCCAATCATCGATACAACCCTATTATAAAAAAAGAGGAACACATCCAATTATGCCCATGTTTTGTTCTTGTTTATCCACGCCGCCAACTTGATTAGGAGGATGAATGGGTGGATGGATGCGAATGCGTATTTTTTTTTATTGAAACAAACCAAATTTAAAAAAAAAAAGAAAAACCATTGAATAGTATTAAAAAAAAAACTTTTCACTTTTCAAAAGGAAATAAAAAAGAAAAAAAAAAGTTTTTTTTTTGGAAGAGAAAGAAAGAAAGAAAGGAAAAAAAAAGAACCTCTCAAACAAAAACAAAAACAAAAACACATGTCAACACCCATAACAGGCGACACAGGTCCAACGGGTCCAACGGGTCAAATAGGGCCTACTGGTTGCACGGGATTTACTGGTTATACAGGTGAATTAGGTAATACAGGAGCAACCGGTCCTACGGGACCCACAGGATACACCGGTTATACAGGCGATATAGGAAATACAGGATCCACCGGTATGACGGGTGTCACCGGTCAAACCGGTCCAACAGGAGATGTGGGTCCCACGGGTCCCACGGGCGCAACTGGCCCCACAGGAGATCTAGGACCAACAGGTCCAACGGGTCCGACGGGCGCAACTGGTATAACGGGTCCCACCGGTGCAACGGGTCCTACCGGTCCCACAGGAGTAACTGGTGTAACGGGAGCGACAGGAGCGACAGGAGCGACGGGTCCCACGGGAGCCACGGGAGCCACGGGAGCGACGGGTCCCACGGGAGCCACGGGTCCAACGGGTCCCACAGGAGCCACTGGTGTGACAGGTGCAACAGGTCCTCAAGGAGACATGGGACCCACGGGTGCAACCGGCCCAACGGGTGCAACCGGTAACACGGGCCCTCGAGGAGATACAGGAGAAATGGGTCCAACTGGCGCCACCGGCGCCACCGGTCCCACGGGAGAGGCAGGTCCCATCGGTGAACAAGGTCCCCAAGGTCCCCAAGGCATGCAAGGTCCTTTGGGTCCCCAAGGTGACATGGGACCTCAAGGAGAAAGAGGTTACACTGGATACACAGGATACACGGGCGCTACAGGTTATACAGGCGCCACCGGTCAATTAGGAGAAACGGGACCTACCGGTCCCACGGGTGCAACCGGTCCCACGGGGGACATGGGACCCACGGGACCTACGGGACCCACGGGACCCACGGGACCTACGGGACCCACGGGACCCACCGGTGAACAAGGCCCTACGGGTCCTACCGGTCCCACGGGCCCGACAGGTCAAACGGGTGTGACGGGTTCCACGGGTTCCACGGGTCCCACCGGTCTTACTGGTATCACGGGTCCCACGGGTGCAACCGGTGTAACGGGTCCCACGGGTCCCACGGGTCCCACCGGTATCACCGGTCCCACGGGTGCTACCGGTGTAACGGGTCCCACCGGTCCCACCGGTACTACAGGTATCACGGGTCCAACGGGTCCCACGGGTCCCACGGGTCCCACTGGTGCCACAGGTGCCACAGGTCCTACCGGTCCCACGGGTCCCACCGGTATCACGGGTCCCACGGGTCAAACCGGCCCCACCGGTCCCACGGGTCAAACGGGTCCCACCGGTTCAACGGGTCCCACTGGTCCAACAGGTATTCTAGGTGAAACTGGCGCAACCGGTGTAACCGGCCCCACAGGACCAACGGGTCCCACCGGTCCCACGGGTCCCACCGGTCCCACGGGTGCAACCGGTCCCACGGGTCAAATAGGTGTGACGGGTCCAACCGGTGTAACGGGTCCCACCGGTCCCACGGGATACACCGGTATCACAGGTATGACAGGAGCGGCAGGTCCCATGGGTCCAGTGGGTCGTTTTGGTCCTTTGGGTGAAACGGGTCCCACAGGAGCCACTGGTGTCACGGGCACCACAGGTCCCACCGGTGTAACGGGTGTGACAGGAGACATTGGTGCCACAGGTGTCACCGGACCCACCGGACCCACGGGTCCCACGGGTCCCACGGGTGAAACGGGTCCCACGGGTCCAACCGGTCCCACGGGTCCCACGGGAGAAACCGGTCCCACGGGTCCCACGGGTCCCACCGGTGAAACGGGTCCCACGGGTCCCACCGGTGAAACGGGTCCCACTGGTTATACAGGTCCCACCGGTTACACGGGGCCCACCGGTTTACAAGGTCCCCAAGGTGCGACCGGCACGACGGGTCCCACGGGTCCCACGGGTCCTACGGGTCCTACGGGTCCTACGGGTGCCACAGGTCCCACGGGCCCCACGGGCGGAACCGGCCCCACCGCTCCCACGGGTCCCACCGGTCC
>JACCDX010463390.1_pt1 | contig 13273 bp, 12 predicted proteins | sample 7449681 | NCBI WGS metagenome assembly JACCDX01 (sample SAMN15323450, study PRJNA562643) | freshwater metagenome | isolation source: river surface water | place: USA:Blue River Watershed | collected 2017-08-18
AGCATTTCGGCCGGGCGGGATAGTGGGCGCAATTGCAGCTGAGCGCCGGATACGACACCCTCAGTGGCGGAAAGCGGATTGCCGGTCAGGGCGTTGTTGTTGCCGAGGACGGTGATCTCCTCCACCCGGTTGCCAGTGAGACCGGCCGCGAAGAGGGAACTGCTGAGCGGTGAGGCGATGCCCAACGCAATTGCCATTGCCAGGAGTTTCTTTGCGTGACAGTTCACAAATGGCAATTCCTAGGTACTCTCATGTTAGTCCCTTGTTTGTATTGTAATTTTCTTGTGTTATTGTGGCTTCAAAGACTGTGCCGAAGTATAGGAGCCGGTTTTGCAGGAGCAGAAGTAAAATCGTTATCTGGAATTTTTGTAAATTTCATCCCAATGATTTTAAAGGATAAAAAAGCATCGGAGAAAACCGCTTAACGCTCGGTTTTTAGTGACTATGGTCAAGAAACGTTCTTCTTCCAATGTGCTGCCCAATACGCTGGGCGAGCTGGAGCTTCTGGTGATGGAGGCGCTCTGGCAGCAGCCGCATCAGGATGCGAAGAATGTCTGCAGCAATATTCCCAGCAACAAACAGCCGACACTCAATACTGTCCAGTCAACGCTTGAACGGCTCTACAAGAAGGGCCTGGTCGACCGGATCAAGACCGGGCACGCCTATACCTATTACTCGAGCGTTTCCCGCTCCAACCTGTTGGCGCGTCTGATGGGCGATGTGATTCATCTGCTGCACGACGGCAGGCTCGAAACCATCCTCAGCAGCTTTGTGAATGTGGCGGCAGATCTGGATGAGAAATCGCTCAATGATCTGGAAGCCCTGATCGCCAGGAAGAAGCAGGAGCTGGGCGGGAGGACAGAATGATCAACGTGCTCGGCACCTTCTCGGCCATCTGGCTGGTGCTGTGGGTGTTGCTCAGCGTTCTGTTTGTCGTGATCTACCCGCTGGTTCGCCCCTTGCTGTTTCGACTGCATCCCCGTTATGGCAGCGCACTGCTGTTGTTCTATTGGACGGTGCCGTTTCTGGCGAGCATAGCCAGCACCCTCATTCTGTTCCTGCCCACGGTGGAATCCGTATTTGTCGATGCGCATTGTCATACCGATTGTCTTGAGCATGCTCCGATCATTCACTCCGACGGACTGGCCTGGTTTGGAGTGGTCATCGGGTCGGTTGTGTTTGTTCTGCTCAGCGCACAGTTTCTGCTGACCATGCGGCGGTCAGTGCAGCTGCATCGTCAGTTCAGCTCGCTGGGGCGTTCGCTCGGAGAGTATTACGCCATCAAGTCGCAGTGCCCGCTGGTGTTTACTCTGGGCTGGTGGAAGCCGAGTATCTATGTCAGCGATGGCCTCGCACAGGGCTGTGATGAGCGTGACCTGTCGATCATTTTGCGGCACGAACAGGCACATCAGGAGCGCAGAGACAATCTGCGGCTGCTGCTGGCCAGGCTGTGCAGCGCCATCCTTTCTCAGAATCTGGCACGGCAGATGATGGCTGATCTGCAGTTGATGACGGAGGAGGCCTGCGATTTTCGTGCAGCAGAAAAATTTGGTCACATCGCTGTTGCCGAGACGCTGATCAAGGTGAAACGTCTGCTTATGGCTCACCCGACGCCTTTGCCGATGGGGGTGCTTGGCTTTGCCGAGCGCGAGGTGGAGACGCGCATCATGGCGCTGTTGAATGCCGCCAGCCGTGTGTCCCCCAAGCCGTGGCAGCTGTTCGTCCTCGGCGTCAGCATTCTGCTGGCGCTGTTGTTGCTGGTCAGTCCTTTGCATCATGGTTCGGAGTGGATCATCACCTTTCTGGCTGCCGATATTCCGCGTCTTCATTAGGCGCTGAGTTGCGCTAAATTCTTTCCCCCTGAATTGACCTGCGACGTTGTCCCGTGCATCTGTTACCATTGCCCTATGCCGAAGTTTTAAGCAGGTACCCGCCATGAAATATTTCTCGAATATCAGACAGCGTAATCTCAAGCAGCATATAGCTGGACAACTGACGGTATTGGCGCTTTTGTCCACACCGATTCTCCATGCAGCGGACGGTAACGATCCGGGGTTGCAGCTGCCAGCACTGACGGATACCTCTGCCTGGAGCTGGCTGGAGTCGCGCAGGGATACGGTGTCCCGAAATGTTTCCGGCATAGGCAGCTATCTCGATGACTGGCTCGCCGGAGATACGGTGGGGGAGTACAGCAACGAGAGCTATCTGCGGTTGCAGATCAATCAGCAGGTGAGTGGGACAGGCAACTACCACTCGAATCTGCGTCTCAGCGGGCGTGTGGATCTGCCGCGCGCGAGTGAACGCTGGAAGTTGATTTTCGAGTCTGAGCAGACCGAGTTCGAATCGCTGCAGAATCAGCGTCTGAGCAACGTGCGCCCGCAATCCTTTACCGGTGGCTTCAGCTACGAGATGCCGCGCCGCTCGAACGGGCTGCGCTTCAATCACGACGTTGGCGTAAAAGGGCGCATCCCGCTGGATCCGTTCTATCGCTTCCGCGCCCGCTATAACCATCAGCTCAACGAGACCTGGTTGTTCGGCGCCGACAACAGAATTCTTTATTACCACACTGACGGCTGGGGCCAGGAGTCACGGCTCTATTTCAGTCGGGAGTTGCGCGAAGACATGTTCCTGCGCGTCGATACCGATGTGAACTACTGGAAAAAGGACAAGGGCTTCGAGTTCGCACAGACGGTTTCCGTGCATCAGACTCTGGGTGAGCGCGAGACGCTGACCTATGAGGCTGGTGTGATCGGCGTCAGTCAGCCCACTCAGCGCGTGGACAGTTACTACGCCCAGACCGTCTATCGCAAGGCAGTCCATGAGGACTGGCTGGTCATGGAGCTGGTGCCGCAGCTGGTGATGGAGCGTGACGAGGACTGGGATCCGGATCCGCGCTTCCAATTCAACCTGCAGATCTACTTCTTCGATTTCTAGCCGACCACCTGTGCGAGCGAAATTTGGGGTCAGAGTAAAAATACAGTAGTTGCAACTACTGTATTTTTACTCTGACCCCAAATTTAACCCCAAATTTATCGCGGGCAGGCCCGCTCCCACATGGGTGTTCAAAGCGGGAGGTGGAGGTAGGTGCCTGCCAATGCCTCCTGGCCGATCCCCGGCTTACTGTAATCGCAGACGCCTTCAGCGAAGACTGACCGCAGCTGTGTCAACTGGGCATCGCTCAGGTCGGCGGGGTAGTCGCTGCGATCCAGCGGCTTGAGCGCACACTTGATGGCATCGTCTGCCAGTGGCGCACCAGCGGCCAGGCGGGGATTGCTGTGGGAGGGGTAAAGCGTGTTGCACTGTCCTTGACCAAGCCCCTCGCTCAGCGCGTTGTTCATGAACACAAATTCCTCCTCGATTCTCTGGCCCTGAAGGTCCCAGCACGCATCCACGGCGGCCACCGGTTTCGCGCGCACCACCTTGTCGATGGCGGCAACCTCTGACTGGTCTGCTCGCAGCACATCCAGCCATTCAGTCATGGTGTCCAGCGCCAGCTCTGCCACCATGGGAGCCTGCTCGCGGCCTCCGTAGATCCAGATCACCTGATTGTCTGCACGGCCGTTGGCCTTGACCAGGCGCTCGCGAATCTGAAAGTCCCGGAACCGATCATGAATGTCGCCGCTGGCGTCGTTGTAACTGCGGTATTGCAGGATCGGCACGCTGCCCAGCGCACCTGCGCCCATGTTCACACGTCCGGCTCTGTAAACATTGCGCAGTCCCTCCAGTTGCGCAGATGTCCGCGCGCTTGCCGGCTTGCCGTCGCGATCATAACCGCCGATCTCCCGATTCAGATCGATAAACTCGTCGGCGCTGATAATCCCGGCCTGCAGGGCGGTTAGTCCATACTGAATGCCGGTGTTGTCCAGCGCCTGATAGGCAAAGCCCGTCACCGGGTCACGGCCCAGCGTCGCCACGTTGGTGTCATAGATAGTACAGCGGGCTCCGGTTGGATTGGTCGCGGCGCTGTAGACCATTTCCTCGGGAATGCCGCAACCGGTATCGGCGACGATCACATCGATGAAGGTGCGATTCCACGAGGCGCAGGTGCCGGTGGAATAGCCCTCGACGGCCTCACGCTTGTCATCCGGCCACTGTAGCGGATTCTTCTCGAAGTAATTGATCAGCAGGCGGCAATCGGTCACTCCTGGCCGCACGCTGAAAGAGTCTGCAAAGCTCAGGCTGGGCAGCAGGCCGTCCAGAAGACCTGGAAAATTCTGGGTGATCAGCAACTGCTGGATAGCGCCGCCCGAGCCGCCGTAGCCCACCGTCCATTGCGGCACCGCGTAGTTCTCGATGAAGTGCTCCTTGAGCATCATCAGCGTCTCCGCTGAGAGGCTGTCGTTGCACTGATGCCCCATGACGTTGAATGAGGACACCACATGGGCAAAGCCCTTGCCGAGAATCATTGCGTCCAATACCGACTCGCGACTGCGCGAGCCCTGATTGTAGTTAGTCCCGCAGCCGCCGCCGAAGGTAAATACCAGCCGCTCGTTCCAGCCCAGCTGAGGATCCCACTGCCCATAGGTGCGGCGCGGATCATCCAGCACGGCCATGTGATAAATGGAGCGATTGATGGTGCCCGACTCCACGCGCACGACAAAGGGCACAGTATCTCCCTGATTGGTGGTCGTGGTGATCATGTCGACCGGGTAGGGCTGGGTCACGTCGGTGATCGGTTTGAAAACGCCCTCTCTGGAGCGGTACACATACCCGACCTGCGACACGGCAGTGCAGAATTCATCGAGCGGCTCGCCAAATCCTTCTTCCAAAGTGGTGCAGACAAAGGGCTGGAGGTGTGGGCCGGAGAAAACCGGGCCGGTCAGCGGGTGATTGACGAGGGGGAGTTCTGTGCTGAGTTCGCCGGCGGTCGCCAGCAGGGTGTTCGGTCCTTCATTCAGGCCTGACACGAGAGCTTGAAAGCTTAGTTCGGACATCGGGTCGGTGTCGCCGGGAGCCGCTTCAGCAAAGACGGTGCTGATGTCCTTGCCGTTCAGCGTGACGCGCAGATCGGTTGCCGCGATGCCTTTGCTTTCGATTTGCACCAGAGCATCGCCGCCCGTGACCATATCTGGGCGCGTCGACAGTACCGACAAGGTGAGACTGGGAAGTGGCTTGCTGGTATCAGCTGTATCAGGGGGGGCAGGATCGTCACGGCGGCAGCCTGTCAGTAAGACGGTGCCAATCAGCAGAATCAATACGGTGTGCTTGCCTGTCATTCGAGAGTACTCCTGTTGCGGCGGGAGCAGTCATCTGCTCTCGCCGCAACAGCATACACCAGGAGCGGGCAATTACATGGAATAGCCTTTCTCGTCGTGGTCGGCGATATCCAGACCGATCTGCTCTTCATCATCACTGACACGGATGCCGGAGGTCACCACCGCCACCAGTTTGATGAGGACATACGTCACGACGGCGGTATACGCGCCGGTGGCCAGAATGCCGATCACCTGCACGCCCAGCTGCGAGCCCATGGTCATGCCTTCGGCGTAACCGTTGCCGCTGAATACCCCGAGCTCCTGAGAAACGAAGATACCTGCCATCAGCGTGCCAAGGATGCCGCCTACGCCGTGCACTGGGAAGACGTCCAGAGAGTCATCGATCTTCATTTTGCGCTTGAGGTAATGAGTGGCATAGAAGCATAGCGTTCCGCCCATGATGCCGATGACCATGGCCCCGGCCGGACCAACGGAGCCGGAGGCGGGAGTGATCGTAGCCAGTCCTGCGACCATGCCTGTCACGGCGCCCAGACCGCTGGGCTTGCCATGTCTGATCCATTCGATGCTCATCCAGGTCATTGCCCCGGCGGCTGCAGACATGTGTGTCGCCAGCAGGGCCATGCCCGCGCTGCCATTGGCCGCGAGAGCACTGCCGGCGTTGAAACCATACCAGCCCACCCACAGCATTCCCGCTCCGGTGATGGTCATGGTCAAGTTGTGCGGCATCATCGGCGAAGTCAGAAAGCCGTGCCGCTTGCCCAGCAGCACGGCTGTGAGCACTGCTGCCACGCCGGCCGTTACGTGGACAACAGTCCCGCCGGCGAAATCGATCAGCCCCATCTGGAACAGCCAGCCGTGTTCAGCCCAGACCCAGTGGCACACCGGGAAGTAGACGAAGATCGACCACAGTCCACTGAACAGCAGCATGGAGGAGAACTTCATGCGCTCGGCAAACGCGCCGACGATCAGGGCGGGAGTGATGATGGCAAAAGTCATCTGGAAGGCCACGAACAGCGGTTCGGGGATATTCCCCCACACCGATTCTCTGGTAACGCCGCTCAGGAAGGCCTTGTCCAGACCTCCCCAGAAACCATTTTCGGCAGGGCCGAAGGCGATGCTGTAACCCATGACCAGCCAGATCACCGAGATCAGGGCTGTGATGGCGAAGCACTGCATGAGTATCGACAGCACGTTCTTGCTGCGCACCAAGCCGGCGTAAAACAGCGACAGCCCCGGCACCGTCATGAACAGCACCAGTGCGGTGGCGGTGAGAATCCAGGCGGTGTTGCCGCCATCCACATCACCTTCGGCGGCAAACGCCAGGGCGGGGAGAAGCGTCAGAACGGACATGCTGATAATGCGGACAAGCGATTTTCTTATTGTTGGCATTTTGAATTCCTTGCGTCGTCGGTAGCCCTTACAGAGCCTCGTTGCCTGTTTCCCCGGTGCGGATGCGGATGCTCTGTTCCAGCGGCGTGACGAAGATCTTGCCATCGCCAATCTGGCCGGTATTGGCGGCCTTGCAGATCGCTTCAATAGCCTGATCTACCAGCTCGTCGGCGATGGCAATTTCAATTTTGGCCTTGGGCAGAAAGTCGATGACGTATTCCGCACCACGATAGAGCTCGGTGTGGCCCTTCTGGCGGCCGAAGCCCTTCACTTCCGTGACAGTCATGCCATTGACTCCGAGTTCCTGCAGCGCTTCGCGCACGTCGTCCGATTTGAATGGCTTGATAATAGCGGTGATAAGTTTCATGGCTCTGTCTCCAGCATTGTTGAATTGGTGTGCGTGGTGCTCGGTGGGACCGGACAAGTGGCGCAAACTTTATCATGGTGAAGTTGAAAGCACCAACCCTGTGCGGTGGTTGGGCGAGACGCCTGAGCGTGCACAATTTTGATGCACGCTCAGGCATCTTTCATCTGCAGCACAATGACCGCCTTGATCAGCGGCATCATGACGAGTGCAAACATGACGATCGACGTGAGCGCCAGTGCGTTCAATGCCACCCTCAGTCCCCAGGTCTCTGCCACGTAACCAATTAACGGACCGGTCAGAATAAAACCAAAGCGGAACGTCAGGCTGGTCAGCGAGTTGACCGTGGCGCGCATTTCACCCGGCAGACGTCGGTTGAGCGCGTTGACCAGAATGACCTGGTAGAGTCCCCTGCAGAAGAACAGGAAGAAACACACTCCGATTCCAAACCAGCCGCCGAGCCACGCCATGCCAAAGTGCCCGACGATCGGCAGAATGCCGATCACCATCAGCGAGAACACTGCGCCCTGGCGTTTCTCCAGGGCGTAGCCGCACTTGTTGGCAATCGCCACGGTCAGGCTCTGCGCAAACCACAGTGCGCCGAACATCGCCAGCGACAAGCCTTTCTCCTCCCAGTAGGGCTGTACCAGCCATGCTACATGGAAGGTGGTCAGGTTGTAGATCGGCAGCGCCAGAAACACCTTGCGCAGAATGCGATCACCCTTCAACACGTGCGTATAGATCGCCTTGAAGCCAGGCATCCTTCTGGTGTTGTCGCCGCCCTTGTAGGGAGGCTCGACAAGCAGCAATGCCAGCGCCAGACAGATCCACGCTACCAGCGACTGCGCCAGCACCATGATCTCGAATGACCACAGCGCCAATGCACCGCCGAGCAACGCTCCGGAACCTTCGGCGACAGACTTGGTGAAGCTCAAGTGCGCAATGCTGCCAGTGTGCGAGTCCTCGGAGTCGGACAATGCCTTCTCCGTGTCATACAGAAGTGCCAGGTCTGCCCCGGACATCATGCTCACAGCCACGCCGAGTATCAGCTCGAAAATCGCGAGGCCCATGAATCCGTCTGCGAAGTTGAGCCACAGATAGCCGATGCCCTGTGCAACACTGCCGATGAGCAGAACGGTACGACGTCCCATTCTGTCGGCGAGATACCCGGAAGGCGCCTCAAGTACCACGATGCAGGTGGCATAGATGGCCTGCAGGTAGAATATTTCGCCCAGACTCAACCCCTTCGATTCGAAGAAGGGCACGATGACCGGAACGATCAGCATGAACATGTGAAAGAACGCGAGTGCATAGATTATTCGAACGTTTCTATGCAAACCATCCATAGCTGTTTTTGGTTGTCTGCTTTTTTTTGACAAAATAGTCCCCCTATGCCCGACCTCGTGAGTCAGCATTTGCGATTTAACGCGCCAAAAAGAAAAAGGCCCCTAAATTCTTTTGGAACTTAGAGGCCTTCTTCTGGTTTTCAATAATTATTGAATCGAAAGTTTTACTCTAAGTTGACCTCCACGGTCTTCAGCACGCGCACGGAAATCGGGTGAACGCTGGCCGGGGCCGCGTCACGCGTTTGCATCGCGCTTGTGTAATTCCATGTGGAAATCAGAGTATTCATTTCGTTTCAGTGCTTGCGATAGTTGTAAAAAAGTATCTGGTTTTTGACCGGGCGAAGTCTATGCTTTTTAAGTTCGATGTCAACCGGAAATTATACGTCTTACATAATTGTTTTAGTCGATGCGACCATCAGAATATATGCAGCGGTAACCAGAGCTAGTGCGAAGGCGATGATGCGCGCCTGACGTGTCTTTGCAGTGCGCATGACCACAACGCCGAGGCCGATATAGACAATCAGACCGAGCACTTTTGCACCGACCCATGGTGCTACCCAGGGGTATTGTCCAGACATCACCACCAGTATGATCGCACTGACCAGCAGCACGGTGTCGATGACATGCGGAAGCACTTTCACCAGCTTTTTCTCCACGAGCGGAGATTCATTGATCTTCAGGATGCCGCGGACCAGAAACCCGAGTATCGAGATCATGGCGAAGGACATATGGATTATTTTGATGAACGTGTACATGGTTGGGAGAACTCCTGTGGGATTGGGTAAGAAGATGTGCCGGGGATGATAGAGGAATTCCCGGACATTGTGAAAACAATACGCTGGTTCGGCAGAGATGCCTTTGGTTGCGCTATTGAAGTGAGTCGAGCCAGGGCTGCAGTTCATCCCAGTCGATCGTGAACACATGGCTGCCGTCCGGCACCAGTTTGGCATCCACTCTGGCGCCGGCAGCGGTCAGTTCCTTTTCGATCCTTGGCAGATGACGGCTCCAGCCCAGAAAATCGTTTTCGCCGATACGCAGAAAGATGGGCAGATTGTTGAACTTGCCAATGTTGGACGGGTTGCGAATGATCCCTGGTACCGCGACGACTCCGTAGTATTCCTCCGGATTTCTGCTCGCAATCTCCAGAGCGGAGCTGCCACCGTTCGAGACTCCCACCAGCAATGATTTGCCATCTTCAATGGCGGGTAGTTTCTGCAGATGCTCGATGACCTTGGGGATTTTTTCGCCGTTGCTGCCGAAGAAGGAATTGTCATCGGGGGAGACGGGCACCGCGATGACCCAGCCCCGGCTGGCGAGTTCATAGCCCAGCCAGAATTGCGCGCGCACGATATATTCATTGGCGGTGCCACCTGACATCAATACCGTCAATGGCCAGGGGCCTTCGCCGTCGTTCTCTGGATAGAACAGAAACACCTTGATCGTGCTGCCATCCTCGAGCGTGACAATCTCTTCCGTGGCATGCAGCAGGCCGGGAATCAGAAGCAGCAAAAAGAGGAGGCTTTTAAATAAGTGCATGATTGTCATTGTTTATATTCTTGTGAGGAAAGTCTAGCAGCAAACTCGGGACTCATCCCGGAGATTCGATAGACCGAACGCCACTGACAGGCCAGCGCAGCCAGTTTGCTGGTGAAGCAATTTGCGTCCTCGCCAGTAGATCGAATTTCAATCAGATCGCTTTCAATTGGAGTCTTTAAAGAGAGCGACCTGCACCGATTTGAACGCAGGCGTCTGGCTGCGTCGATCCACCGTTGCAGGAATCAGGACATTGGCCTCGGGAAAATACGTCATCAGATTGCCGGGGCGAATATCGAAAGGCTTCACCTTCAAGTGCTGCATGCGTCCGGTAGCATTGCACAACGTGACGCGCGCGTCTGTTGCCAACCCCTCTTTCAACATATCTTCCGGATGCATCAGCACTATGGCGCGTTCAGTCTGGCCACGGTAGACATCGTTGTCTGTGTAGACGATGGTGTTGAACTGGCCCTCGCTGCGCACGCTGGTCAGGGTGTAGGGAGTGCCATGCGAAAGATGCACGTCTGCTGCAGTGCTTTCCGTGCTGCGTGCGGGAACCCGGAAAGAGGCCTTGCCATCAGGGGTTGGAAATTCCGGGCGGCTCAGGGTGCGCCCTTCGATATGAAACTCCTCCTTGATCTCATCGATGGCTTCCAGCTGGCGGAACCCCGGAATGATGCTGGCAATCGCGCGGCGGATATGACGATGTTCGGCAAAGGCTCGAAAATCCAGCACGTCGGCTGGGATGACCGCCGCCGCGATGGCACTGATGATGTCGACCTCTGAACGCAGGCCTTCGACTCTGTCGAACCCGCCATCACTCAGGCGCACGAAGTTGAACATCGACTCCTGCGTCGTGGGCTGCGTCTCCTCGTCACGCACGCGCATCGGCAGCACGATGCACTCTTCGCCAGTGCCATGCACATGGCTCAGATTCAGCGTGGAATTGATCATGACCTTGAAGGGAATCGCGGCCAGCGCCTGGTCTGCGAAGGTTGAATCCGGAGTGGCGGCATAGAGATTGCCGCCAAGCAGGAACGCCATGTCGATGGCGCCTGCAGCCGCCGCCTGCAGGCACGCCAGTGTGTCCATGCCGGGAGTTGTCGGCAGCGTAACGCCCAGTTCGCGCTCGATGTTGTTGAAGACATACTCTTTCAAAGCGGGACTTACGCCCATCGAACCCACGCCCTGCACATTGCTGTGCCCGCGCAGCGGCAACAGGCCGCGGCCAGACGCGCCGAGCATGCCGCGCAGCAGGGCGAGGTTGCTGATGGCTTCGACATTCTCGACGCCCTGGGTGTGGTGAGTAATGCCCATGCCCCAACTGAAGATGCAGTTGCGCGCAGCCTTATAACAGGCGGCGACATCCCTGATCTGCTGTTCGGTTACGCCTGACTTCGCCGAGAGAGTCGGCCAGTCCAGGTCACACAGATAACCTGCGTAGTCATTGAAACCATTGCAGTGACGGGCGATAAAGTCGCTGTCTTCGCCGCCGTTCTCGAGCACCGCCTTGGCGATGCCGCTGAGAAGTGCCAGGTCGCCACCGACATGAGGCTGCACATAATGGGAGGCGATCTGCGCGCCTCCCGCAATCATGGAGCGGAAGTCGCTGGGGGAGGCGAAGCGCAGCAGGCCCGGTTCTTTCGCCGGATTGATGACGATGACCTGTCCGCCGCGACGGCGACACTCGATTAACACCTTCACGAAACGCGGATGGTTGGAGGCCGGGTTGGCGCCGATGACGAAGATCGTGTCCGCCAGCTCCAGATCCCGATACTGGATGGTAGCAGTACCAGTGCCGATGCTCGCCTGCAGTCCGACGCCTGACGCCTGATGACAATAATAGGAGCAGTTGTTGACGTGGTTGCTGCCGAAGAGGCGGGCGAACAACTGCAGAATGAATGCGGCCTCGTTGGAAGAGCGTCCGGAGCTGTAAAAGAAGCTGCGTTGCGGGTCGCTCTGGCGCATGCATCTGGCGATGCGGTCAATGGCTTCATCATAGTCGATGACACGGTAACGATCGGCGCCGGGAGCCTTGTAGAGAGGATGTCCGAGGCGCCCAAGTGCTTCGAGTTGTCGGCCGCTGAGCTGGCGCAATTCAGTGAAGGAGTTGTCCTCGAATATGGCGCGGGGGATGGCGGGGCGCAGGTCGCCTGACTGGGCCTGAATGTTCTTGTTGCAGATCTCGACGCCGCGCTTGTGTTCGTTGTGCAGCCCGCCGCGTTGTCCGCCGGTGCCGAAGGCGCAGGCCTTGCAGGTGTTCTTCGAGCGCACTGCCGCTGCGAGTCGTCCCGGGCCGACATCACCGGCGATTGAAAGAACGTACTGGATGGCTTTCAGGCCGCCACCGACTGGCAGTTTTTCTGTGCCGCCAACGTTGCGGTGAGGAATGCTGTCGGGGGCGTTCTCGAATGTGCTCATCGCTGTGCTCCCTATAACCCGATGACTTCCATGCGTTCACTGGAGGCCACTGTCACGCGGATGCCGTCGACAGTGGTGAAGGCGCGCGCTTCGAGCTGGTTCTTGTAGACCTGATAGGTGACCGGGCTCGCTGCGCTGTCGCTGTGCAATATGACCGTCACGAGACTGGTGTCATCCTGCCAGCGCAGATAATAGAGGTAGGCGCCACCACCAAACATGAGAGCCAGGAACAGGTAGGCGGCGAAGCGGTAGTCACTCAGCGGCGGTTTGATGGTGTCGGCGCCGGGCAGGGCATTGCGCTTCTGCCCCTGCAATCTCTGCAGACGCAGCCGCTCATCCTGCCGATGTTTGCGCAAGAACAGAATGGCAATCAAGATGATGCCGAAGGTCAGGAGTATCTTGCCTAGCATGGTGAGTCCGCAGATTGGCGCGCGCCGGGCGCTGCGTCCAGGTTGAGATCGAGTTTGCGGCCATCATAGCACGCCTGCTATGCGTGACAGTCGCCTGGACGACTCCAGCCTTTGAGCCGACGGGCCGATTGTCGTTGGGCTTGTGCCAGTGCAATAATACCGCCCTGCCCGCCGAGCCGGGTGCCAATAACAATCAAGCCTTCTATTTATAAGGGCAATGGAGAGAGACGCATGAAAGCTGTCGGAGTATTGAATTCATTACCGGTCACCGACGTCAACGCCCTGCAGGACGTTGAAATTGCCAAGCCCGTTGCGTCTGGGAAATTTCTGCTGGTGAAGGTTCACGCCGTATCGGTGAATCCGGTCGACACCAAGATCCGCATGAACGCGGGGACCAATCTGCCGCAGCCGCGCGTTCTCGGCTGGGACTGCGCCGGTGTTGTTGAAGCGGTTGGTGAAGATTGCTCGCTGTTCAAACCAGGCGATGAGGTTTTTTACGCTGGCGATGTCACCCGTGCCGGTTGTAACAGTCAATACCATCTGATCGATGAGCGCATCGTCGGCCGCAAGCCAGCGTCACTGTCCTTCGATGAC
>JACCDX010647817.1_pt1 | contig 13273 bp, 9 predicted proteins | sample 7449681 | NCBI WGS metagenome assembly JACCDX01 (sample SAMN15323450, study PRJNA562643) | freshwater metagenome | isolation source: river surface water | place: USA:Blue River Watershed | collected 2017-08-18
GCGGCATCTGGCGCGGCATCTGGCGCGGCATCAAGCCCGGCATCAAGCCGATGCCTCAAGCCCGGCCCAGGCGCTGGAACAAGGCCCCGGGCAAGCGCGCCACCTGCCCGCCCAGCTCCAGGGTGAGCAGGTGCACGCCCAGCTCGGCCGGGCCCCAACCGGTGCGGGCGGCCAGGGCATCTTGGCTGACGGGGTCGAAACCCATGGCGCGCAGCACCGGGTCGGTGACCTCTGGGGCGTGCGGGAGGGCCTCATCGCGGGCAGCGCCCCTCGCTGATGCCGCCCCAGACTGCGCGGCCAAGGCCGCCAAATCCGCAGAGAGGGCCGCCAGCCGCCCCCGGGTCTGCTGGTCGAGCCAGGGGCGCAGCTCGTCGAGCACATCGGCGGCGGTCTCCACCAGCTTGGCGCCTTGCTTGATCAGCGCATGGCAGCCGCGCGCCTGCGGCGACTGGATGGAGCCGGGGATGGCCAGCACCTCGCGCCCCAGCTCGGCCGCCAGCCGCGCCGTGATCAGCGAGCCCGATTGCACCGCCGCCTCGACCACCAGCACCCCACGCGACAGCGCCGCCACCAGCCGGTTGCGCTTGGGGAAGTTGCCCGCCAGCGGCGGCGTGCCCAGCGGGAACTCGCTGAGCACCAGCCCGCGCTGCGCGATGCGCCGCGCCAGGCCCGCATGGCCCTTGGGGTAGACCACGTCGAGCCCGGTGCCCACCACGGCGATGGTGGCCGGCCCGTGGCCGGGTGCGCCCGGGTGGCGCTCGGCCGCTGCCAGCGCGCCCTCGTGCGCCGCCGCGTCGATGCCACGCGCCAGCCCCGAGATCACCACCACCCCCGCTTCGGCCAGGGCCTCGGCAAATTGCCGCGCGTGGTCGACGCCGCCGGGCGTGGCGTGGCGGCTGCCCACCACGGCCACGCCCACGGCATCGAGCGCGCGCAGATCGCCCTCGGCGAAGAGCATCAGTGGCGGATCGGCCGCATCGAGCAGCGCGCGGGGGTAGCGGCCATCGGCCAGGGTCAGGATGTGGCGATCCTCCAGGCTGGCCCAGGCCAGGGTGTCGTCCACGAGTGCATCCAGCCCTTCGGGAGGCGAGGCCCAGGCCGAGGCGTGGCGGGCGGCTCGCCCGGTGCGGGGGCCCGGTGTGGCCGCCTTGCCATCGCCGTGGCCGCCCATGTGCCCCCCACCGTCGCCGCCGCCAGCGCCCGCAGGCTGGGCCCGCAGCGCCTGCGCCCAGGCGTCAGGCCCAGCGGCCCAAATGGCTTCGGGGCCGCCAAAAGTGGCCAGCAACTGGCGGGCTGCGGCCAGGCCGAGCCCGGGGCTGAGCATCAGGCGCAGCCAGGCGTGCAGTTCAGCGCGCTCCGGGCAAGACATCGCGCAACCTCCGTGGGGGTATCGTGGTGGGAATGCCCCCCGCGCCAAGCAGCAAAAGGGGCAGCGCGGATGTTGCACCACGCTGCCCCTGGATCGGGCTGCACACCGTCCACCCTCAGGAGGGAAGACGCAGCGGCCGGTTCACGGCATGTCGCCAATCAGGTTGGTCACGCTGATCACGGCTGGCTGAAACGATCGCCCTTGGACACCGGCTGCTTGACCGTCAAGATCAGCGCATACGACATCTTGTCGAAGGTGCGGAACACGAAGATCAAGCCATGGCGCTCGTCCGGCAGCTTGATCTCGGGCGCACCGGGCTGGGTGGTGTCGCGGGCCTGCACGCCATCGCGCCACAGCGCCAGCACATGGCCGGCTTCCACGCCATCGCGGGCCCCCTTGTTGAGCACCACGATCTGGTTTTGCCCGGCGGTCAGGCCGTCGCCGTAAATGCTGGCGATCTGCCCGGCCAGCGGCGAGGCCGGCGCGTGCGGCACCAAGCTGGCGAGCTCGCGCGGCGGCACGGGCGAGAGGCGATCGCCCACGCCAGCCTCCTGGCGCAGGCTGATCATCGTGAAGATCGACGGCACCGGCTTGGCTTCGCTGCCCTCTTCCGGCTCGCTGCCCGCGCGCACCAGGCCGGCCGTGCCGACGTATTGGCCCTCATAGCCCAGGATCTCGCCCGTGCTCGGGTCTTTCAGGGCCTTGGGCTTGCGGAACAGTCGGAATTCACGGCGGTCGCCCAGGTCACCGCGCACATAGGCGGTTTCGCCGCGCGCCAGGTAGAGGCGGCCTTCTTGCGTGGCCACGATGCGCGGCGCCGCATTGAGCTCGGCCGCCTTGTCGATGATCACGGCCTCGTTGAAGAAGGGCTCGAGGATGCGCACGTTGACCGTGCTGATGGCGTCGTCAAGCTTGCCCTCGCGGATGCGCGGGCGCATCTTGCCGTCAGGCCCCAACTGATCGACCGGTTCACCCACGCGCAGGCGGGCGCGGCCATCGCGCTTGTCGAGGTAAAGCACCTGGCCGGGGTAAATCAAATGGGGGTTGCGGATGTCTTGCAGGTTCATGCCCCACAACTCGGGCCAGCGCCAGGGGGATTTCAGGAACAAGCCAGAAATCTCCCACAAGGTGTCGCCGCGCTTGACCGTGTACGAATCCGGCGCGTTGGGCGCGAGTTCAGACAAAGGCACGCCCGCCTCGGCCACTTTGCTGGCCGTGGCCTTTTGCTGCGAGGAAATCGGGTAATTCGGGAACGAGGCGGCCTGGCCGACGGACACCCCCACCGCCAGGCCCCAGCCCAACAGGGCACCGGCCACGCGATTCAGCGGTCGCAGGATCATGAATACGGTCTCCATTTCGCCGCCCGCAGGCCAGTTTCTGGCCAGCCTGAACACATTTCTGCGCGCAGGGCTTCAGGGATTCGGCAAAATCTGGTCAATGATCGGTCGATTCTGCCCCCAAAACCGAAGGGGTCGCAACGAGAATTGCCGGGTGTTACCGACGCCCGGCCCCAGGCCCGGACCTGGGTCGTTGTGCGCCACCCACAGGGTTTCCATCTGACCGACGCCCGACATTTGTCTACGACCTGAAACCTGCTCCCATGGCCCTGCTGCCCATCCTGACCTACCCCGATCCCCGCCTGCACACCGTGGCCAAGCCCGTGACCCAGGTTGACGACCGCATCCGCAAGCTGGTCGACGACATGCTGGAGACCATGTACGACGCCAAGGGCGTGGGCCTGGCCGCCACCCAGATCAACGTGCACGAGCGCGTGGTGGTGATCGACACCAGCGAAGAGCGCAACGACCCGCTGGTGCTGATCAACCCAGAAATCATCGAAGCCTCTGACGAGATGATCGTCTGGGAAGAAGGCTGCCTCTCGGTGCCGACCATCTACGACAAGGTCGACCGTCACGCCCGCGTGAAGGTGCGCGCCACCAACCGCGATGGCCAGGTGTACGAATTCGAGGGCGAGGAGTTGCTGGCCGTGTGCGTGCAGCACGAACTCGATCACCTGCTGGGCAAGGTGTTCGTGGAGTACCTCTCGCCGCTCAAGCGCAACCGCATCAAGACCAAGCTGGTCAAGCGCGCCCGCGACGACGAGTGACCCGCCCCATGAGCCTGTCGCCTGTTGACCGCGCCGCCGGACGCGCCGCCTTGAAGGTCGCCTTTGCCGGCACGCCCGAGTTTGCCGCCGTGGCGCTCGAGGCCATCTTGAAGGCGGGCTTTGCCGTGCCGCTGGTGCTGACCCAGCCAGACCGCCCGGCCGGCCGGGGCATGAAGCTGCAGGCCTCGGCCGTCAAGCAGGTGGCCTTGGCCCACGGCCTGCCCGTGAGCCAGCCCACCAGCCTCAAGCTCGATGGCAAGTACCCCGACGAGGCCGCAGCAGCGCGTGAAGCTTTGCTGGCCGCCGCCCCCGATGTGATGGTGGTGGCCGCCTATGGCCTGATCCTGCCGCAGTGGACGCTGAGCCTGCCGCGCCTGGGCTGCCTCAACATCCACGGCTCGCTGCTGCCACGCTGGCGCGGCGCCGCGCCCATCCACCGGGCCATCGAGGCGGGTGACGCCGAGACGGGCATCACCATCATGCAGATGGACGCGGGCCTGGACACGGGCGACATGCTGACCATTGGCCGCACGCCCATCGCCGACACCGACACCACGGCCGTGCTGCACGACCGCCTGGCCGCGCTGGGCGGCGAGCTGATCGTTCAGGCGCTCGATGACGCCGCTGGGGGCCGCCTGCAGCCCGTGCCGCAGCCCGAAGCCGGCGTGAACTACGCGCACAAGATCGACAAGGCCGAGGCCGCGCTCGATTGGCGCCTGCCCGCCGTGCAGCTGGCGCGCCGCGTGCGGGCGTTCGATCCGTTTCCGGGCACCACCTTTGCACTGCAGCAGCCCGCCACCCCGGCCGACACCATCAAGCTGTGGGCGGCCGAGGTGGTGGCCGGCCAGGGGCAGCCCGGCCAGGTGCTGCAGGCCGATGCTGAGGCCTTGGTGGTGGCCTGTGGCGAGCAGGCCCTGCGCCTGCTGACCTTGCAAAAGCCGGGCGGCAAACGCGTGAGCGCGCGTGAATTCCTGCAAAGTTGCGCCATGCCGGGCCAACTCGCTTGAAACTTCGTCCGATTCACCCCATCTTTGAGGCTGTCACCACGTGGTGATGCTTTGACACGGGTCAGGAGGCCCGACGCGATGTTCAACCTGATGAAAACCGCCATCCTCATGGCGGCGATCACCGCACTGTTCATGGCCATTGGCGGCATGGTGGGCGGCAAGGCCGGCATGATGATGGCCCTGCTGGTGGCCGTCGGCATGAACTTCTTCAGCTACTGGTTCAGCGACCAGATGGTGCTGAAGATGTACAACGCCCGCGAGGTCGATGCACAAACCGCCCCGCGTTTTTACGGCATGGTGCAAGAGCTGGCCCAAAAGGCCCAGATCCCCATGCCCCGCGTTTACCTGATCGACGAAGCACAGCCCAATGCCTTCGCCACAGGCCGCAACCCCGAGAACGCGGCCGTGGCCGCCACCACCGGCATCCTCAACATCCTCAGCGAGCGTGAGCTGCGCGGGGTGATGGCGCACGAGCTGGCCCACGTCAAGCACCGCGACATCCTCATCAGCACCATCAGCGCCACCATGGCCGGCGCGATCTCGATGCTGGCCAACTTCGCCGTGTTTTTCGGTGGGCGGGATGAAGAAGGCCGCCCGGCCAACCCGATTGCCGGCATCGCCGTGGCCATCCTGGCGCCGCTGGCTGCCAGCCTGATCCAGATGGCCATCAGCCGTGCCCGTGAATTCGAGGCCGACCGTGGTGGCGCCGAGATCTCTGGCGACCCGCAGGCGCTGGCCAACGCCCTGCTCAAGATCCAGCGCTACGCCCAGGGCCTGCCCATGGCCGCGGCCGAAGCCCACCCCGAGACGGCGCAGATGATGATCATGAACCCGCTGTCGGCCGAGGGCATCAAGGGCCTGTTTTCGACCCACCCGGCCACCGAAGAGCGCGTGGCCCGGCTGATGGCCATGGCGCGCGGCGCCTGACGTGCGCGTGGCGTCGGTCGTGATCGGCCTCACGACCTGACGCCGACTCGCCCCTGGGATCGCCCGCCTGTGGCGCATTCCCGGCTTGGGCGCTCAAGGCCGCCGCCGGCCACGCCGATACACCAACGATGCCCCACACCCGTGGGCCCGCCATGTGGTGTTGTCGTGGAACCGTCGGATGCGGCTGCCCCCCTCCTCTGCCCAGGATCCTTCCCGCGCCTTGCGTCGGGTGGCCGGCGCCGTGTGCGTGACGGGCCTGGGGTTGAGCGCGGCAGCAGGCTGGTGGCTGGGTGACCTGGGGACGGCCACGGCGGCCGCGAACGCCGCCCTGCCGCTGCAAGCAAGCTGGTGGCGCCCCCTGCCCCTGCTGGGCGCGATGGGCGGCGTGGGGGCCACGCTGGCCCTGACTTGGGCCCTGCAGGATGCCGCGCGCCGCTGGCGCAGCATGTGGCAAGCCGGTGCCCAGCTGATGCAAGACAAGCAGGACCAGCAGCGCTTGCTGCGCACGGCCCTGGCCCAGACCAGCGAAGCCTTCCTCACCGTCAACGCGCAAGGCACCATCGAGCAGGCCAACCAGGCCGCCGCCCTCACCTTCCAACAAGAAGCGGCCCAGTTGTGCGGACGCCCCCTGAGCAGCCTGATCGGCCCCTCGCCGCTGAGGCCCCAAGAATGCCTGGCCGAGGTGCTCTCGCGCCTGCTGATCCAGCCTGATGGCTGCATGCGCCGCACCCACGGCCGCTGCGCGTCGGGCCGGCAGATCCCGCTGGAGGTGAGCGTGGTGCCCCTGCAAGGCCACGCCGACGGGCTGCACCTGGTGGTGATGCGCGACCTCTCGCAGCAAGAGCTGGCCGACCGCGCGGCGCAAGAGGCACGCCGCCAGCTCGACGAGGTCGACGAGATGCGCCGCGTGATCGTGCACAACGCGCCTTATGCGATCTTCGTGCTCAACCCGCAGGGCGTGATCCAGACGGTGAACCCAGCGGCCGAGCAGCTGGTGGGCTACAGCGCCCGCGAGCTGGTGGGCCGCAGCACCACCCAGCGCTTCTTCTCGCCCGAGCAAGTGGCCGAGCGCGCCCGCATGCTGTCGTTGCGCCTGAACCAGCCCGTGCAAGAGCTCAATGTGCTGGAGCACCTGGCGGCCGAATCGCCCGGCGTGCCCACCGAGTGGCTGCTGCGCCGCGCCGACGGCAACGACATCGTCACCGAGGTCACGGTGACCGAGCTGCGCGACGAGCAAAGCACGTTGACGGGCTACCTGGCCATGGCCTACGACGTGACCTCGCGCCGCGATGCCGAGCACCAGCTGCAGCACATGGCCCAGCACGACGCGCTGACCTCGCTGCCCAACCGCACGATGCTGCAAGAGCAGCTCAAGCAGAACATGGCCCTGGCCGAACGCCAGGACCGCCCGCTGGCGCTGATGTTCCTCGACATCGACCGCTTCAAGAAGATCAACGACGGCCTGGGCCACCAGGTGGGCGACCTGGTGCTCGTCGAGGTGGCCCACCGCTTGCGCCGCACCATGCGCACCTCTGATGTCGTGGCCCGGCTGGGTGGCGACGAGTTCGTGGTGCTGCTGTCTGAGATCAACGAGGTGACCGATGCCCAGCTGGTGGCCGACAAGGTGCTGCAGCTGTTCAGCGACCCGCTGCACATCGCCGGGCACGAGCTGCGCATCACCCCCAGCATCGGCGTGGCCCTGTTCCCCGAACACGGCAAAGACACCATCTCGCTGATGCGCCATGCCGACCTGGCCATGTACCAGGCCAAGAGCGCCGGGCGCAACCGCGTGCAGGTCTACAGCGACAGCATGGGCAGCCCGTCGATCGAGACCCTGGTGCTGGAGAGCGACCTCTACCGCGCCATCGAGCGCGAAGAGCTGCGCCTGCACTACCAGCCCCAGTTCGATTGCCAGACGGGCGCCATCACCGGCGCCGAGGCGCTGCTGCGCTGGGAGCACAAGGGCAAGCTGGTGCCGCCCAGCGACTTCATCCCGCTGGCCGAAGAAACCGGCCTGATCGTGCCCATCGGTGAATGGGTGATGCGCCAGGCCTGTGCCCAGGCCCAAGACTGGCGCAGCCGCACCGGCGTCGACCTGCGCATGGCCGTGAACCTCTCGGCCGTGCAGCTCGACAACCAGGACGTGCCCGCCCTCGTGGCCCGTGTGCTGGCCGACACCGGCCTGCCCGCCACCGCGCTGGAGCTGGAGATCACGGAAAGCGTGGTGGTGCGCGAGTCATTGCGCGCGGCCGACATCCTGCGCCAGCTGCGCGCGCTCGGCGTGCGCCTGGCCATCGATGACTTTGGCGTGGGCTACTCCAGCTTCGCCTACCTGCGCGAGCTGCCGGTGGACCGCCTCAAGCTCGACCGCAGCTTCCTGAGCTCGGTGCCACAGTCGCAGGGCGACGCGCGCCTGATGGCCGCCCTGATCGCCATGGGCCACCGCTTGCAGGTGCACATCGTGGCCGAGGGCGTGGAGAACGCCGAGCAGGCGGCCTTCCTCAAGGCCCACGGTTGCGACGAGGCCCAGGGCTACCACCTGGGCCGCCCAATGCCGCATGGCGCCTTCGAAGCCCTGCTGATGGCCCACGCCAGCCCAGCGGCTGATGCGCTCGCCACGTCCGCGCTGCCCACCGACTTCGGCAGCCACACCGACGACGCCCTCACCTCCCCCGCACCGCTGTGAGCACGCCCAGCGCCTGATGGCGCGATGGGGCCCCGCGGCAAGCCCGTCTGCGTCATCCCAGGGGCCCGCATTGCCCCGAGCTGGCCCCCACCAACGACAAAGCGGACCCGAAGGTCCGCTGTGCAGAGCGAGCATCAGGCGCCGTCAGGCGCCAGGGGCATCAGTTGCCGGCCGAGATGGCGGTGTAAGTGGCGCTGTGCGAAGGGTTCTTGCCGTCGCTGTAGGTCACGGTGCAGGTCAGCACGGTGCCATTGGTGGTCGAGCTGGTGGTCGAGTAGCTGTATTCGGCTGGCGGCACGGTTTGCAGCAGGTTCCGCACGTCATCACACGAATCCACGAACTGGCACTTGGTGCTGTTGGCCACGCCGTTGGTGGAGCCCGAGGTGAGGTTGTTGACCGCCGAACAGCCAGCGTAGTTCAAGGACGACGCACTCGACAGCGAACCCGCGATGCCGTCCACCGCCGCCTGCATGGCGTCGCCACGCAGGTCGATGAATCGAGGCAGCGCGGTGGCGGCCAGGATGCCAAGGATGACGATGACCACGATCAACTCGATCATGGTGAAGCCGGACTGACGATTGCTCATGGTACTGACCTTGTTGAATAAGAGTAGAGGGACGGGGCGGGATCGGGATCTGTATCGCTGGACTTCTGGGGTCCTGGTGTGTATTTCGGCACGTGCGGCTAATGCTTGAGGGTGACTTTGCCCATGTCCCACATCGGCAAGAACACGCCAAGTGCCAACAACAGCACAACGGCGCCGAGAAAGATGACCAGGATGGGCTCGATCTGCTGCGACAAGGTCTTGATCGAGTACTCGACCTCGTTGCCGTAGAGCTCACCGATCTCTTCGAGCAACTCGTCGAGCATCCCGGTTTCTTCACCGATCGCAATCATCTGCAAAACCATGGGGGTGAAGATGCCCGCAGCCACCGCTGCGCGCGTCAAAGAGTCACCTCGCGTGATGGAATCACGCATTCCTTCGATGCGTTCGGCCAGGTAGGTGTTGTCGGCTGTCATGGCCACGCTCGACAAGGCCCGCTCCAGCGGCACCCCACTGCGCAGCGACAAGGCAAAGGCGCGCGCAAACCGCGACAGCGAGGCCTGCGTCACGATGGGGCCCACCAGGGGCAGGCGCACCAACCAGGCGTCCCAGGCCATGCGGCCCGCGGGCGTGTCGCGCCACTGCTTGAACACGAAAAAGCCCACGACCGCCATGCCCAGCATGTACCAGCCGTAGTCGATGGTCAGCCTTGACGAGGCCATCAGGATCTTGGTGGGCAGCGGCAGCTCCGAGCCCAGCGATCGGAACACGGTCTCGAAGGCCGGGATCACCATCACGTTGATCACCCCGATGGCGATCACCATGGCCAGGATCACGAAGCTGGGGTAGCGCAGGGCCGACTTGACCTGCTTGCGCATGAACTGCTCGAACTCCATGTGCTTGTACAAGCGCATGAAGATGTGGTCGATCTGGCCCGAGGTCTCGCCCACGCGCACCATGGCCACGTAGAAGTTGTTGAAGACCTTGGGGTGCTGCGCAAACGAGTTGCCCAGGTCCACCCCGCCCTCCAGGCTGCGCCGCACCTCGTAGATCACCTTTTTCATGGCGATGTTGGTGGTGGTCTCTTGCAGGCCGGCCAAGGCACGCAGGATGGGCACGCCCGCCTTGAGCAGCGAGTAGATCTGCCGGCTGAAGAGCATCACGTCTTCCTCCGTGACCTTTGGCGGCGGCCAGCGCACCGGCTCGGCCTGGCCGTTGGTGTTGCTGCCGCCCACGCCCAGCGAGCCGGCCAGCGCAGCGGTGCTGCTGTTCTCGGGCTTGATGCTGACGGGGATCAGGTCCTTCTGGCGCAGGATGTCGGCCACCTGGGCGGCGTTCGACGCCTCTTGCACCCCTTCGACCTGGCCGTAGGCCCCACGGGCCTTGTAGACGAAGCGGGCCATGTCAATCCACCTGTGCGCTCACCCCCATGGCCTCGGCCACGGTGGTGCGCCCCTTGAGGGCCAGGCGCGCGGCATCACGGCGCAGGGTGTTGCCCGCCATCTGCTCGCGCGCGGCCCGGGCGAACACCGTGGGCTCATTGGCGCTCATCGCGTCGATCAGCGGCAGCGTCATCTGCAAAAACTCGTACACGCCGGTGCGCCCCCGGTAGCCGGTGTGGTTGCAGTCGGGGCAACCCAGGCCGCGGCGCAGGCCGCTGTAGTCAGTGCCCTCGCCCAACTCGGCACGCAGCCACACGTCTTCGTTGGGCGTGGGCTGGTAAGGCGCGCTGCAACCGGCGCAAATGGCGCGCACCAGGCGTTGGGCCACCACCAGCTGCAGCGACAGCGCCACCATCCAGGGCGGCACGCCCATGTCGATCAAGCGTGCGGGGGTGGATGCGGCGTCGTTGGTGTGCAGCGTCGACAGCACCAAGTGGCCGGTCATGGCCGCCCGCATGCCGATCTCGGCCGTGGTCTTGTCGCGCATTTCGCCCACCAGGATCACGTCCGGGTCTTGCCGCAGCGCGGAGCGCAAGATGCGCTCGAAGGTCATGTCGATCTTGTCTTGCACCTGCACCTGGTTGAGGCCAGGCAGCCGGTATTCCACCGGGTCTTCGGCGGTGATGATCTTGCGCTCGGTGCTGTTGAGCGCATTGAGCGCCGCGTACAGCGTGGTGGTTTTACCGCTGCCGGTGGGGCCGGTCACCAGGATCATGCCAGCGGGCTTGGCGATGGCCGCCTGCAGCGCGGTCAGCATGGCCTCGGGCATGTGCAGCCGGTTGAGGTCGAGCATGCCCGAGCTTTGCGCCAGCAAGCGCATCACCACCGATTCGCCATGCTGCGAGGGCAGCGTCGAGATCCGCACGTCGACGTTGCCATCTTTCAGGCGCACGGCAAAGCGGCCGTCTTGCGGCAGTCGCTTTTCAGAGATGTCGAGGCCGCTCATCAGCTTGAGGCGCAAGGCCACGGCGCTGGCGATCTTGGCATCGGCCTCGGTCTGCACGTGCAGCACCCCGTCGATGCGGAAGCGGATGCGCAGCACGCGCTCCATGGGCTCGATGTGGATGTCCGAGGCGCGCATGCGCAGGGCCTGCTCGAACACCGAGTACAGCAAGCGCACCACAGGTGCGTCTTCGTTGCTGCTGCTGTCGAGGCCAAGCAGGTCGCCCAGGTCGCTCTCCAGCGTGGCCAGCTCGGTGGTGAGCTCGCGGGCCAGGCCCTCGATCTCCTTGGTGCTGCGGTAGGCGCGGTCGAGCGCGGCCAGCAGGTGGGTCTCGGTGACCACCGCCAGGTCCACGCTGCGCTTGAGCTGGCGGCCGATCTCGTCGAAGGCGTAGATGTCGGTCGGGTCGGCCATGCCCACCAGCAGGCCCGAGTGGGTGTCGTCAAGCACGATGGCGCGCATGCGGCGCGCAGCGGCTTCGGGCAGCAGCTGTGCCACGTCAGGGCGCAGCGGGAAGTGCGCCAGGTCCACATACGGGGCGTGGATCTGGCGGGCCACCGCGCGGGCGATCTGGGCCTCCGTCAGCCAGCCTTTGTCGATGAGCACCTTGCCCAACTTGCGGCCGCTCTTTTGCTGCTCACCCAGGGCTTCTTGCAGCTGCTCGGCAGAGATCAGCGCATCCTGCACCAGCAGGTCACCGAGTCTGAACTTGGCGGGACGTGTCATGGCAAGGCCTTTTGCTCAGTTCACTGTGCAAGGGTATCGGGCGAGTTGTCGCGCTCGAAGCCTTCGCCTTCGTCACCGATGATGGTGGGCTTGATCAGCACCACCAGCTCGCGCTTGGTGACGGTGTCGCTCTTTTGGCGGAACAGACCACCGATCAGCGGCAGCTCGCTCAAGCCCAGCACGCCAGACTTGGCCTTGGTGGTCGACTGGCTCATCAAGCCGCCGATGGCCACGATCTGCCGGTCTTGCACCCGCACGATGCTGTCGGTCTCGTTGACCGAGATCTTGGGCAGGTCACCCGTGCCCACGATGTTGTTGTAGGTGTAGGTCAGCGTCTCGGTGGTGATCGTGCTGATGATGGGGTGCACGTGCAGCAAGATGGAGCCATTGCTGTCGATGCGCGGGGTCACATCGAGCACGATGCCGCTGAAGATCGTGTCCACTTGCGGCGGCGTCACGTTGATCTGCGTGCCCGCCGTGGTGGTGGTGAAGGTGGGCGTGGGCAGGTTGATCGGGAAGTAGGCGTCCTGCCCCACCTTCAACACCGCCTTCTGGTTGTTGATGGTGGCAATCCGCGGGCTCGAGAGCACCTGCACATCGCCCTGCGATTGCAGGAAGTTGAGCAGCGCCGAGAAGTTGCCCGCCTGCAAGGCCAGGCCATAAAAACCCGCCCCTGTCTTGAGCGTGTTGATGACGCCACCGGCATTGACGGTGACATCGGGCGAAGTGAGCGCCCCCGTGTTGGCGACCGCGTTCACGTTGGTGCCGTTGATGTTCACACCCGGCGTGGTCAGGGTCACGCCCGGGGCCATCACGTTGGCGCCGTAGACCTTGCCCCCATTCGATGCGGTGCGGAACAGCGACCAGTTCACACCGGCCTGTGTTTCGTTGCTCAGCGTCACCTCGACGATCTTGGCCTCCAGCATCACCTGGCGCTCGATCGTCATGCGCATGGCCTTGAGGTACTCGTTGACCTGGCGGTGGATGTTCGGCGAGGCGCGAACCACCAGCACCCCAGAGCCCGGGTTGATGCTGACCGAGTGCTCCTTCTCATCGCCCACGATGTCTTTGAGCGAGTTGGCCATGTCGCGCCAGAAGTCCGTGCTGATGGACATCTGCACCCGCGTGGCCTCGCTGAAGCCCGCAGCGCCCCCCCCGCCGGTGGCGATGGCCCCGCCACCGGAGCCACTCACTGTGGTGCCCGCGCTGGTGTTCGCCCCCATGTTGGTCCCCGTGGCACCCACGGCCCCCGTGACGCCGGGCGTGCCGCTGGTGCTGGGCCGCCCTGGGTTGTTGACCTTGAGCACCGACGAGCCATCGCGACGAGCTGCCAGGTAGTTGACCTGGTAGATGCGGGTCTGGATGGTGTTGGGGTAGACGAAGATGCGGTTGCCCGACACCTTGAAGTCATAGCCATACAGTTCGCGCATGGCCTCCATGGCCTCGGCCAGCGTGACGGCCTTGAGGTTGACCGTGATGTTGCCTTTGACCTCGGGCGGCACCATCACGTTGGTGCCCGAGC
>JACCDX010229675.1_pt1 | contig 13271 bp, 10 predicted proteins | sample 7449681 | NCBI WGS metagenome assembly JACCDX01 (sample SAMN15323450, study PRJNA562643) | freshwater metagenome | isolation source: river surface water | place: USA:Blue River Watershed | collected 2017-08-18
ACTTCGGCGTTGTTGCCCGCAGAGTTCATGTTGTTGATCCACGTGGGGTTGGTGCGACCATTGGCAGCAGTGGGGGGCGTGGCAATTGCTGCACGGATGGCTGCACTAATCATGGAACTGCCACCGTCACAGTCATCGCCGTTCCCACCAACATCACAGTTGAACGGCGTGACAATCGTGGACATGGATGGAGTTGCGACTCGAAGCAGTGCACTTTTGAAGATGCTGGTGCTGTCGGAAGAAGTGGAAGCGGAAGCGGAAGTGGAGGTGGAAGTGGAGGTGGAGGTGGAAGTGGAAGTGGAAGTGGAAGTGGAAGTGGAAGTGGAAGCGGAAGTGGAGGCGGCAAAGAATGCGGCGTCTTCTGCATCCGCGGCGCCGGAGGCAGCCTCTGCAGGTGAGTGAAAGGTGGTTGGTAGTGGGTTGTGGGATGAGGAAGACATGGCTGGCTGCGATTGCGCAAGTGGTGGTTGGACAGAGAGAAAATTGGGTGGTTTGACAGACAAACAGACAGACAAATGAAGCGGGAAACTTCTCCTTGGAAATGTGTGCATACACCTTGCCAAGCATTCTTAAAGTTCATTTTTAAACGCATCGCGAGTTGTTGGAACGGCAAAATATGTCGCAAATCGAAAATTATGCGAACGGAGGAGCAGGGAGTTGTGAGGGGAATGGGATGGGATGGAATAAGATGGAATGGAAAAGTGGAAGGTTTAAATGTCGATGCTCATGACATTGTTGGTGCTGCTGCGTTTGCGGCGATTGCTGCGTTTGACGCTGCTGCTGTTTACAGATGCGCCACCGTCCACGTTGAAAGATGCGACGGAAACAGGTGAGCCGGGCACGGAGGATTGGGATGGAGGGTTTTGTCCCCGAGTGTTTTGAGCGGAGGGGGTAGATGCTGTTGCTGCTGCTGGCGGCACGGAGATGGTGCGCGTTTTCAATCCTGACAAAATGTCTGAAATGTCACCGGGGCCACGCATTTCAGTGCGTGCGCGCTTGTTGTTGTTGTTGTTGTTGTTGACATTGTTCCCTTGACTGTTTTGGAACAATTCGGGATGAGCGTGTTGGTTGTTGCCAGGACGAACCAAGGGAGGGGGCGCGGCATATGGACCTTGGGTTGCAATCGGTGGTGGAGGACCTGGTCCACGACGTGGGGCGGGATCAGGCATCGCTGGACCACCGACAATGCGACTGCCGCCGCTGCTGCTACTTCCTCCTGCTCCTGATGCGGAGCCGCCTACGCCTACGCCGCCACCACCGACGCCCATGATGTTGGTGGCAAAGTTGGCAAAGTTGGGCGCAGTTTGGGCCATCTGATTTACGGCGGCGCGGTTCATGTCGCGGCCCAACTCGGGGTACAGCTTGAACAATTGGTCGGCGGAGGGCATGGCGGATTTGAGCATGGTGTTGCTCATGTGCACCATGACGGCGCTGCCGCCCAATTGGAAGAGTAGACGCAACTCGGGGGACACCGCCACGCGGTCTTTGTACTTCTCGTGCAATTCGCCGAAGATGTCGTCGTAGTCGTCGATGTTCTCTTGAATCTGTTCACTCCAGCCATCAAGTTTCAGATCGAAAGGGTCGATCGCGTTGTTGAAATACTCCAGACCATTGATGCACGCCATCAACATGTTGCCTTGGAACTTGATGGAGTTCTGCTTGCGGCGATCTTCCACGATGGATTCGTATTCAATCGTCAACTCATCCAGGGTCATCTCCATCGTCGGACGGCGCTTCAATTCCACCCCCGACTTCTTCTCCAGCTGCTCCAACTTGCGAATCAAATTGGTTTTCTCGCGCAACTCGTCCCGCTCTGGGTTTGCGCCGCCGCCGCCGCGCCTTCCACCACCCACATTCGCATCGGGGTTCATCGGAATGTTGTTGAACTTGGCATATCCATCCCACGTGCGCTTCGTGCCCGATTCCGATTGCGCGGTCGCACGACCCACATGGGGCGCAGAAGAGGAAGAGGACGACGACCCCTTTCCCTTGCTGCTGCTGGATGATCCACCGCCAAAGTCATCCATGTCGTCCAGGTTATCCAGGTCATCATGGCCGCCGCTACCGCCGCTTCCAAAGGAGAAGGACACGCCGCCGCCGCCAGAAGAAGAGGAGGAGGGTTCGACGAGTTCGTTCAGTTGGTTTTCGAGTTGGGTGAGATCGTCCAGCTGCATGTCGCTGGAGGCACTGTTCTTGTCCTTGACGCTATCGTTCATCAACAATTCCAATCCACCGCCAAAGTTGGCCGATTTATTGCCAAAGTCGCCGCCGCCACCGCCGCCAGCAGGCATGTCCAAGTCCAAATCCGCAAGTTCCAAGATATCGTCCGACATGAAGCAATACGAGAAGCAAAGAGAAGCAAAGAGAAAGAAGAGAAGAAAAAGCGAAGAGAAGCGAACAAAAGAAGAATCAATGACAAAGGTCAAGCAGCGGATCTGTGATGCCGATGAATTGACAGTGTTTATATATGTTCCGAATGCGAGGTAATTAAATTGCCGCAGTGAACGAAGACTCCATTCGCCGCCGCCGCCGCCGCCGCCGCCGATCGATCGATTGCGCATCTGCCGCCGTCCTTTGACGCCCCGCCCCGACTCGTCCCCGACCGTCCCCCGTTTTTTTCGCAAAGAAAACTCACACCTTTATTCTCTCCCTCTTTCCCGTTGCACTACATCCTGCAGTCCTCCCCTCCCCTCACATCCACAAACACAAACACACACACACATCACCACACGGAGTCGTTTTTCATTTTTTTTCCCACATTTGTCTCCGCTTCGCATAATTTTCGATTTGGCAAATGGGTGCATGGGGGTCGTTTCTCTGGAGATGGTGGTTTACAAGTCCTTCTCCAACACCTTCTTCTCCAAGACCTTCTTCCAATCTGGACGATGGATGTCCAGACAACAAAAGGGACAACCACCTTCCATCCTTCGCCGAGCAGTTCGCCGCAAGCGACAAAGGCGACCCTTCCAACTTGGCGCGGCAAATTCCTGTCGAGATGTGTGACTTTTGCGCCATCGTGTTGCATCCCAGCGAAATCGTGTCCAAATTCGCCGCGCGAATGCTGCTCTCCATGGGGTTCCATCGCAGCATCGCCATCGACACCCTTGAACGCATTGCCCTGACACACAAACTCGCAGAAGCATTGCAGGTGCGTGCGCCGCACCATCCGCTGGTGTTCGTGGACGAACGATACACCTCTCCCGCTTTCCGGCATCTCTACCACATCATCGAACCACTGGTTGCAAACCACTGTCAGTTCCCCATCATCACCTTCTCCAGCAACCCCGTCCCTATCACCCCCAATGGACTGGTTGCGGCGGCGCGCAAATTTGGATTGCAATTGCTGCCCGAACTCAAGCGCCGCCCGCCGATTGCGCCTTTGCCTTTGCCTTCGCAGCCGCCGCCACTCTCCATGATACTTCCCCGCACTACTTTTATCCAGGACGAAGATGAGGGTGGCGGCGATCATGATAGCATGGGACCATCGGTCCCACGCTTGCCGCGTGTGCAAGAAGCCGACAACGAAGAAGAGGACCAAGAAGAGGACCAAGAAGAGGATGGAGAAGAGGACCAAGAAGAGGAAGGGACACAACGTGCTCAAAGACAGGAAGTTGGCGTCGCCAACGAGACGGCCGTGATGCGCGAATTTGTGCACGAACAATTGAAGCAACGTCATATGCACGCGCGATCTTTTCCCACCACTTTGGCCGAGATTGTGCCGCGGGAAATGCGCGAAAACATGGCGACCTGGCCGTCCTGGTCTTTCTCGCAGCACAACGTGTCCGCGGAGTTTCGCCGCGCCATGGAAACGGACAGTTTCCTGATGTTGTGCGCGATCCCCCTGCACGGATTGTGCGAGTCATTCGTGGCCCTCTCCAACTTTCCCGAAACCACGCCTTTGCGCGACATGCACCTGTTCGACGATGCCCGCCGCAACGTGTCGCTCTTCGGCGGCTGCGTCAGTTCCCAACACCCCACGTGGATGGTCACCAGCGTGCCGGTCATGCTGCGCGGAATCAGTGTCGCACCCTCCGTGACATCTCGCGGCCGCATCTTGCACCAGGCGTTGCAAATCGCGACCGACGAATGGACTTCCCGCGATGACGTGGTGGTGTTGATCGATTTCTCTGGCGCGGTCACCCGCAGTGGCCGCCAGCTGGTGGACATGTACGTCAACGGGCATTCCATGGCCACCATGCTCGTTGACATGCGCATCAAGGAAAAGACGATTGCGGTGCCGGACAACACCCGCGGAATGAATCGATCCCAGGATGTGACCTTTTGGAAAGAAAGCAAGTGCTCCATCTATCCTGCCGACTTGCAGCAGCAACTCATCCAGGACACCGTAGATTGGTTGCATCGCCGCATTGAACAACCTGTGCCCAACGACATGGCGCGTTAGGGAAACAAAAACAAGTGAGATAAGGAAGAGAAAGTTGTGTGTGTATATATTCGTCTACTGGTAACTTGCGGTTAATCATTTACAGTGAACATGCTATTATCGTCTTCGTTCTATCGTGCTACCTTTATTTCTTCTTTTGCTTCTTCTTCTTTTGCTTCTGCTTCCTCTGCTTCCTCTGCTTCTTCTTTTGCTTCCACATCGCGGGCAGCGGTGCTACCAGCAGCAACTGAAGCAGAGGAAGGAAGGGGGGATGTTGTACGTGGTTTGCCGCGTTCTAGGTAGGCGAGTCCCTGCAAGAATGCGTCGGCGAGATCGTCTTTCTTCTTGTGCGCATCGAAGAACGAGATCCATTGCGTCCAGCCGCGCGCCGCCAATTCCGCGCGACATTCTTGCACGCCGAGTTGTTTGCGTTTGGCGTAGGAATCCTTGTCGTCTCCGCTTTCCGAGTGTCCTCGTTTGCGCAACTTGTGGGATGCGCTGATGCCATCCACCCGCTGCACTTGGTGTGCGGACATGACAAAGTACTGCGTCAACATGCCTTGCACAGTCTTCATTTTGCTGGCCAGCGGTCCGATTTGATTTTCCACCACCACACGATGGATGCGCGGAACATCTTGCAGCGCGTGGTCGAGGTGGCGCGCGATGTTCTTGCCTAAGTCAAACAAATCGATATCCGTGACCGAGTCGCCACCACCGCCGCCACTGGTCGTCGCCGCAAAGAGCCCCTGTTCACGCACTTCTTTGCGCGCAGCAGCTTGTGCCTCGGCCGCGGCTTCCTCTTCCGTTTCTTGCAGCGATTCCAAGTAATGCTCGCGCAAGTGGACGCGGAGCACTGCAAGCAGCGACGCTTTGCGGCAGCGCGAAATGGGCGGGCATGGCACGCGGTAGGTTTCGGTCGCCAGTTGGTGCAAGTCGTACAGGGTGTACTTGGACAGGCGCTGGGAATGTTGCGGCACTGGATACGCCGATTGGCGGCAGTGCATGGCACAGAAATAGCGACCGTCGCGTCGATAGCGCGCCTGGTTGCCGCAATATCGACCATTCAATTGCACACAGTTGCAAAACGGGCGCGCAGGAGGAAGCACCGCGGTGTCCGAGTACGCAATGTTCAACACATTCCAGTAGTCCACACTCCGCAGCTCCAACGTGGCCGTGTGCACCGTCAACAAACACAGCGCCAAATGTTTGATGCCCACGTCAATCGACAAAATCGTCGTCGTCGTTGCGCCATCATTCTCTCCGCAGCCATACATGTCGGGTGCCAAATGTGAAGATGTCGGGTGCCAAATGTGAAGATGTCGGGTGCCAAATGTGAAGATGTCTGGAAGGAAAATCTTGTTCTTTGGCGACGGGCGGCGGCAATGCAAACTTGGCAAAAAAAATGATTTGGCGCAGGGGGGGCGCAGGTGCGTGGGTGGTGCATTTTACCATGGTCGGCGATTTGCGCCGTTTGCGCCGCCGCTGCGAAAGGATTCTTGCAATGCGCGCACATCTTCCGAGGTCAACAATTCGTCCAATTGCACAGCGGGAGCCACCATGCGCGCCTGCAACTGTTCACGCGACAAATAGACACTCTTCAAGTCGCTGCCACTGTAGCCGTAGCGCGGAATCGAAGAGTCATACACCCCTTCAAATTGAAAGGGGACATTGTCGCCCAATTCCGCGGACGACACGCGATGGGGTTCCAAACCGATTTCGTAGCAGGCTTGTCCCGTGTTGGCCTCCATGATCGCATTGGCGTGTTGTTGCAAGAATTGACGGTACTGCCAATTGCTGCGCACACCATGCATCTGTTGAATGGTGCGGTTAACCGCCGCCTCTGGTTGCCAGGAAGCGTAGGTGCGACCGTCGGACATCAATGGCGGCATATCCGGATGGATGTTGTTGCATCCCGAATAACAAGTGGCCCAAGACATGAGACAATCAAGCGCGGTGCTGAAGGAAAAGAGGTCGATGCGGAGGCGGAGCTCGGAGGATGGAAGCTGTGGAGAAAAAAAAGAAAACACGAGCAGCGAATGCCACAATGATCCATCCCATTCCATCCCCCCCCCTGCCCGCCACTCCCACCCATGTGTTTGGCGCGATTGCCGCCTTATCCAAGCAGCAATTTCAACAGGTCAACCTTCTTGTGCTTGGAAGCATCTGGCAACACTCCTATGCGCACGGCATACCTGCGCAATCGTTGCAATGACATTGCACGAATTTCGTCCCCAGATGGACTGTCCGCGCATCCATTGCTACCACCACTGCCGCGAACAGAAAACGTGATGGATGCGGTCATGACACTTTCGTTGTCGTCCTCTTCTACGACTCCAGATGATGTTGTTTCCGCATGAGTTGTTTCCGCATGAGTTGTTTCCGCTTCCATCCCTTGAATCATCGTGACTTCTTCCATCCCTTGTACCGATTCCATTGGCACTTCTTCTTCTTCCACTGCAGATTGACTGCCCGATGATTCTTCCACGATTTGTCCTGCAGTGGCCACGGATGGTACTTCTGTGCAAGTGTCAACCACTTCCGTGACGGCGGAATGGTTGGCGATTTCAGATGGATCTACTTCACATCCTTGTACTTCTTCGCGCAAGTCATCTTTGCGCCCGTCATCTTCGCGCAATTCTTCTACCACGCACGGACTGTCTTCCGACAAAGGCGAGGATGCGTGAAAGGCGTCTGCCATCGATGGACATGCGGCGGCATCCATGCGAACGATGAACATGGAAGGCATGGAAGACATGGAAGACATAGAAGGCATGGAAGACATGGAAGACATAGAAGGCATGGAAGACATAGAAGGCATGGAGGAAGAAGCGGACATGTGTTGCGGGAACAGAAAAGGAGGCACCCCCATTGCTGCGGCGACTTGCATGAAATCCATCGCGTTTCCTCCATCGTGCACATCTACGTCATGGCGATGGCGTTTGTAGGGACGTTTGTCGCGGAAGTCCAACATGTTCACTTCACGTTGGAACTCATCTTGGAACTCATCCAACTCCACATCGCCGCGCGCATCCTGCAAGTGAATGGCATCTTGCGTATCATCGCACTCCATGACAAAACAGCTTGGTTCACTCATTGCACTGAAGGTGCTGTGATTGTCTGCATCCCCTTCATCGTGTTCGCTTTCTTCCTCTTCTTCTTCCTCTTCTTCTTCCTCTTCCACATCCTGCTCCTCTTCCAATCCGTTGTGGTATTGCGGCAACAAACTATTTCCATCGCTGCGCGTTCCCTCCCCGTCGGACACATCCATGAGGGGATACGTGGTGTGAACATATCGACGTTCATCGTGATGTGGATCAATGACCGCATTTCCCATGTCGTCCATGTCATCCATGTCATCCATGTCGTCACCAAAGTCATCATCGTCATCATTGTTCTCATCGTTCTCCGCTTGCGCGTCGGAATCTTCATTGTCGGGACGTGAACCCGGGGCGATGTCCTCCAAGAACAACTCGACGCGACGTGTGTCGGGAAGGTTGCGTGCATGAGCATCGCCGCCGACGCCACCGACATGTCCCATCATGCCAACCTCGTCCAGCATCCGTTCGTGTTTGTCCAGCTGCCGCAGCTGGTCATTTTGCACATCTGTGACGCGACTGAGAATGTCCATCACATCCATTTGTTCCGTGCGCAGACGGTATTCGAAGTAAACGACCAACAAACACACGCACAGCAACAGCACGCCTAAAAGCGCAACCGTCGTCGGGGATGGTAACCAATCAGCAAAGGAATACATGGTGTGGAGAGATGACACGTGGAATGTAGCAAACAAAAGAAACAAACGACACAAAAAGACAAAGTGGTGAGAATCAAATGCACAAACCCAAACCAATAAAGAAGACGGCAACGTGAGGAATAGTCTGCGCGCAGATATTTAAATCGGTTTTACAAACGAAACGAACGAACAAACAAACAACTTTCACACCTCAACAAAACTCCAAGTACTACCGACCGACCGACATTAGTGATCGGAACTATCTACATGGCCGCCCCGACATTAGTGATCGGAACTATATACATGGCCGCTCCGACATTAGTGATCGGAACTGTCTACATGGCCGCTCCGACATTAGTGATCGTGGCGCGGCCTTTTTCGACATCTGTCGTCATCCCCTTGTTTCTGTTCCTGATCTTCTTCGTCTTCTTCAACTTCATCCAGTTCCTTTTCGGCTTCTTGCATGGCTTCTGTCGACAGTTGGGAGTCGTTGGTTTTCGCGGACACCGTCGATGCGGCAATGTGCTGCTGCATGGCTTCCAACACTTCCATCGGAAACGCCATGTCGGTGAGCACCGCCATTCCACCTTTGACCTCCGACACACCCTCTTGGACATGATAGGTGTGACATATTTTGCCGCTGATGGGGTCCGCGGTGGAATGCATGCGCATATTGCGGATGCGGGGAAGTGGTGCGAGGTTGCGACAGACGGAGACAAAGTGGGTTGTGAGCATGGCGTCGACCTGTGGGCGTTGTTGCAGAAAGGTCATGAAGCTGCTGGCGCTCAGTTCCGCCTCTTCGGGATTGGTGCCGGAAAAGAGTTCGTCGAAGATGCAGAAGTGACGCTCGTGTGCGTGCTGTTGCAAGGACTGCGCAATGGCTTTGCAGCGCCGCGCCTCGGCTTGGAACAAACTGTCGCGCCCCCCCGTGTCCGGCACATTCATGTAGCTGTGGAAATGGTGGTAAGGGACTATGTCGGCGCGCGCAAAGCACCCTACGCCGACAGTTTGCGCCAACAACAAGTTCAGACACACCGCCTTCAGCAATGTGGTTTTCCCTGAAGCATTGGGTCCCGTCAGGACGATTTGACGGTCGAGCGTCACATCGTTGCGCGCAACCAATGTTGCAGCGGCAGCAGCAACAGCAACGTCGTTGTTGGACCCACACATCCCCGGGTGCACCAATCCTTCCATGCGCACCACACTTTCCTCGTTGTCTTCTCCACCCTTCTCTTCTCCACCCTTCTCTTCTCCACCCTTCTCTTTCGTATCCTTCACTTCAGTGCCCTCCTCTTCGGTGTCTTTCTGTTCGGTATCCTTCTCTTCCGTGCCCTTGGCCACGCCATCATCTGCTTCCTTCTGATGGAGGAAGGTGGCGGGGGTGAGTTGATGTTGAAGCACTTTGGTGCGCAAGGTGGTCATGTTGTCCAGGTATCCATGCAAGGCGAAACAATCGGCGATGAGGCCATGCCACTGCGCATCCGTGTGCAACAGATAGAACCAGCGCATGCACGCGCCGATGCGAAGCCATGGTTTGAGGTCCCACAAATGTCCTGCTGGATCGGAAAGCAAGGGGGTGAGCTGCGCGACGAGGTATTCCAAGCGTTGTTGGCGCGGCACCAAGGACAGGAGGAAGGGTTGCATGGTGGTCAGTCGCAAGGTTGTGCATTCGGCGGCCCATTGCTCAATGCGCGCCAAGGTGCGTTGCGCCAAGGCCACCGCATTGCGGAAACAACGTTGCACTTCGCGCATGTTGCGGTAAAAGCGGACACACGACACGATGTTTTGGTACATGGACAGGAGGTACAACACCGCGGACACCAGCATGTAGAAGAGGTCCGACCAGGTGAGGTTGTTGAAATCCGCGCACATCAGTTTCAGCAGTGCATTGGAGTTGGCCAGCTGGCGCATGACCGCAAAGTACTCCTGGAAGGTCACCGCGATGCCCCGCGCATGGAGCACTCCGAACGGGATGAGCACTAGTAGCAGCGGGGTCAACAGCGCGGAGATCGGAGAGAGCAGGGTGTTCCATCCATTGACGGCGAGGAAGGACTCCGACTCATTCAGGAAGGATGCCATGTCCCATTCCACGTAGTGGTACTTTTCGCGGAACGCATCGTCCTTCGCCGTCAGGTGTCGCCACATCCACATCCATTCGGATTCCTCCTCCAAAGTCACCGCTGCGACTGCGGCTGCGGCTGCTGCTGCTGCATCAGTTGCTGTTCCGGTTGCCTTTGAGGATGCAAGCGACTGCTGCAACCAACGTTGCTGATCTTCCAAAAAGGAAGTGTTGGTGGTGTAGTGTTGCGCCATGCGTCGCAACATGCAATGGGCAAACTCCGTCGACGGCGAACAAAGGTGATGCAACACCGACTTGCGCGTTTGCTTCGGCTCCCCATCCTTTTTGGCATCCTTGTCCTTCTCTTCCACATCGGTGGGCGGTGGTGCCTGCCGGTCTATGTCCTCGTCGTTGTGCGCATCGATGACATCAATCCATTCCACGTTGGCAGACACCGAATCGGGCACTGCGCGGCACTCTTCGGCGCACTGGATGGGTAAGCGAAATGTGTCTGTGGCACTGTGCGCCCAATCGAGGTGGGGATGTACCAAGGTGTCTTCTTCTTGCTCGTCGAACACCGTTCGCTGGAAGAACTGCATCATGGTCCAACACTTCAACTCTGCAATTGCTGCGCAACAATGTGGATGTTGTGGTCGTGGTCGCCGTCGATGTCGTCAAATACTGCTTTGCCGAGAATCTTTTTGCCGCCGTTTGGACGAGATGGTATCATTCCAACCTTTTGACCTTTTGAATGTGAAAAGGTTGGAATGATATATTTTGTTGCGGCAGAGCATAACAGCGCATTTACTTGCTACATCCCACCACTCCCCGCCCGCCCTAACACGATGGAAGAACCGCGACACGCGTTGGCGGAGTCGCAGCACCTGTTTTTGCAGCGCATGAAAACCTATTTGCAGTTGCCACTGTATTACTACGGCAGTGTGCAACGCGCAGACTATTTTGCAGAGGAAAGCGACATTGATGTGGCGATCTTCAGTCCGACGCCCGAGAGTACCTTGCAGCGACTGGTGGGGTTCCTGCATCTGTCGCGCGCGGACATGAAACCTTTTTTTTGGAAGTTGGACGTCGCGCCAATCACGGTGCGCGGACACAAGTTTGCCGTGCAGCGCCCCGACGATGGGATCGCCTGCGACATTTGCGTGTACGACCTATCTGCGAAAGACATGTTGTTGCGGGAATATCAAGACAAAATCGACTTGCCCGCGTGGGCGATCGTCGCGCTGTGCATCGTAAAATGGCTTTTTTATCATCTGTCCGTGCTGTCACTGGACAGTTACAAAAACTGGAAAAAGAAAATCATGGCCACCGCCACCGGGGGATCGTATGGACAACAACATTTCGTGTTGCTGGAGTGAGTGGGTTCTGTTCAGCGCGCAAGGAAACTGAGTTCGGCGGGGAGTTCGCAGATCTGGGTGGAGTAATGCTTTTCAATGTTCTTGACGAGGCCGATGTCGCGGCGTGTGACAAAGTTGATGCCCACCCCTTTGCGCCCCCAACGACCACTGCGCCCGATGCGGTGCAGGTAGGTATCGACGGATTTGGGCACGTCGAAGTTGATCACGGTGCTTACCTGCTGGATGTCGATGCCGCGTGCAGTCAAGTCGGAGGAAATCAATACGCGCGATCCGCCGCTCTTGAACTCGAGGAAGGACGCCTCGCGCTCTTCGCGGGTCATGCGACTGTGGATGCGACTCACGGGGAAGCCATCCGTCTTCATGCTGCGATACAATTTCTCCACGCGCTCCACCGTGTTGGAGTAGATGATGCACTGTGAAACGGAGAAGTGGGAAAACAAGTCTTTCAACGTGCAATACTTGTCTTCGTCGTCTTCCATCGCCACGTAATACTGCTTGATGCCTTCCAAAGTCAGCATCTCGCGCTCCACCGTTATGCGCACCGGGTTGCGCAACAAATGCTGCACAATGCCCTCGGTCGCAGGCTGGTAGGTGGCGCTGAACAGCGCGATTTGGACATTGGAGTTCAGCTTCTGCAGAATTACATAGATTTGCTCCTTGAACCCTTCCGACAACAAATCATCGGCCTCGTCCATGACGACCAGACGCACATGCTGCGCCTGGATTTGTTTGCGGCGCAACAAGTCAAACACTTTGCCGGGACACCCACACACGACGTGCGGAGTCGTCGAGGTGTTACTGGCGGTGGTACTGGCGGTGACCGCGGATCCGTCGCCGCCGCTACTGCTACTGCTGCTGCCACCGGTTGCTGTGTCGCGTTGGTGGCGCCAGGAGCTGATGGATTCTTCCGGCAAAAATTCGCGCCCCCCGTAGACGGCTTCCACGCGCAAGTGGGGCACCATGGATCCGATGCGCTGAAACACCTCGGCGGTTTGCAAGGTGAGTTCTTTGGTGGGGGACAACACGATGACTTGGGTTTCGGCCTTGGTGGTGTCCACGCGCGACAAGGCTCCGATGGTGAAGGTGGCCGTCTTGCCAGTACCCGACTGCGCCTGCGCGGCCAGATCGCGTTTCTCCATGAGTGGGCGAATGGCGCGTTGTTGGATGGGACTGGGGCGTTCAAAGCCGTAAGCATAGATACCGCGCAACAACAGCGGATCCAAGTCGAGGTCATCCCACGACGAAAACACTGGCACGTCCGTATTGTGGGCCAACGAAACGTCCGCGGAGGTCGTCGATGCCGATGGTGCGGCGGCTGCGGCTGCGGCTGCTGCAATGACAGCTTGTTCGGCTTGCTCGAATGCATCCTCGGTCGCGGCAGCGGCAACAGGGGCAACAGGGGCGACAGAGGCGACAGAGGCGACAGGAGTGGAAGAAGATTGTTCTGCGGATTCCATCGGTGTTGTTTGTTTGTGCAAGGATGGTGGTTCGTTGAAAAAAAAAAGCAAAAAGTGCGCAAAAGAAAAAACACAACAAGAGACAGCGGCGGCGGAGGATGAATAATGAATGCAGTGGATCGATCGAACGCTAAATGAAAAAATGCGCGCAGGTGTTTATATCCTTTTTTTGGCGGTCGCATGTTGGCGGCAACAGGGGCAACAGAGGCGACAGGAGTGGAAGAAGATTGTTCTGCGGATTCCATCGGTGTTGTTTGTTTGTGCA